>Ga0208522_1000706_pt1 | contig 22742 bp, 25 predicted proteins | sample ETNtaG_25_FD_185763 | JGI IMG/M metagenome (GOLD analysis project Ga0208522, IMG submission 185763) | Marine microbial and viral communities from oxygen minimum zone, Eastern Pacific Ocean - ETNP201302SV86 (SPAdes) (version 2) | ecosystem: Environmental > Aquatic > Marine > Oceanic ... | reverse complement strand
TAATACGAAGAAGGAGGTTTGGAGATGATCCCGACGAAGAATCTGAGTACTCTGGAATCGCTAGGAATCCTGATGCACTGAAATCTGCTGATGATCAAGCTCTAGAGGAACTAGACAGACTCCTGGATGCCTATGGTGTGGATATGGACGAGTAAGCTACTCGTTCATATTCCTATAATGCAATAGTTTCTATCGAGAATGCTATACAATGCCATACTGCCGCAAGGCCGTGACACAGCAGAAGGAGAGGATACCTCGGCGTCCTCCACCAGACTTTGAGGAGTCGGATGAAGGCATGATGGGGGCGATCTCAGATGCTGGATTCCTCAGTGTAGCATTGAACGACGCCAATCAATACGGCCCCCACGCGATGGTAATGTTGTTGGGAATATTCGCATCATTGACAGGATTGATTCTTCTAGTATTGATGGCTCTCTAATCCAGCATCGTACGTGCTCTAACTACCGCTTCGTCTACTATGCGCCCACTGTGGCCCAAATGGCCTTCTGGGCGGAATAATTCACTTAATTCAGCCGAATCGAAAATACCCGAAATACCACTATCTTTGGCGCACACAGCTTCCAATGTATCGCCACTGGAAAGCGCCACCATTGATGCCTCTCTCAACATTTCGTGTGCTTTATCTCTAGCGACACCCCCGTCGACTAGAGCCAACATTACTTTCTCGGCCATGACGAGTCCCTTCTGAGAGTCTATATTGGCTCGCATCCTGCTTGAATCTACAACGAGATTAGACAGGACCCTATCGGTCTTGGCCAAGATGTCGTCTAGAAGAATCATCGAATGAGATAGCGTAAACCTCTCAGCCGAGGAGTTCGCAAGATCTCTCTCATGCCACAACAGCGCGTTCTCATATGATGGCACAATCATTGAACGGACAATCCTAGCCAGACCACAGGCGTTCTCAGAAGTAATCGGATTGCGTTTGTGAGCCATCGTCGAAGAACCAACCTGTTTGTCTGTATCAAAAGCCTCAGCAACCTCGGCAATCTCGGTTCTCTGAAGGTTCCTGACCTCTTGCAAGACCTTCTCGACGCTAGTGGCGACATTTGCCATCCAGCCGACCCATTCGATGTATCGATCCCGACCGACGACTTGGGTGGTGGCAACGGGAGTTCCGAGCCCCAGTTCTCCCATGATAAGGCTCTGTAGTTCGAACGCCTGATCTCCCTGTGCCGCACCAGTTCCAACAGCACCTAGGAATTTTCCTGTGGTGGCGCGGGAGGCCAATTCTCCAAGTCTCTCAAGATGCCTAGAGAATTCATCCACCCAAACCGCAACTTTCAGGCCAAATGTGATTGGTACCGCGGCTTGTCCATGAGTTCGCCCCAGCATGACAGTGTCCCTTTCCCGTTCAGCAATATCACACATGGTCCCCATTAACTGCTTGAGGGCATCACGTTGCATCACAATACTGTCCTTGATCTGCAGCGCTACAGCTGAATCGACTATGTCATTGCTGGTGGCACCTAGGTGGATGCACCAACCAGCATCACCGGCAGCTTCAGCCATCGCCTTAGTCAGTGCCATGATATCATGCTTAGTTTCAGCTTCGATTTCGTCTACTCGGTCTGCTGTGACTATTCCAGGATCGGCGATGTCTGCGACCTTGTCATAGTCTTCCACACTTACTCTACCAAGTTGGCAGTGGGCCCATACAAGAGCCCTTTCGACCTCTAATTGACGTGTGTGTCGACCTTCTCGAGACCAGATATGTTTGGCCTCGTCACGACCGTATCTGTAGTCCAACGGCGATACTGACACAGTCTTCCCCGTGACCAGCCGACCCCAGACCCCTGTTTGAGGCTAGCGCATGGGCGATAATCTTGCAGATTCTATATTCCAAACCCCTCTGGTACCATCCCACAGGCTCTCAGCACTGCATTCTATACGGGCATGCATGTGTGGTGCTGCAAGTACTATGGTCTCAAACTCGCCTCCTTCACCATCTAGATTGAATCTGTGTCTCTCGGCCAGTTCTTCCAGTTCGGCTAACGACTCATTATCCACTCTCCTTCCTAGCCAATCTTCGCCCAAACCCTCGGAAGATACCGATGCTATTCGCGCATCGAATCCATGGTCCACCAGGGCATGCATGTGCTCGTGAGATTCGTGATGCCACAATGGACTGTATGAGATAATGCCAAGACGTTCGCACATCCTGTCAATCCGCGTCTTTTGGTAGTCCGAACGGAGCGCCCCTGCAACAAGTGCATCAAAGTTAGGCGCATCTGTCAAAATCTCAAGCTGCTCCGGCATATCCCAATCTTGCGGCCATGATTCAAAGAAAGCAGATTGAATATCACTGTCCCCCCTCAGGGCCTCTTCCAACTCAAGGACCTCATGATCCTCCTCGCCTGAACTCAGCACTGGGAGCCACGGCACTCCCATAGATGCAGCCTGCAATGCAGCTACGGCCGTTCCATTCAATTGATACATCATAGAATCATCTCCTGAAACGCAGACAGTCACGAGACACTCTACTTCCCAACCTCTCATCATGGCCCACCATGCTGCGTACGCCGAATCTTTCCCGGCAGAAGCTAGGACCGCAACCCGCATACTCCCGCGTATCGCTTCATCACCAAGAATGCCGCGATGCGCAAGACTCTATCCAACCAAGATTCATAAGACTCCGTCTTGGGTCCATCTCGTTGACCATGCAGCCCAGTGGACGCGGATATGACTCAGGAGTCTCTACCTTTTCACCAGACGGCAGGCTATATCAGGTCGAATACGCCCGAGAATCGGTGAAGAGAGGCACTACTACTGTGGGGCTGAAGTACCGCGATGGAGTCATTCTAATAGTGGACAAGAGAATTTCCAGTAAGTTGGTAATAGCTGATTCTATAGAGAAAATGTATCAGATTGACGACCACATTGGAATAACTACCTCTGGCCTAGTTGCGGATGCCCGACAACTAGTTGACCGTGCTCGCGTACAGTGCCAAGTCAACCGTATGACCTATGGGGATTCGATAGCTGTCACATCCCTAGTCAAGAAGATGTGTGACCATAAACAGTCTTTCACTCAGTATGGCGGCGCACGTCCATTCGGAACCGCTCTGCTGATTGCTGGAATCGATGATGAAGGAATCCATCTGTTCGAGACCGATCCCTCTGGTGCCTACCAATCGTATCAAGCCGGAGCTATCGGCAGGGGCCGCTCTGCTGTCATAGACCACTTTGAGAGCAGCTGGAAGGCAAACATGACTCAAAATGCAGCCATCAAACTTGGATTGGAGGCTCTTAGGGAGTCCTTGGAAGATGATCTCAACTCTGACACTGTGGAGATAGCGGTTGTGAACTCAGATGGCTACTGTAAGCTGGATCACGAAACTACACTGAAACACCTTGGAAAACTATCCTGAGTACATTCATCTAAGGACGTCCCCCTCCTGTGCCGTAACATGGTCAGCCTTGACGACGCAGTACTCGCCCGCCTTGAGAAGGGTGGTTCTAGGTACGAGATTCTCGTCGACCCCGAATTAGTTGAGACTTGGAAGGCGGATCCAAATTCTGTAGAATTGGCCGACCTGCTTGCTATAGACGAAGTGTGGTCAGATGCTAAGGCCGGAGATAGACCAACTTCCGATGCCCTAGAGAGGGTATTCGGAAGCACCGATCTTTCAACATGCGTGGATAAGATTCTCAGGGATGGCTCAATACAACTGACGACCGCTCAGAGGCGGCAGATGGTAGATGAGAGGATGAAGCAGATTGTCAATGAGATAGCGATGACGGCCACCGATCCAAAGACCAAGTTACCACATCCTCAGACTCGAATCGAGAACGCTTTGCAAGAAGCCCGTTTCAAAGCCGACCCCTTTCTATCCGTGGAGCGTCAGGTGAAAGACGCGGTGAGTATTCTGAAGCCGATTATTCCACTTCAATTTATCACAATAAAACTGGCTTTCAAAGTACCTGGTAAGGATTACGGCGGAGTCAGTAATCTACTACGCGATTCCATGCAGAAAGATCAGTGGCTACCAGACGGTTCTTGGGCTTGCGTCATCGAGGTCCCTGGAGGTATGAAGAATGAGATCATCAGCAGGGTAGCTAACCGCTCTTCAGAGGTAGAAGTTAGAGAAATGGACTGAGGCACACCGAAGGTGTCTGCATCAATGGTTATGAAGGATGGGCGGGTCGCGCGGCCAGATAACATGAGTGTTAGCAATGACGCGGGCGGACCGCGAAACCAAGGACGGGCTTCCCTGCTCGTCGCACCGGGAGAGGATCTCGGAGAATCAGAGGGCCACGAAGCCGGCCACGGAGTCCTAGAAATGGACGGACGGCTACGTGCGACGAAGCACGGAAGAGTGAACGATAACGGCACTGAGATTGCCATAGAGCCGCTTCGAACGGCCTACATACCACGACCGAGTGATCTGGTCATCGGATACGTAGAGGGATGCACCAACAATATCTGGTTCATCGACATTGGAGCCCCATTTAACGCAATATTACCTATGAGCCTCGGGCCTGGTAAAGCCGCATTCGGTGGGACTAGGAGTATCATGGATATCGGCGAAGCCGTGCTATGCAGGGTGCAGGAGGTCGAGGAGACCCATTCTAGTGTAGTCACTATGAAGGGCATGGGACTGCGAAAGATTCGCTCTGGTAACATAGAGCAGGTCGACCCGCATCTACTTGGGCGACTCATAGGCAAGGGAGGAAAGGCCCTGCGCCAACTCAAGGAAGACACTGATTGCAGAATCATAGTCGCTGACAACGGAAGAGTTTGGATAGACGGGGAGTTTGACGGTATCGTCTCTGCCCGTGATCAACTCAAAGCCATGTCCGACGACGCCAAATCGATAGGAGTTGATGCTTGATGGGAGGTTATGGCGACGTGCAGATGATTGACGAGAACGGTATTCGAGTGGACGGTCGTGGACCAGGCGACTTGAGACCTGTCTCGATTGAGACGGGAGTTATCCCAGTCGCAGACGGCTCTGCTCGCGTGATATGGGGTACCAATCATGCAGTAGCGGCAGTATATGGGCCCATGGAGTGCCACCCAAGGAAGATTCAGCGACAGGACCGTGCCGTACTGGATGTACGTTACAACATGGCTCCCTTCTCAACAACCGATCGGATGCGACCCGGTTTCAACCGCCGCAGCAGGGAAATCAGCAAAGTAACTGCAGATGCACTTGAGAGTGTAGTGTTGCTGGAGATGTATCCCCGATGTAAGGTTCGAGTAGAAATCGAGATTCTTTGTGCCGAGGCCGGAACCCGCTGCGTGGGCTTGACTGCAGCTTCGGTTGCCTTGGCACATGCAGGAATACCCATGACAGACATGGTGGTTTCCGTTGCTTCGGGTAAAATCAACGATGTTGTCGTATGTGACTTGAACAAGGAAGAGGACAATTACGGGGAAGCCGACTTACCTATGGGAATCCTTCCTAACTCTGGAGAACTTGTGTTCCTGCAAATGGATGGCGACTTGTCGCAAGCAGAATTCCAAGAGGCTTGGAATTACAATATGGAAGCAGCGATGGTGGTCCACCAGATAATGGTCGACGCACTCAAAGGAGGTGATGCGTGATGGCAATTCCTATAGTTCCACAGTTACTAAGAGCTCATCTGGCCGAATTGGCCGAGAATGATGAGAGGCACGATGGCCGTGCACGATGGGAGTCCAGAAACACTGAACTCGAAATCGGTGTACTGCGGAATGCCGAAGGTTCTGCAAAGGTTAGGATAGGTGACACCATCGTATACGCGGGTGTAAAATTCCAAATCATGACCCCATATCCAGATCGTCCAAATCAGGGTGGTCTGATGTGCAGTGCTGAGATTAGGCCCGTAGCAGGGCCAAACTGGGAACCCGGCCCCCCTAGTCCAGAGTCGATAGAACTCGGACGAGTAGTCGACAGAGGGATACGCGAGTCAGGGTGCATAGATGTCGATAATCTCTGCATCATTCCCGGAGAGAAGGCATGGCAGGTAATTCTTGATCTGTTTGCAATTTCTGATGACGGCAATCTGTTCGATGCATTTGCTTTAGCGGGAATTGCGGCATTGAAGTCCGCAATGCTCCCTGAAGTGAAATTCGAAATGAGTGACAGTGACAGGCCTCTACCAGTATCCAAGACTCCCATAATGTGCTCCTATCACAAAGTTGGCGGACGTTTCGTTTACGATGCCGATGGTAGGGAGGAACTCGGTGGCGATGAGCGAATACACATCACATTGGGTGATGATGACCACGTTCATTCTCTTCAAAAGGGCCTAAAGGGCATATTCACAGAGAATGAGTTTTCTGAAATCATGGAACATGCTCAAAGCAGATGCAAGGAGCTTCGAGAGATGGTGCATAATGCCGAGGAGGCAGATTGATGGCTAAGAGAACCCAGAAATCTGGTGCCACGGCTCGTTTCGGTGCTCGATACGGCGTGAGCGTACGTAGGAGAGCTGGCTCAGCTATCAAGAAGAAGTCTAGGAAATACACCTGCCCCGTATGCCAATATCAGAAGGTTAGGCGTAAGGCAGCAGGAATCTGGGAGTGCCGCAAGTGTGACCACACTTTCACTGGGGGCGTTTGGGAACCATTCACTAGAGCTACAGATTCCAATAACAGAATCATCCGCCGTTCTATGGAGGGCGCTACTGCTACAGATATGACAGTTATCGCTCAGCAGGCGGCACTGGACTATGAGCGAAAGCTCGATGAGGCTGAGTTAAATGGCTCCGAGGAAGAGTGAGTCGTCAAGACTAGTACTCAAATTGACTCATAAGAATGCGGATGCTTTAGCCGCCTCCCTAACAACCGAGGCTGAATTCAGCGATATCGAAGGCACCATAGAGGTCACTGAACGGGCAGCAAGTATGGTGGACTTGAGGGCTAGATGGAACACTTTGATGCGTGGGTTAATTGCATCAGAGCAGGTACTGGGAATCACAGGAGGGAATGAATGAGCGAATCCGATGTTACAGCACAGGCCCTACAGACTGTGGCTCAAGAACTCCAATTGACTAGATCACAGTTACAGGCTGTCTCAGCGCAGGTTAACGAGATCTCATTGACGATTGAAGCCCTTTCGACTCAGGAATCTTCGCGACCCGTATTCAGGGCGGTAGGAAATCTACTTCTTGAGGTAGATGACCGAATAGCTCTCACCAAAGAATTAGAAGATTCAAAGTCAACTTTCAAGATTCATGCAGACAGATTGGCAGAGAGGGAATCTGCATTAGTTTCGCAGTATGAACAGATGGCTAAAGAATTCGAGGCCCAGTGAGGTCGAGATGGTAGCCGAAGATTCGTCGAAATCTCGACTACAAAATGACTTTCTTGAATTTCGACAGACCATACTCAGTGGAGATGTTGCAACAGCCATCATTGACTCTGCAAGCATCCTTGAGCGTTCGAGATCTAAAGGAGAGAGAGACCCTGCCATTGAGGCTATGATACGTATGGAGAGGGCGTTGCACGTACCTAACGAACCTTCGTTGGTCGGTGCAGAATTGAGGTGGTGTGCAGATAGAATGAACGCCTTGTCTCCGGGTTCGGCGAGTCATGGAATATGCCTACTCAATTTAGCAGCATGGCATCGAAACAGAGGGGAGACGATGATGTCACTAGCCACTCATTCAGGAATCTCCTTGTCTTCGGGACATCCAATCGAGATAGCCGGTCTTTCCAGATTAGAGGTGGCAAGAATTCTAGTCGGACTCAATGATCTAGACCCCGCGATGAGGCACTATTGGTCTGCGAGGGAATACCTGATGAAATCCGGTATGTCTCCAGAGGCTTTGTCCGCTTCGCTAGAATGGCTAGACCTAGCGCTTGAGGAAGTTGATAGCAAATCCCCTAGGATGTCTGTCCGAGTTACAGAGGCAACACCTAGGAGTAATCCAGGAAATACATGGGTACCTGCGAATCCAGAAGACATCAGAGAGATAGTTGAATCATTGATGCCAGTCTTGCTTGTGGATGTCTCAGGTGATGAACGAAAGGATATCGGATTGATATTAGATGCCGCAGAGTTACTTGAGGAGGATTCGTGGCTGGAAATAATTTCCGAAAGAGTTTCCGAGATTCAAGACTCGAGTGTTGTCGCAGCACTCCAATCATGATCTAACATCTTCTCTATCTCTTCAGAATCCCATGCAGTATCGTGTGGTATCTGCATACACCATCCTACTTCTTCGATCCTATGCTCTGGAGATTGCCACGATATAGGACCTGGCTCTTCTTCCACTTCTATCCACACTACATGCCCATCTTTGACTATCTCAGAATCGTATGCTTTAGCCGTGCCCAACAATCCCGTTTCTTCAAATAACTCTCTCAGAGCAGCTTCTTCAATCGCCTCTCCTTCATTGATCTTACCACCAGGTAATTCCCAACCTCTCTTGGTATCGCGTACCATTATCCAGCATACTTCTCCATCATCTTCCCCCCAATTCGAAGTCGAAGTGGTCCAGGCCAAGACAAATGCTTCAGTCACGAATATCCTTCCTAATTGTCTCCACTAGATCAATCGCCCCCTCGACCCCTTCAGCAGCCATTCTACGGGCTAGAAAGAAAGCCTCAGACAAACGTTCCTCATTCAGAAGTATGTGGACTTCTTCTAGAGGATTACTGGGAACTTCGTCGGACTCATTCACGGTAGTGGGAATTTTTTCTTCATTGGGTGTGGCTAATTGCTGCATCCGAGTCAAGAAATCTACCCGCCGACTTACTTCAGGTTCTTTCCATGGTTCAGAGACTCTACCATCCATCTTCGCTTCCATCCTATCTCTAAAACGGTCCCTTTCATGAATCTCAGGGAAGTGTGTCTGTGCTTGATCGTAGCACATCCAAGCCTGCTCTAACTCACCACGTCTTTCGTGCATCCGTCCTAGTTCTGCCCAGGCCTCATGGTTGCTAGGTCGCTGTGCCAGAATAATTCTAGATAGTTCCAGATATTCTTCTTCCATTCCACTATCTCTTACCCTTTCCAACCGTCTAGAGAACAATACATTGGCTCTTTGATCGGTTAGGTCAAGATTCTTGACTCGCTTGATGAAATCTCCAAGAGTTACATCTGATTGAGAAGTTGAAGTCCACCATTCATCTGGATCCAAGGGATCTGCCATCAAACTGGCTTCAAGTATTGAAAATCCAGATTGACCCATGCTTACCTCGTCAAGTTGTGCCAACGCCTCTGGGTCCCGGCCAAGAATAGTGAACAACTCATTCAGAACTGCTCGTATTCCATGCTCGTCCCCCGATTCTAATTTTACTCGCACTAGAATCCTCCAATTCTCGGGGTTGGTAAAATCGTGTAGCACGGCCTGCCTAGCACTCTGTTCAGCCCATTCTAGATTCTGCAAATCTGATTCAGACAATGATAGAAATTTTTCTGCTTGACTCCTATGTCTATTCCCTAGGCTTCGCCGAGGGTGCTGCAACCTCGTAGACATGTCATCGGTAGTTTTGGCCATCTGATCCTCACAGGACCGATTCAAACGGTCCACGGTCCACTCCTAGGGGAAGGGTTGCATCCATTCCAATCTTACTGGTTGAACCGTCTTCGTACCTGCTTGGGTCCAGTGACGAGCCTTTCTGGCCTGTGAGGATGACTGTATCGGTATCGGGTTGCCATCTAGTCATCAACGCCCATTCGACCCTAATTGGATTAGCTATGTCTATGTCTTCATCCACTATCACAACTTGTTTCATTGATCTATGTCCATCGAGTGCAGCATGTATTGCCTTGATTCCATCTCCATCATGCTGTGGCTTAATCTGAACGACAGAGGACAGCCAACCACACCCTCCTTCAGTTAGATAGACATCTGTGCAATCGACGACTTCGGAGACAGCCGCCTTGATGGTTGGAGCACGAGGCATCCCCATTAGTGTCCTGTGCTCCACTCCAGCTGAGATTAGAGCATGGAACACAGGATCCGAGCGATGATACACTGAGTCATACTCTATCACGGGTTCCTGTCGAATTTCATCAACCGTACCAGTGATATCGACATAGGGACCTTCATCATCCAACTCTAGAGTGATTCTAGCTTCCATGGCATACTCTGAGTCGGCTGGTACAGAAATTCCATTAGGTAGTCGGACCATACGAAGTGGTTTGCCATGTAGTCTACTGTGAAGGGCCGCAGCTACAGTTAACTCGTCTAGATTCTCATCGAAGGACATGGCAGCAGCCAGAAGAACGGTAGCATCCGCCCCATTGACAACAGCAATAGGAACTTCATCTCCGTTAGCACTGGCTTTCTCATACATAGTCCGTAGATGCCTCGGAACGAATCTAGCCACACAATGCCGCTCCCCCCGAAGTAACTGACGGTGATACGACATGTTCCGTATGCCGTCGTACTCAGCAATTATGACCGATGCGGATTGATATCTCCCCCCATCTTCTTGGTAATGTCTAGGAATAGGTATCTTCTGTAGGTCAATAGGTTCCTGTTTGCACTGAAGCACTTCAGCTTCCGTAGAATCTATTTCGAGAGGGGGTTCAGGATTGGCCATGCCCCAGGCAAGCACATCGATGAGTTCTCCAGGGCTGACCGAGAAAACCTCGCACAGGCGGTCCCTGACTAGTACATCCAGTGCAGCCCTGTGTCCGGGTGACTCGATGATATCATTGAACACTACTCCTTTACCCGCCGACGCAGAAGCCCTGTCAAACATTTCTAGATTTACACTAACAGGATTATCATCGCAATCGACTCCGTGTAGTAAATCACGGAAGGCCATGGTGTCGTCGCTGTGCCTAATCCGTTTGAATGTTAGCAACGCTAAGTCCTTCTAGACTACACTCACCTACGGTGAGCCCGTCACGCTCTTATACCATCGGTGGGTCGGCGGGGCGTCAGTTTGAGGTGTACACTTGGGTCGTGGATTATTCTCTGGACCGAAGATGAAGACAGACCGTAAGAAATATCGCTGGAAGGAACGCAAGTTTCGAAACCGCCAGTTCAAACGCAGAGCGGGCGGTGTTCTCAAGCACGATCCTCTTCGTGGGAGTACCCAAGGCAAAGGTATCGTGATTGAAAAGGTCGGTTTCGAGGCTAAGCAACCAAATTCTGGAATACGTAAGGCAGTCAAGATTAGTCTGATCAGAACTGGGAATAAGCTGACCGCCTTCGCACCCGGAGACGGGGCTATATCATTCATCGATGAGCATGACGAGGTCCTCGTCGAGGGAATTGGCGGGAGTATGGGACGCTCGTATGGTGATCTTCCTGGTGTCCGATTCAAAGTAATCAAGGTTAACGGAGTTTCTCTCGACGAGATGGTTCGTGGACGTAAGGAGAAGCCAATCAGGTGAGGTGTTCTGAATGACCGAGGAAGTACAGGTAGAGCAAGAGGCACCTATTGCAGGCATCGGTACTATGGTATTCGGTAAGTGGGATGCATCTGAAGTCACCTGTGATGACCCCGGACTTGCTCCATACATCAATCTCACAACGATAGGGACTCCTCATTCAGGAGGTAGGCACGCCAACGCGTGGTTTGGTAAGTCCAAACTTTCCGTTATTGAGCGCTTCATCAACAATCTGATGCGAACAGGGAAGTTCTCTGGGAAAAAGCAACATTGTGCGAAGGCTTACGAACAAGCTCTGGACAAGATAGCATCTAAGAGTGGGCAGAATCCACTACAGAAGTTCATCGATGCAATTGTCGAAGCCGCTCCTTGTGAGGAGACGACTCGCATCAAGGTCGGAGCAGTTAGTCAGCCTAAGGCCGTAGATTCATCACCTAGTCGCAGATTGGACATAGCATTGCGCAACATCGCCATCGGTGCTGCCGCTGCTACAGCCAAAAGTCGCCGCACACTCACTGAGGGAATAGTGGCAGAACTATCCAAAGCAGCTGAGGGAGATGTCAATTCTTACTCAGTAGGGAAGAGGGAAGAAATCGAGAGAATCGCCGCATCCGCGCGATGATTCCGTTACTCTCCAAACAAGGCCGCTGAGAGTAGATTGAGTCACTCTCGCAATCGGCTTTATGAACCGTTGTCAGGTCGCCGCACCATCCAGAGGTCTAGTCATGGGTCGTAAGGAAGACAACATCAAGCGTGCGACCGAGGTCATGCACGTTCGCGAGAAAATTCGGAACCTAGCAATAGCAGCGCATATCGATCACGGCAAGACCACTTTGTCGGACAATCTGATAGCAGGTGCAGGCATGATGTCAGAGGATTTGGCAGGTAAGTCACGCGTGCTGGACTTTGACGACCAAGAGAGCGCTCGAGGTATAACAATCAATGCAGCCAGTGCCTCAATGGTACACACAGTAGAAACTGAAGATTACCTAATCAATCTCATTGACACTCCCGGACACGTCGACTTTGGGGGAGACGTCACAAGGGCGATGAGAGCTGTCGATGGGTGCATCATACTCACTTGTGCAGTAGAAGGTGCTATGCCGCAGACAGAGACGGTTGTTAGGCAGGCACTCAAAGAGAAAGTTAAACCAGTACTCTTCATCAATAAGGTAGATCGTCTGATTAACGAACTACAAGTTACTCCTGAAGACATGATGAGCAGGTTTGAAGCGCAAATCACGAAGGTAAACACTCTGATTAGACAATTCGCACCCGCCGAACACAGAAAAGATTGGCAGGTCAGTGTGATGGATGGAACCGTTGCATTCGGTTCTGCGTACCACAACTGGGGGATTACCGCACCATACATGAAAAAGTCAGGTGTAAATCTCACCCAAATTTTCGAGTATTGTCATAATGAGAATCAGAAGGAACTGTCCAAGAAGTCACCCGTGCATGAGGTCCTACTCGACATGGCAGTCGAGAAATTACCTTCGCCGATTGTGGCGCAACAGTATAGGATACCAAATATCTGGCAGGGCGACCTCGAATCGGAAACTGGTATGGCAATGCTTAGTTGCGATTCAGACGGCCCCCTTTCTCTGATGATTACCAAGATATGGATGGATCCACACGCAGGAGAGGTTGCCGTTGGCAGGATTTACTCGGGCACAATCAAGCACGGTGAGACAGTATGGGCTCTTGGTGGGGCTAAATCAGAGCGTGTACAGCAGGTGAGCATGATGGTTGGTAGTGATAGAATTCAGGTCCCTGAAGTTACTTCTGGAAACATTGTCGCACTGACTGGCGTGCGTAGTGCGGCAGCAGGAGTCACGATAACACGAGATGAAGATTCGACTCCGTTCGAAGCTATTCGACATTATTCTGAGCCCGTGGTTACTGTAGCAGTAGAGCCGAAATCAATGAAAGACCTACCAAAATTTATCGAGTCACTAAGAACACTCGGTAAGGCCGATGCATCTCTACAAGTATCCACAAATCAAGAAACTGGGGAGGCGTTATTGGCTGGAATGGGTGAGTTACACCTCGAGATTACAGTATACAGGCTAGAGGAAGAGCAGGGAATAAAGGTCACAGTCAGTGAACCGATAGTGGTGTACAGAGAATCAATTTCGTCCGACAACACGGGACGCGCCTTTGAAGGCAAGTCACCAAACAGACACAATCGTTTCTACATTGAGACCGAACCACTTCCTGATGACGTTACTAATGCTCTACGAGAGGGCACTTTCGGAGATGGCGCGGTTAGGAATAAAGATGCCAAGGAGATAGGGGATAGGTTCGCCGAATTTGGAATGAACAAGGATCTGATGCGAAAAATTTACGCAATTAATGGAACAAATGTGTTAGTCAATGACACTAAAGGAATTCAAAATCTACATGAGACACGTGAGTTGATTATTGAGGGATTCAATGACGTATGTGAGAAGGGCCCCGTGGCCGATGAGCCATTGATGGGTGTAATGGTCAGACTCGTTGATGCTAAGTTACACGAGGACGCTATTCATCGAGGTCCCGCACAGACAATTCCCGCTGTACGCAATGCGGTCAAGGGCGCATTGTTACGTTCCAAGTCAGTAATTTTCGAGCCCATACAGAATATCAGAATTGATGCACCTCAAGATGTCATCGGCGGTGTTACTAGAGAAGTCACTACACGTAGGGGAGTAATCGAAGACATGCCGATAGAGGGCAATACGGCCAGTGTCATAGGAGTCATGCCAGTCGCAGAGTCTTTCGGATTCTCTAATGATATTAGAGCAGCTACTCAAGGGAGGGCAGTTTGGAACACAGAGAATGCCGGATACGTTCATCTTCCTCCGAGCCTGTTCCACAAGGTCACTGCAGAGATAAGGGAGCGCAAAGGTCTGAAACAAGATATTCCAGACGAGCTTCAATACACCGACTGATTAGTTGATACGAGTCAACTGAAAATCAGTCAATTCCCTAAGAATAGACAACGCTGGGCTATCATCCAATGCATTCAGACAACTGTGGGCGAGAGAATGATAATTCATAGCACGTTGCTTGGCGTAGTCTATCGATCCACTGGATTCTAGTTCAGAAACTGCTTCAGCGAGATCTTCATCATTGCATTCTCCTGTTCCGAATACCTTGGAGAACATCGGGAGCGCGGAATCGCATTCAAGTGCGTGTATGGCTATCAGTGTCCTCTTGCCCTGCACAACATCCGAACCTGCTGGTTTTCCTAGGGTTTTGGTATCTCCTGTTATGTCTATCAAGTCGTCCATCAACTGGAAGCATAAACCGAGGTTAAGTCCCCAATTTGCCATATTCAGCACGGCATCCTCATCAGCACCAGCCAGCTTGGCCCCAGTCATTGCGCATGTCTCGAACATAGCCGAAGTCTTTCCTGCTATCATCTCAATGTAGTCATCTTCGTTGACATCATCACGGTTCTCAAACTCGATGTCCACCATTTGTCCCTCTGCGACTTTTCTGACCATCTCACCTATCGAACCGACTAGGAATGCAAGGTTCTCAGGCTCTATATGAGGCGATTCTGCTAATATCTCGAAGCCGACAGCAAGCATCGCGTCTCCAGCGTTGATAGCCGTAGCATCGTCATACGCAACGTGAACAGCATCTAGACCTCTTCGAATGGGGTCTTGGTCCATAATATCGTCATGTACGAGGGTGAAGTTGTGAATAATTTCGATGCTTGCTCCAAGAGTGTAATGCCCTTCGTGGGCTTCCCCTACAGCTTCACCGACCAAGCGTGGGAGGATGGCTCTGAGGCGCTTACCTCCACCCGCGAAGAGATGAGTCATTGCACCATGCAACCTTTCTTGTTTCATCTTACCTAGGCTGGCCATAATGACCCCCTCGACGATGTCACGGTGGCTGCCCAGTGCGTTCATCAGATTCTGCCCAGGAACTACTGATTTACCGTCCATGCCTACTTCTCCAAAATGTACTATATCTTCCCTAGGGTGTGGAAATTCAGGTAAATATTCTGACAGGAACTCAATGTAAAGCAATTTGAACCAAGGAGCTACGAGTTCATCCTCCCAAATCCCTCCACCATACACCATATTTCCAACTTCAGTTAGATCAATCCATCTTGCCTCTGAAATTTCGTTAGGATTAGGTTCGTATTGAAACTCACCTTCACTCACTGTCGCCACGAGAACATGATCTATTTCCTTCTCAACCCAATTTCTATCCCACCTACATTCATACTGGAATGTACCTAAGTGCTCAAAGTCTATCTCATCCAATTGTTTCCTTGATACTCCTAATTCTTGGTGTAGTTTTCTCCTAGCGGCGTTCATCACACCCGATACGACATCTTCGTTCTCTCCGGGAATATCCAGAGGATGGCTGCAACAGGTATTTGCCCAGACAGAAGGAAAAGTAATCTTGTCATCAGAACGTTTCTGAACCAACAGTCGTTTTCTCCCTTCGTCAAATATCAGAACACTGAAGGCGCGATGTAGCATACCCTCGCCATAGTGGCAATCCATCTTACTAGCAGAGCCAATGGCATGGCCATCAGCATCGACTAGGATGCATCTCTCGGCCATCATATCCACTTGGGACTCATCGTGCCCGCCAAGAATCTCTGACTCGCTTTTAGCAGTCATGCTATATTCGCCGAGAATACGCTTGCATATAACCGAAATGCTATGGTTACAGCCACATATCAGATTAACACGATTAGTGCAGTACCCTAGTACCTATCGTATCGTCTTTAGATACAACAGTTAGCATCCTACTGGGAACTGTTCCATTGAGGAGCCACACATCTTCAACCCGCCGAGCTATCAAGGACGCACAATGAGCCTTCAGCATAATTCCACCAGTCACATCAACATCCGGATTATGGGATCTTGAGAAACCCTCATCCAATTTCCATGTTGGTAGCAGAACAGAGCCGGGCTCGTTAGGTGGACTATCCATGAGTCCATCGACATCACCCAAAAGGAAGATGCATGCAGATACATCTGGTACCTCACACCCCAGACGCACCATGATGTGGTCTCCCGACAGAATTCCAAATCTAGTATCATCTGCTGTATCTACTACATCGCCGAAGGTAATTGGAATTGGCTGTCTAGGATCTCTAGCGAAGGAATCTAAATCACCTTGGAATTCGACACCCACTCCTGTAGCCCACTCTCTTGGCGGCATCACATCGCACTCAATTCCGACGTTCATTAGGGACGTCACAACGTAATCATTGAGGTCATCCATATCTGAGCGAACTCTAGATATTGCATCCGACTGCTCTTCTGAGATTTCTTGGTCGTAGCCCTCGGATAACTTCCATTTCCTCGCTTCCAAGTGTCCGAATGAACCTGCTCCATGAACTATGATTACAGAGTATCCAGAATCCTTCATTTGCTTGATTATAGCAGATACAGCATCGACGTAGTCCATTCTGACTTTCCTGTACTGCGACTTGTCGGTTATGAGTCCTCCACCAAGTTTCACTATCACTCTGGGCATATGACTCATTGTTGCCATGAGGTGCATGACTTAGCCTCTCCCGTAGTTTATGACTGAAGCCCCCGTGAGGGTCATGTGGGCGACGGCGAGGCAATAGAACAGTTCCAGAGATGGTTGCAGGCTAGGTTAACCATAGTTGAGCAGATTGAGGACCCAACAGAGAGAAGCAGGGCTATCAAGCAAATTGAATCGGCAATTCAACTTACAATCCAATACAGGCAGATTATCATGGTCGATGGAGAGGATATACCTCCTCCATTCGCTAAAAGAGACTCTCCAGTAAGGTTGGTTGAGGAGGAGAGTGTCACTAGCACTACAGTATCAAACGATTCAGTTTGTAGGAACTGCGAAGTTGCTGTTAGCGAGGATTTGGACTTCTGTCCATCATGCGGCGAGTATCGGTGATTACTCTTCTTCGTCCCAATGTACTCTAGCTAATTCATACTCAGGGTGGTCGTTGGCAACGACTGACAAATACTCTGCTGGAACTTTGTCCACCAGGTACACGGTAACGCCAGCATGCCATACGGTCTCACCCGCTGCAACCATCCTAGCAGTATCGACTTCGAGCAGAGTTGGAAGTGTGTGATGAACATGTCCGGCTTCTGCTGCAGAGCGAATGGACGCCGACAAGTGTACGTGTGAGCGACCACTTGGTTCTAAGCCCAACTCTAGTAAATTGTCGCATTCATCTGGTGAGCAGGGAAAGTACAGGGCCTCTGGTATGTTATCAGTCGGTAAGTCCAACTCGATTTCTACTGTGTGCGCGTATGTAGCCCTCATCACATTCCCTCTGACTTCATATCTGCCTTTTGGATCAGTCTCTGAGATTGCTCGGAAGTGATGAGGTCTGAGCCAATGATATCTCTTTTCATTTGAGGCTTTGAACTGCTTGATCATATCCTTGACATCTATCCAACCGTTAATGTCCATTTCTAGATTGAATTTCTCAGGGGCATGCCTCAGAACCAGTGCTAAACGCCTAGCCATACTGTCTCTCTCCCCCGTTCTCATGATGAATTTCCCTTCAGAATTACATGCAGGACACAGGTGGTCATCGGCGTAGTAGCCGTGATTGGTACATTCTCTAATCATAGTATCATAACTTCGAGAGTAATGCCTCTCATGAACCCCTCGGTCGAGCACCATCTTTCAACCTTCACTGGTCAATGGTTATCTGTGAACACTCAGCCGTCAGTCCGTGAAAGCAGTAATCGTGGATTGGGCTCGCTCTCCCTTTCATAGAGCCCACAAGGGAGAGTTGCGGGGACTCCGTCCAGATGACATGGCAAGCCAGGTAGTCAAGGGGCTAATCGCTAGGAATAATATTGATACAGCTGATTTTGATGATCTTATGATGGGTTGCGGTTATCCAGAAGCCGAACAAGGATACAACATAGGCAGATTAGTAACTTTACTAGCAGGTTTGCCCGACAGTGTGCCTGGAATGACCCTCAATAGACTGTGCGGATCCTCAATGCAGGCCGTACTTTCTGCCGCGGCAAACATCGAATCGGGTTGGGGTGATTGTTACATATGCGCGGGTGTCGAATCAATGAGTAGGGTAAAGCGTAGAGGATTCAACTGGAGCCCACACCCCGGTCTTGAACTTGGTTGGCCTGAAGCTTACGTCACCATGGGCCATACGGCAGAGAACATTGCAGATAATTGGGAGATAGGACGTGAGGAACAGGAAATCTTCGCACTTGAGTCTCATGTCAAAGCTACTAATGCTCTGGAGGCCGGTGCATTCAATGACGAAATTATTCCAGTAATTGACGGAGAAGCAACCATCGAAGTGGATGGTTGCATTAGGTCAAACTCAACATTAGATGCAATGTCTGGCCTAAAGCCGGTTTTCTCTGAAAACGGTACGGTTACTGCGGCAACATCCTCTCCACTCACTGACGGTGCGGTTGCTATGATTGTCTGTAGTGAGGAATTTGCTTCTGAAAAAGGACTCACTCCTATGGCGAGAATTGTTTCTGGTGCAGTAAGTGGATGTCCACCCGGGATTATGGGAATCGGACCTGTGGAAGCCACTAGGAAGGTTTTGGAGAGGACTGGATGGGACAATGAATCAATTGATTTGTACGAATTGAATGAAGCGTTTTCTTCTCAGAGTCTAGCTGTAATATCGGAGTTAGGGCTGGATCCATCAAAAGTCAATATCGATGGTGGTGCTATAGCGTTAGGGCATCCCTTGGGGGCTTCGGGGGCGAGGATTACTGGGAAAGCAGCATCTCTTCTAAGACGAACAAATTCCAAAAGGGCAATCGCCACGATGTGTATAGGAGGGGGAATGGGGATAGCTATTGCTTTGGAAACCCTATGATTACTCCTCTTCAGAATGCACTAACCTTTCACTGCAATTCGGACATGTATCGTTAATTGTTAATTGATTGGGCAATACCGCCAAGACGCTATGGCATGATGGACAAGTTGCTAAGACCTCTTGTTCGAACTCAATTCCAGACTGATGAGAATTATTGGCCCCTCTATACCACATTTCATATGATGGATTCTTCATTGTCGGTATTTTCTTCAATGTAGAGGCACCTAGTAGGATTAGAACTGCTGGAAGCAGAATTTCTTTACTCTCTCCTGTCAGATATCCAATACCACCCAATGCCCCAAGCAACAGGAATGCAGCACCAGTAAATCCAAGACTGGCTATTCCAAGATATATTCCACCAGATCCACGTCTTAGCATAGAGATTACTGAAACTATGCCTAATGGAATTAATACTAATCCAAGAAGCATATGGAACACTAATATTGAGGCCGACCCAGAAGTATTCATTGTAGTCAACAGCAGTATCAACAACAATACATCCACAGCGATGAACCTAGTTAGATGCCTGTGCAACAACTCCATCCTACCCGGCTCCATGTCTCCCATTACCCCAACAAAGAATACTTTTCCTTTGTCGACGCACTCATGAAGCCCCGTGCTCTCGCATATGCATGGTGAACGACGTAGATGTTGAATTTCGCGGCCGTAGCCTCGCTAATCGTCGTGTATTACTTATTGTCACTGGAGGCATAGCAGCAGTGGAATCTGTGAGACTATCAAGGGAGTTGAGACGCCATGGAGCAGTACTCAGTATCCTCATGACCAGTGAGGCCGAGAAGATCATCACCCCATTGGCATTGTCGTGGGCTTCAGGAACTTCTGCCCTGACAGGATGGGATCATGAGATGGCGCAATTAGATGATTATGATGCAATTCTAGTTGCCCCAGCTACGAGGAACACCATTTCAAAACATATCCATGGTCTCATAGACTCTCCTGCAACAATGGCTCTTTCTGCAGCCCGTGGTACTGATACTCCGATACTATTCGTACCCTCAATGCATTCTGACCTGTTCGACGACCCAGTAACTTCGGAACATATCACTGCCCTACGGGATGAGGGGAGTGCAGTTATGTTTGACGAACTCCGAGAAGGCCGAAGAAAGCAACCAGATACCGTCTCTATAGTTGCTGAGTTATGCAATTTAGTGAATTCCGAGTTACCCGACAGGAAAGTTGTTGCAATTACTTTGGGGGCCAACAGAGCTCCAATTGACGCAGTGAGAGCCATCCAAAATGCTTCGTCGGGCTCTACTGGATGGACTATTGCACAACACCTCCATAGGATGGGTCATAGAGTAATTTGTATAGCTGGAAAAACTTCAGTAGCACCAGAATTTCCATTACCTGACGTACGAAGAGGTGGTTCTCCAAATGAAATGCTAGCTGTGTCATTGGAGGTAGCTACATCCGAACCAAAGCCAGATGCTTGGATATACTCAGCAGCTGTGTTGGATTATTTCGCCGAACCTCTGAGTGAGAAGAAGCCTAGTGGGGATAAATCATGGAATATTTCATTGATTGAGGGGCCTAAGCATATCTCAGAGATTGCACCATTCGTGAGCGGTGCTAGGAGAATAGGCTTCAAACTAGAGACTGGTGTATCTGTAGAAGTTTTGATTGATAGAGCGAGACAACAAATTGAGCGTTACGGAGTCGATGCAGTAGTGGCAAATCTGAAGGAAGAGGTTCATGATAAAGAATCCCCGCGAGGACGCATTGTACTTCCTGATGGCACTGTAAAGGTAATGAGCGATGATACTGAAATGTGCGAAGCTGTAGAGTCACTATTGCATGATTCATGATGGCACCGCTGCGTCACATTCAAGCGGCGCACATGAAGGAGAGTAATCATGGGAGGTCCGGGCAAGGCCAAGAGAGGTATCCCTCCCAAGTCCGATTTCAACTCATGGTATCCTGCCATAGTCGAGATTGCAGATTTAGTTGACAAGAGATACCCCATCAAGGGCATGGATGTATGGAGGCCCTATGGGTGGAAGACGATGTCCCTCATAGATGCACTTACCCGATCCCAAATGAGTAGAACAGGTCACGAAGAGTACAATTTCCCTTTACTCGTACCCGAGGACCTCTTGGACAAAGAAAATCAGTTAGTATCGAAGCTCAAAGCGGCTAGGGATGCCGGTGTTGACCCCTCTGAGTTGAGAATGGAGGAAGAAGAGGGTGGTTTCGAGAATGAAGTATATTGGGTTAAGCACGGGGGGAATAATGAACTTGAGGTGCCAATGTTTCTCCGGCCGACATCTGAGACCCCTATGTATACGATGTTCTCATTGTGGGTCCGAAGTCATGCAGATTTACCACTGAAAACCTTCCAGATAGTGAACACTTTTCGATACGAAACCAAGCAAACCAGGTCTTTCATAAGAGTCCGCGAGATACACTTCTTCGAAGCCCACACAGTTCATGCAGATGAGCAAGGGGCCACAGAGCAGATTGACGAGGATGCTGAGATTGTCCAGAGGCTATTGCATGAGTTGTGTTTTCCTGCAATAGTTTCCAAGCGACCCCTATGGGATACGTTTCCTGGGGCTTGGTACTCTACCGCTGTAGATGCAGTGATGCCTAATGGGAGAACTCTACAGGTGGCCACCTATCATCACTACCGTGATCAATGGGCTCGTGCGTTCGATTTATCATATGAAGACAGTGAAGGCTCGACCAGATTCTGCCATCAGACAACATTTGGGATGTCCGAGCGTCTGCTGGGAGCTGTTGTCGGTATGCACGGTGATGATAGGGGTCTGATTTTACCCCCTTCCATAGCGCCAATTCAAGTTGTAGTCATGCCTGTAGCAGCACACTCGGATGCAAATGTAATGCCACGTGTATTACAACTGGCAACACACTTGTCAGAGAGTGGATTCAGAGTACATCTTGATGACAGAGACCTTCGCCCAGGAGCGAAACACTACGACTGGGAGATCAAAGGGGTTCCTGTCCGTCTTGAGATTGGCCCTAGGGATCTAGCATCAGGCAACTGTGTCGTTACTTTGCGTACAGGAGGGAAGAGTGAAGTCCCATTAGATGGGATTACTCAGACAATGGCTCAATTGCTTGATTCTGTATCAGATGAACTACGAACTCGTTCTCATAGTTATGCTTCTGAAATGATACGTCCGTTTCCCGGGCTAATAAAGAATGGAAATGGTTGGCATCTTCAATCCCCTGTAGAAGACGGTATCGTCTATGAACTAGCTTTCGATGGTAATGATGCTGATGCAGAGGTACTTGAGAAAACCACAGGATTGACCCTACTCGGTGATTGTGTTACCGCGTATGAAGAACCAGTAAATTGTGCTGTAACGGGTAAGCCTACGAACCGAAGGCAGCATCTTGCAAAAATGTACTAATTACTTTTTTCTAAATGCACTACGAAGAGTAATCATTCCAAATAACATTAGAAGGGCACCATCGAGCAATCCACCGGTCCCAGCTGGAGCCCACGAGTCTATCGACTCGTATTCAACGACCTTATCCCAAAGCAGTCGTGTGTTATCTTCGCATTGTGCTGGAATTTCGGAAATTTCAGCAAGTATGGATGTTGTAGAAGAATTACCTGT
>Ga0208522_1000705_pt1 | contig 22744 bp, 21 predicted proteins | sample ETNtaG_25_FD_185763 | JGI IMG/M metagenome (GOLD analysis project Ga0208522, IMG submission 185763) | Marine microbial and viral communities from oxygen minimum zone, Eastern Pacific Ocean - ETNP201302SV86 (SPAdes) (version 2) | ecosystem: Environmental > Aquatic > Marine > Oceanic ... | reverse complement strand
TCCAAAACGTAAGGCAGCTACTAAAAGAAAAGCAGCTCCAAAACGTAAGGCAGCTAAGAGAAAAGCCCCAAAACGTAAGGCAGCTAAGAGAAAAGCTCCAAAACGTAAGGCAGCTAAAAAGAGAAAACGTTAAGTATTTCTCAAACCAAATGGTCGTCTAAACCGGCGATTATTTTACTTTTTTATATTTGAAATTAAAAACTGTTATCTAAACATTTGATTTGGAGGTGAGCTTTGTTTTCCTTTGATTGAGTTTCTTGCAGCAGAAAATTTTTTATTTTTTGGAATAATAGAAAGTTTAACTGATGTATTAATTGCATAATGAGGTGTACCATCAGGGTTTGTAAAATTAGTTGCAATTCCAACCCTATCCAAATCAACTTTTACTTTTACAACTGTTCCATCTTCAAGCTTAAATGAGACAAAATCATTTTTTAATCTATCAAACTCAAGCATTTTGAATTCAATTTTTTCTGGTTTCTGACTCATCTAAATCACACTAGTATAGATAACTTGCAAGCTTGATTTGCTCTTCAGTAGTAATAATATTTTTTGAGGCAAGTAAGTCTAACAAATCTTTGATCAATGTTTTTGTTTCTTCAGAAACACCTCCAGCCGAGCCCTTATCGCCAGGAGGACCTGGTGGACCCCTTGGACCTGGTGGACCCATCAATCCTTTGTCTCCAGGTGTACCTACCTCACCATTAGGACCAGGTGGACCAGATAATCCACGTTCACCTTGAGGACCTTGAATTCCTTGTGGACCCATAGGTCCTGACTCTCCTGATTTACCTGATAATCCACGTTCACCTTGAGGACCAATTGTACCCTGAGGACCATTATCACCACGGCTGCCAGTAGGACCTGTAATGCCCTTATCGCCAGGAGGACCTGGTGGTCCCTGAGGGCCTTTATCACCACGGCTGCCAGTAGGACCTGTAATGCCTTTATCGCCAGGAGGACCTTGAATGCCTTTATCGCCAGAAGAACCCAGTGGACCGGTTGGACCTTTATCGCCTTTATCGCCAGAAGGACCTGTAACACCTTTATCGCCTCTATCACCCTTATCCCCCTTGTCTCCACTATCACCCTTGATACCTTGAATGCCTTTATCGCCAGGAGAGCCCGGTGGACCGGTTGGACCTTTATCGCCTTTATCGCCAGGAGGACCTTGAATGCCTTTATCGCCAGGAGAGCCCGGTGGACCGGTTGGACCAGTTGGACCGGTTGGACCTTTGTCGCCAGGAAGACCCATTGGACCAGTTATACCCTTATCACCCATATCACCCTGTAACCCACGACTTCCACGTGGTTTTTGTGTGTCAATAGTTACAGTTTGTTTTGGTTTTTGTTGTACAGTATTAGGTTTAGATTGTACGTCAGATTGTTTTGGTTTTTGAGATATATTGAATTCAAACGTAGTATGTGCTGATGAAAACAAGTCCTTTACTATAACCCATATAGAATCTAATCTGAATATAGGATCAGGAATTGGATTTGAACTACTACCTAATGTTTCAGAAAAATTTCCTTTAGAGACTTTAAGGTGAAAATCATCTTTCCATAAAGAATGAAAGGCTTGACTATCAACACTTCCCTCATCTGGTTTATCAGCAGATATGATAATTTGAGCCTCATAAACACCAGAAGAGTCCCCAAATGGTGATTTGCCTTTAATATCGATTGTTTTTACCAATAGTAATTCTGCTGGATTGAAGTATTTTTATATTTTTCATACGTAATAGTCAAGAAAAATAGGGGTATTTTTGGGAATTATGAAAGAATATTTATCAGGATATATTTCAATACTGGAAATAGGATGAATGAAAAGAAAACGAGTAATTCTGATGATGTACCAGAGTTTTTCTTAGAAAAAGGAAAAAAGCAGGAAACACAGTCAGAATCGCCAAAAAAAAATATTGATGAAAATAATCAAGAAAATAAATTAAACAAAAAACAGCAATCATTACTAAAGTCATCCAACGAGAAATTAACAAAAAATGAAACTAGTCTAGTTGATGCTGATTATAATCGTAAAAAGTTGTTCAGTAAGGGAATTAATCTGATGGCAGATGAAAAACTCGAAGACGCATCAAGAGTATTTGAATTAATCCTAAGAAGTGATCCAAATGATGTTTATGCACTTTTGAAACTTGGTTACTGTAGATTCCACTTAGAAGATTATTCAGAATCAATGAGAGCATACGATAAAGTGTTAGATATTGATGTAACAAATGCTGATGCATGGAATCTTAAAAGTCTAGTGTATTATGAGAGAAAAACTTATGCAAAGGCGTTAGATTGTGCAGACAAAGCAATAGATTCTGATCCAACATTTGGCATGGCATGGTATAATCGATCATGTTATCTTTCTTTGGAAAATCAAATTCCAGAATCACTTGACGCCCTTGTACGTTCAATTGAAATTGATGTAAAAAATGCAAAACGTGCTGTAAAGGATAAAGATTTCATGAATGTTAGATTTGAAGAAGGATTCAAAAGAATAGTAGAAGTTGTAGTAATTGAGTCACTTCGACAAGGTTATCATACACTTGGTGCTATTGTTTGGACTACATTTTTGGATAGTGAAGATGTACTCAAATGTTTAGATAGGCTAATGAAAAAAGGACTTGTCACAAAACATGAAACAAGAAAAGTGTGGAGTACTATAGATACATATGATTTAGTTCCAGAGATGGCAAATAAGATTGGAACAACAAAAAGAGGTCTACTGGGTATACCAAAAACATCTTTACCAAAACCAGTAAAGACTCTAAAAGAATTGGCAGAAGCAATACAATTGATAAAAGCATCGATAGAGGAAGAAGAGTTGGAGAAAACGATAGAGTGTTGCGACATATTCATAAATCAAGAAAAATGTGGACAAGAAATGATTGATGAATATTTGGAAGAGCACAGAGAAGTTAGATTATTTAAAATTAGGCTCAAGGATAAGGGTTTAGACTTTTTGAAAGATAATAAGAAAAAAATACTGTCAATGTTTGATAACATGGAAATATCTGTTACAAAGAAACTTCGAAGTGATTTAGCCGAAATTAATTAAATTATTCTGCAGAAAGATCCCAATAACTTGCATTTTCTTGTTTATCAATCGGCTTTTCAAGGCTTTTCCATTCCTTAAAGGAATGAACATACAGTTTCACATTCTGTATGCCTATTGATTTGAGAGCATAATATGCTAGTCCTGATAATGTGCCAACGCTGCCACAGTAAGTTATAATTTCAGCATCTTCTGAAATTCCTCTATTTTTTAAGAAATTCCTCATACTTTCTTTTGTTCTCAAAATTTTCCCATCTGTTGCTAGGGTTCTATATGGTATGTTAATTGAACCAGGAATGTGCTGTTCTAAAAAGTTGAGCCTTTCTCTATTATCTATCAGTACAACATTCTCTTTTTCTTTTGCTTTTTCCAAATATTCTGCAGTGGCCATAATGTTAGATTTCAAATTTAGTGAATGTTTTACATGTTTAATATCTGGTTTCGTAGTACTTGTTTCAAGCCCCAATTTTTTCCATTGCGAATAAGTTACTTCAAGTAGTACAACATTACTGTGTCCAATGTATTGAAGAGCCCATGCTACTCTAGATGCCAAAGCACCAAATGTGTCATCATAAACAACAACTTGAGTATCATCTGCAATTCCCATATCTCCAGCCAGTTTTACAACATTTTCTGGCGAATCGTCAGACAAAAGACTAGCAAGTGGTAAGTTTACTGCATTAGGAATATGACCCTGATTGTAATCATCTTCACGCCTTACATCTATTAGTCTTAAAGAATCCTCGTTGATTTTTGCTCTAATTGTATCTATGTCTATGGTTGGGTGTGCTATTTCACTATTCAAGCTGCACATTCACCTTTACCTGTAACAGTATGATAACTAGTATCACTTCCATAATCAACATAAAAATCTGGATCATCATCCTTTGATGGTGGAATAACTAATGATGAAAGCGCATTCTTCATATCTTTAACAGATTTTATGTCTGATGATTCATTACCATGTACAATCCTATCAATCCAAGCAGAAAAAGTGTCATCGGATTGTTTATTTTTCTTAAAAAGTTCAATGATCTTTAAGATAACTGGAATTGTACGTTTTACTGGTACTCTCATACATGTAACTCCAAGCATTGCCTTGGCATCAAATCTTCCGCCAAGAGACATACTATAATTAGGATACATGTCGTTTCCAACTCTTGCACCACCACCAAAAAGACCTATAGTAGCAATTTCATGTTGTCCACAAGAATTAGGACATCCACTGATCTTGATTGTTGCATCTCTTAAATCATCATCCTCGTCTAGTTTCAGCTCTAAGAATTTTCGTTGAACCTCCTTTGCCAATCTATGAGAGTTTGTAAGTGCCAGGTTACATGATGATGTTCCGGAACAACCAACTGGTGAAGCCATAGTTAATGAACCCGAATTTGCTAGTCCTGCTTCTAGTAATCTAGAGTAAAGTTTTGGTAAATCAGTTTCATGTACATATCTTAAAACTATATCCTGTGAGAACCCATTGCGCGCAAAACCTTCAGCGGAAAAATCATTAGTAATTTCTGCCATAGCACGAAGCTGGTTTGCAGTTATATCCCCAGACTCAAGTGTGATAAAGACAGATCTATATCCATCTTGTTTTTGATTGTAAGTAGTGGTCTTCAGCCATCGTGCATATCCATCAGGAACTGAACTGTTTTCACTGGAAACAGAAATTGGTCTTTTAATTTCATTTGGTTTCTGACTAATGTTTAATCTCACAATCACCGATTGTGTTGCCCTAACAATCGTCCTCTGCTTTAGAATCAAATTTCGGAATTTTTCCCAACCCATTTCATCAACAAGATAACGCATCCTATTCCTGGCCAAATTCTTTCTATCACCCAATCTGTCAAAAATTTGTATAACAGCAATTGATGTGTACAAAAGATCTTCCTCTGGTGTAAAATCTTCAAGTTGATGACCGACAAATGATTTGTTTCCAAGACCACCACCAAGAAATATTTTAAACCCACGTTGTTTTTTACCATCAAGTTCTCTGATTTGAGGAATCAATCCAACATCCACTATTCTAGTCATCCCATGGTTTTCACAGCAAGAAAAATTGAATTTGAATTTTCGTGGAAGTGATTGGTTTAATGGATTTCTTAGAAGAAATTTTGCGGTTGCTATTGCATATGGTGTTGCATCAAACTTTTCATCGTTACAAACTCCTGACAATGGGCTACACATAACATTTCTAACGGTGTTACCACACGCCTCCCTAGATGTTAGTCCAACATCTGCAAGTCCATGCATGATTTCTGAAACATCTTCAAGGACAACCCAATGTAGTTGCATATTTTCTCTAGTTGATACATGTGAGCTACCAATGGAATACATCTCACTTAGTTGAGCAATTTTTTCTAATTGGTAAGGGTGAATCTGACCTGCAGGGATTTTAATTCTAACCATTGCATAGTCATCTGCCATTCTTGTACCATATGCACCATGCTGTAAACGAAACCGTCTGAAATTATCATGATTAATTTTACCTTGTCGGTATAGCTTTACGGCATGAGCAAAATTATCCGCTTCCTCTCTTCGTGACCAATCAATTTTTGACTTTTTAGTAGTCGATTTTGATGGTCTTAGCTGTTGTGCCATCTTGTATTATTTTATAAAACTGTGGATATAAATTTTTGACAACAGGAATTTTGACAAATGCAATGAATAATCATGTCATTAATTGCCTGAATACTGATTTGATATTAGTATCGCCTAACTTTTAGCTAAGAAAAACTATTAAGCATATGTTTTGATGTGGTTTTATGCAAGAATCTGTTAATGAACAACGACCTGGAAAAATTTTTGCTGATGTAAGAGAAGTTGAAATAACTCGTGCTATTGCTGAAGAATTCTATAGTGTTTTACAAGACAGAGCTGAATGTGATGTAATAATTATTGGTGCAGGTCCTGCTGGACTAACAGCAGCACGTGAATTATCGTTAATGGGATATAAAATTTTAGTCGTAGAACAAAATAACTATCTTGGTGGTGGTTATTGGTTAGGGGGATATATGATGAACCCAGTTACGGTAAGAGCTCCTGCACAAAAAATTTGGGATGAACTTGGGATTCCTTATAAAAAAGTTGGTGATGGGTTATACTTAACACCCGGCCCTCATGCTGTATCAAAGTTAATTGCAGCAGCTTGTGATGCTGGGGTAAAATTTTTGAATCTTACAAAATTTGATGATTTGGTTTTGAGACATGGAAGAGTTGCTGGGATTGTTGTGAATTGGATGCCAGTATCAGCGTTGCCAAGAAATATCACATGTGTTGATCCTATTGCACTAGAATCAAAGATGGTAATTGATGCATCAGGACATGATTCTGTTGCTGTAAAAAGACTTGTTGATAGAAATATGGTAGAATGGAAGGGAATGAATCCTATGTGGGTTGAAAATGGCGAAGAACATGTTGTTGAAAAAACAGGAGAGGTTTATCCTGGTCTTGTTGCTGCAGGCATGTCTGTGACGGAAACACATGGACTTGCTAGAATGGGACCAACTTTTGGCTCAATGCTGTATTCTGGAAAAAAGGCAGCAGAGATTACAGACCAAAAAATAAAAGAAATTGATCGTAAAATTCCAAAAAAATCTGATTGAAAATTTCTAAAATTTTTCTGTATGATGAACCAGCAGTTCAAGAAATACAGATTTCTAATTTAAAAAACTTCCTTTTAGAAACCCTTCCTGTAGATGTGGAGATTAAAGAATGCATTTTTAATAATTTGGATGAAAGAATGATAGAAAAAATTTCAGCTTGCCGAGTTTTTGATAATACATCGCCTTTTAAAAAACACATACCAAATAAGCAGGAAATTGATTTTGAAAAATATGTTTGCAGTGATACCAAAATGATGGAAAAGACAACAAAGGTTGAAGATGCTAAAAAAATTGAGGATGTTATAATGTATGATGGATTTGAGATTCAAAATGTTATCAACTCCACTATTTCTCAGGATTACCTAAACCAAAATAATCTACATATTATTTTTACAAATAAGCTAACCTGTACTTATGATCATATGGATCGTAGATATCATGGAAGAGCAGTAATTTGCTCAAATCCATCTATCATATCAACCACTGGAATAATCGAAGCACCTGCTAGATCCAGAGAATATTATCTTGAGGTAATGAAGTGTAAAATGCAGGGATTAGACATAAAATCTGTTAAAACAAATCATTATGGAGAATTTTTGGATTATCATGACCAAAGACTATCAAAAATTACTGAGGGATATTTGTTACAAGTAATTTTTTATTATATTACAGGTGATGCATTCTGCAATAATCTGAACTGTAGATTAAACAACGCACATTGGCAAAAAGACCTGATTCATTCTCAAATTAAAATTAGCAGACTTTGTAAAAAACACCAAAAAATTCTTGATGATCTCTGAATAATTTAAATTCATGGTTGCATGAGTTTGAAACATGATGGCTGATAATGCTGGCTCTAATGTCATGATTGAAAAAGATCAACCGAAAAAAGTGGAAAAAAGAAAAACGAATTATGATATCATAATTATTGGTGCTGGACCTGCTGGATATACTGCAGGAATTTATACTTCACGTGCAAGACATGATACGCTGATCATTTCAGGAGTTTTACCTGGCGGTCAATTAATGAATACAACCGAAGTGGAAAATTTTCCTGGTTTTGCCAGTGGTGTTATGGGTCCAGATCTAATGGAAACAATGAAAAAACAGGTAGAAAAAATGGGCGCAACAATCATACAAGATGAAGTGGTGAATGTGGATTTTAAGCATAAACCATTCAAAGTATTAACCGCGTCTGAGGAATATGAGGGCAAAGTGATAATAATTTGCACTGGTGCAAACCCAAAAAAGATTGGACTTGATGGGGAAAATAAATTTGCAGGAAGAGGAGTTTCATCTTGTGCTACCTGTGATGGGGCTTTTTTTAAAAATCAGGATCTAGTTGTGGTAGGTGGTGGAGATTCGGCAATGGAAGAATCAACTTTTCTTACAAAATATGCATCGGTAATACATCTTGTACACAGAAGAGATGAATTTAGAGCCAGTAAAATAATGCAAGAAAGAACACTCTCAAATAAAAAAATCAAGGTTCATTTCAATTCTACAGTTGAAGAAATCCAAGGGGAGCAAAAAGTTGAGAAAGTGATTTTAAGCAACATCAAGACTGGTGATAAAACAACTCTTAATGTTGGGGGCGTGTTTATCGCGATAGGGCATGATCCTAATACTGCATTATTCCAAAACCAAGTTGACTTGGATGAAAATGGATATGTTGCTTTACGTGAAAATACACAAACAAGTATTCCTGGTGTGTTCTGTGCTGGCGACGTTCACGACCACAGATACAGGCAAGCGATAACTGCTGCAGGGTTTGGTTGTATGGCTGCAATTGATGCAGATAAATATTTGTCTGAACACGAATAATTCTACTTTACCTTTTTAATTTCAAAACGGATTTCATTTCCATTCTTTTCCATATTAACCACTTCATGTCCGAGCCTTCTTGCCCAGTTTGCTATATCATCTTCAGCTGCAGGATCATCAGCAAGAACAATTAAAATATCACCAACCTGCATTTTTGAGAGTTCAACGTTTGTTTGCATAACTGGTGATGGACAAAATAATCCTCTTGCGTCTAATGTCTTTCTAGATTCTGAAATTTCAATCACCTAACAACGTCTTGCATTCTGATTTATATTAAAATCTATACGATTTTAGCTTCGCCTATTGAACGTATAAAATCATCTAAACATGTCCTCAGTTTTTGGACGTATTATTTTTTGAATTTTTGAGTTAGAAAAATCAAATTTAAAATTTCGTATAATTGCAACTGGGCAATTCTCAACTTTCCCCATAACAAGTTCTGATGCAGAACAAAGCTCATCAGCTATTGCGATTGCTGTAACTTGTAATGGATTCCCAAATGTGTCAGGTTTACCCTTGTAATCCATGATAGGTTCTATGCCTGCAATTCCTATGGCAATATTTGCCTGTCCCAAACGAAATGGTCTTCCAAATGTATCAGAAATTATCACGGCAATATTTTTCTTAGTTCTTTGTTCAATTTGGTTTTTTAATTTATCAGCTGATTGATCAGAGTCTACTGGTAACATTGTAACATAACCATCCTTAACATTACTCTCATCAATACCAGCATTTGCACACACAAACCCATGATTTGTTTCTACAATGATTACACCATCTTGCATTCTGACGATCCTTTTACTTTCTGATAGGATTAATTCTACTAATCGAGAATCCTTTTCATACGAGCTTGCAATACCGCTAGCAAGAAGAGATGGATTAACAGAAGATAAATCAACAATACGCCCTTCCTTCTTTGAAATTATTTTTTGAGAAAAGATCAAAATATCATAATCGTTGATTATTGTTGACTCTAGAACTAAATCTATAATGTCAGTATTTCTCTCAATCTCTTTTTTGATTTTTACAGGAATAATCTCTAAAATCATTATATTTTTTTAAAATACACCAATAAAAAATATTTAGATTGGCTACGAGTATGCTTTCAATCCTAGCTTTATTTTATAATGATTATTTATAATATCAATTATCTTGGATAGATCTTTTTCATCCAGTGTAACTGTAGCCAGATCTTTTACCAAATCTTGTGCACGAAAAGCAATACCTAAACCACTTACATCAAACAGCTTAACATCATTTGCACCATCAACTACAACAGTTACATCTTCCTTTCTCTCATTCCATTCTGTGATTTTTATTATAGCTGATTTGGCCTTATCCGCGTTTACATTTACAATAACATCATCAAGTTTATTGTCTTTGAAGATAAGCTCGTTGCTAAAAACATAATCAAGATGTAACTCTTGTTTCAATCTATCAGTTATAATTGTGAAACCACCTGAAACTGCCATCAATTTCCAGCCAGCATCCTTTAATGTTTGACATGCCTCTTTTGCACCAGTCATTATTGGCAGAGAATTTGCAACTTCTAAACATGTTTCATAGTCCAAGCCTCTAAGAAGTTTCACACGTTCTTTGAGCCCCTGTTCCCAGTCTATCGTTCCTGCTATACCCTGTTTTGTAATTTCCCAAATCTCTTTTTCTTTATTCAATTTTTCAGCTAAAACAGGAAGATATTCTGCGTCATAAAGAACACCCTCAACATCAAAAATTGCTAACAACTACTTTCTGATGTCTAGCCAATTTCTAATAATATTAAGCTTAACCAAGATGATCGATCACATAGTTAGCATTAAATCAGATAGTATTTACACAAAATTATGTCAGGAGAGCTTGATTTCAAGTATGAAGTAGAAATAAAAAAAACAGAAGAAAAACAATTAATTCCAAAAGAAGTCAAAGCAGAATTGAAAGAATCTGGCTTGATGGATGACAAAGGAAAATTAAAACTAAAAGGAGTTAGTCCAAAAATGTTAAAGAGAATGAAACAAGAATTTGTAGATTGTCCTGTTCTAGAACAAAAAGTTCAGTTCGTACCATGTTTTGTATGCCCTAATTTCCAAAGTAGGGTGATAGGCAAAGTGTTGTGTAAAGGGGATAAACTATAAAATTAAGAGATTTTTTTAAGATTTGTTATTATTCGTTTTATCCTATTAACAATTTGTAGTTTTTTTATCATACTTAGTTCAGGTTCTACAGTAACAAATATTGTCTTTAGAGGTATATAGACAACAATTTGTGTTACGTTTTTTCGTTCAATATGTATATAATTTACTTTTCCAAGACTTTTATCAAACTCTTGTCGCATTCCTCTTCTTAAGGAAACTTGCCTGCAAAAATGCTCCTGCTGTTTTTGAGATTCCAAAGAAGATTTTCCTTCTTTCATAATGCCCTCAATAATATTTCCTTTCAAATCTATTATAGCGACAAATCTTGTTTTATTATCCAGTGATAGTATTTTTTCTGCTATTTTTTGCCAGTTAGTTGTTTTGCCCAATATTATAAAATAAACAAGAAGATAGATAAAAACTATGATTAAGAAAAGCTCATTATACAGACTAGTTATGGAATTATTAATTGAATAAAGAAGTCGGTATCACTGTTTCAAAAAATGATAATTTTAGCGAATGGTATACACAGGTAGTTATCAAGGCAGAACTTGCAGATTATGCACCAGTTAAGGGATTAATTGTATTGAGACCTGATGGTTATTCTATTTGGGAATCAATCAAAGACTCTGTTGATAAAAAACTTAAAGAAACTGGTCACAAGAATGGATTTTTACCTATTTTGATACCGGAGTCATTGCTTGGAAAAGAAAAGGAGCATTTTGAAGGATTTAATCCTGAAGTTTTCTGGGTCACACATTCAGGAAACTCAGAATTGGGTGATAGACTTGCACTACGTCCTACATCTGAAACACTTGCATATTCACTTTATTCCAAATGGATAAAGAGTTGGAGGGATTTACCATTAAAAATTAACTTTTGGAATACTGCTTTAAGGGCAGAGATTAAAGGTACAAAACCATTTCTTAGGACGTCAGAATTTTTGTGGCAAGAAGGTCATACGGTTCATGCGAATAAAGGCGAAGCTGAAAAAGAAGTTACTGATATTTTACAACTGTACAAAAAAACCATAGAAGAAGAACTGGCTATTCCTGTAATAATTGGAAAAAAAAGTGAGAAAGACAAGTTTGTTGGTGCAGTTTACACATCTACACTTGAATCACTAATGCCAGATGGTAAAGCACTTCAAATGGGAACGTCCCACTTTCTAGGAGAGAATTTTTCCAAGCCGTTTAGTATAAAATATCTTGATGAAAACAATACTGAAATTTTTGCATGGCAGACGTCTTGGGGAGTCTCGTGGAGATTGATAGGGGGAATGATAATGATTCATGGAGACGACAAAGGATTGGTCTTGCCACCAAAATTAGCACCTATACAGGTTGTAATTATTCCTATTTACTATTCAAAAGAAGACAGAGAGAAGACGGTTAATGAAGCAAGCAAAGTAAAAGATGCTTTATCAAGTGTTGACATACGTGCTCACCTGGATGATAGAGATCAACTTACACCTGGTTTCAAATTTCATGATTGGGAGCTTAAAGGAATACCAATACGAATTGAGATAGGACCAAAAGATATTGCCAAAAACCAAGTGGTTGTAGTTAGAAGACATAATCAAACAAAAACTAGTTTTACTATTGAGAATATATCTGAGTATCTTACTTTGGAATTAGAAAAAATACAGAAACAAATGTTTGAAGACGCTAAAAAAATTCTTGATGACAGAGTTGTTAAAGCATCTGAATACGAACAATTCAAGAAAGAATTGGATAATGGGAAAATGATTGATTGTGGATGGTGTGGAAAGCAAGAGTGTGAAGATAAGATCAAAGAAGAGACTGCTGCAGATTTACGTGTGATTCCTTCAGATAATCGACAAAAATCAGAAGTGTGTATTTACTGCCAAGAAAAAAGTATTACGAATGCACTTTTTGCAAGAGGTTACTGAGTCTGTATAAAAAATGGGGCTTTTACTGAAAGAATTTTATCTGGATATTTTTCCATATTGAAAATACTATGAATGAAAAAACTGATAATTCTGATAAGATACCAGAATTCTTCCTAGAAAGAGAAAAAAAATCAGAGTCTAATGAGAAACTAGCTAAAACTGACAGCGACCCAGAGGAAAAGAAACCACATAAAAAAACAACTGGGTCTGATATTAGATTCAAAGTTACTATAATTGCAATAGCAATAATAGGATTTAGTGCATCGGCCTATATTTTCAGTTCCGAACCATTTGGTGGATTAGCCGATAGTGTAGGTGCAAGTATACTAGACAAATCCCAATTTATTGACCAGATTGATCAATGCTTACAAAAACAAACTGTTGGAGATGTTACATTAAATTCATTTACACAAAAATGGGCATTTGATTTTAAGGACAAAATTAGTAAAGCAGAAACTAATCAGGAATTAGAGAGTATTATGAATGAATTCTATACAATTGTATCTCATTGCAAACCATAAAAAATGACAGGTATCAATAAGAAATGCTTCATTTGTGGTTGCAAAGACCATCGACTTGTTGGTTGCATTACCCATAAAACAAAAAAATGTAGTTGTTATCAATCTTAAACAAAAATATAATATGATATATGCAAATAGTCACATGACAACAATATCTGAACAAAAATCAAATCTTCTTGAACAATTCAACAAAACTAGAGATAGAACATTAAAGCTTGTAGAAACACTAGAAAAAGATGATTTTATTGTTCAGACTGCTCCTTTTATGAGCCCTCCAAAATGGCATTTGGGACATGTTAGTTGGTTATTTGAAATTGTTATGAGTAAAACCACAAAAAATTATAAAATCTATTCGCAGGAATTTAATGAATATCTCAATTCGTATTATCACCAATTTGGGGAACCACATGATAAGGATAAGAGAGGTACTGCGACGAGACCAACTATTGACCAAATTCTTGAATATTTTCATATGATAAGCCAGAATGTTGCTGATATTTTGCAAAATGAATTGTTAGATGATAAAACTAAACAGCTTTATTTTATGGCAATACATCATGAGTGCCAGCATCAGGAGCTTTTAGTTTATGACTTACAACATCTCTTGGCAAGTAGATACAGACCCATAACTACAAATCCTTTACCAACACCATCTAAGCAAGAACCAAAGTCTGTTAAAATTGATGGGGGATTATACTCTATGGGTTATTCTGGCAATCAATACTGTTATGATATTGAATTACCAGAACATAAAGTATATCTAAATGACTACAAAATTGATGTTTTCCCAATAACTAACGGTCAATATATTGAATTTATGGAAGATGGGGGTTACAACAATTTCAGATATTGGCTATCAGATGGTTGGGACAAAGTTCAAAATGATAAATGGAATGCGCCTATGTATTGGGAAAAAGTAGACGGTGTTTGGATGACGAATGACTTTTTAGGAAAGCGAAAGGTTAATCCAAACGAATCAGTTTGCCACGTCAGCTTTTACGAGGCTGATGCGTATTCCAAATGGGCTGGCAAGAGATTACCAACAGAAGCAGAATGGGAAAAAGCTGCTTGTTGGGATGAAAAAACCCAAACAAAGACAATTTTTCCATGGGGTGATAAACAGCCAGATATCAATAGGGCAAACCTATTAGAGTCATATCTTTGGAACTGTACTGAAATTGGCGCATATCCTAATGGTAAAAGCCATTATGGATGTCAGCAGATGATTGGAGATGTATGGGAATGGACATCGTCTGAATTTACTGGCTATCCTGGATTTAAATCAGGATTTTCTGAATATAACGACAAGTGGTTTGCAAATCAAAAAGTGTTAAGAGGAGGTTCCTTTGGCACACCTTCAATTTCTGTCCGCGGTAGCTATAGAAACTTTTTCAGACTAGATGAGAGATGGCTTTTTTCAGGATTCCGGTGCGCTGAAGATATTTAGTTATTTTTTGAAAGTAAAATCAAACCAAAATATCTCTTCTCATCACACCAGATATCTTGGATTTGAAAATTAGACATTGCTGACATTTCTTTGATTTGTGAGATTGTGAATTTAAACGAGTTTTCAGTATGGATAAGCTCATCCTTCTTAACTTCTAATACTAGATCAGCCTTAGGTATATTCACTATCTGTTTTTCCAAAGAGCGCAAGTACATCTCAATTCTACTCTGCTTTTTGTTGTATACAGAATAATGTACGAACTTGTTTACATCAAAATTAGCGCCCAATTCTGAATTAATTCTTGATAAAACATTGAGATTAAACTGTGCAGTGATACCCTGTGAATCGTTATATGCATGCTCTAACACTGTTTCGTCCTTTACAAGATCTAAACCAATCAAAAATAGATCATCATTCTTCATCAAAGAATTTATTTTTTGTAAAAACTGTAATCCAATATTGGAATCATAATTTCCAAAACTAGAGCCCAAAAACACAATTAAATTTTTCATATTATCATAATTTTTAATTAATTCTAATGCAGATTCGTAATCATCAATTATTCCAGTAATGTGTAGATTTTTGTAATCATTTTGTAATTCTTTGCAACTCTCCGTAAGAATATTAGATATGTCAATTGGAAAATACTCTATATGTTTTTGTGATTTTTCAAGAATGTCAATAAGTATTCTAGTTTTTGTCGATGAACCACTCCCCAATTCTACTAATCTAAAATTCCCATTCAGATATTGTGGTAATTTTTTATCTAACTGTTTTAATAATCCAGCTTCAGTTCTTGATATATAATATTCAGGCAATGTGCATATTTTTTTAAAAAGATATGATCCTTTCTGATCATAGAAAAATTTTGGGTTAATTGATTTTTGTTTTTGATTAAAACTAGAAGATAATTCTTCTGCAAATGTTTTTTGAGTTTTTTCCCTAGTTGGTTTAAAGCATCTAAGACATTCACTAATAACATGTCTTGTATATCCTAGTTCTTTTTGTATTATTTCAAGACTCATAAGTTTGACCAAAAATCTAACCAAATAAAGCCTTTCTGGTACAATGTACTTTTTTTATTATTCTTGATATACTAGACATGTAAAGATAATTTATTGGAAGAGATTTTGAAAGTAAATGGATTATCAAAAAAATTTGTTAAAAAAAATATGTTCAGTTCAAATATTTCTGTAGTAAAAGCTGTAGAAGATGTTTCATTTTCTCTTTACAGTGGTGAGGTTCTTGTAATTGCTGGTGAGTCAGGTTCTGGTAAATCAACAATAGCTAAGCTCATTCTTGGAGCTATAGACCCTGATTCTGGAGAGGTATTTTTTGAGGGTAAAAAATCTAACAGTGAACCAAATATTGTAAAAAATATTCGTATGCAATGTCAGATGGTATACCAAGATCCATATGATTCGATTAACCCTAGAATGAAGATAATGGATATTGTGTCTGAGCCTCTAGAGATCCACAATATTGGTAATGGTTTAGAACGAAAAAAAATTATTCTTGATGCACTTCGTGAAGTAAAACTTGAACCAGTTGAGGACATTGTAAACAAATATCCACACATGCTATCCGGAGGACAAAGACAACGTGTTGTGTTAGCAAGAGCACTTGTATTAAGACCTAAAGTAATAATTGCTGATGAACCAGTATCTATGTTAGATGTGTCAATACGGGCAGAGATACTTGAATTAATGAAAGAAATACAAAAAGAAAATAATATTTCGTTTATCTATATAACACATGATTTAGCTACTGCAAGACATTTTGGACAAAGAATCATTATTTTGTATCTAGGAAAAATTATGGAAGAAGGACAGATAGAACAAGTTTTGGAAAATCCTAGACACCCATATACTCAAGCATTGATTGATGCTATATCAGAACCAGATCCTAATAACTTGAATAAAGAAAAAAAAATTAGAATTAATGAACCGATTGATATTGATGTTTATTCAGGTTGTAGATTCCGTGCTAGATGTCCGTATGCAATTGAAAAATGTAAAGATGTTCCACTACTTGAAATAAATGATGATAGAGCAGTTGCTTGTTTTGTAGATATAGATTAATTACTTATTGAAGGAAGTCTTTTGTCTTTATATGTTACAACATGTGAAACACCATTTTTGGGAAATACTCCGTAGATGAGTTTTGCTTTTTCTACAACTGAATCTTTGAGTGAAACCATGATAAATTGACTACCAATTGATCTTTCTTCTACAATTTTTGAAAGCCTTTCAGAGTTTGGCCCATCCAAATGTGCATCAACCTCATCAAACAAATAAAATGGTGAAGGCTTAAGCTTTTGTAGCGCCAAAACAAATACTACTGCAGCAAGAGTTTTTTCTCCACCACTAATGGAATTAGATTCTCTTTTGGGTTTACTTGGAAATTGTATGTAATAAGAAATACCTGAATCAAATATTTCATCTTCATTTTCCAGCTCAAGCCATGCGTTACCACCAGTCATCTTAGAAAATATAGCTTTAATCTCAGTATCAACTGTGTCAAATGCATCCAAGAATAACTGCTTTTTCTCTTTGTCAATACCTTCTATAAATGACCAAATTGCATTACGTTCCTCCTCAAGTTCATTTTTTCTGGTGGACATGGAGCGATAACCTGTAGATATTTGTACATATCTTTGTGGTGCTATTGCGTTCAATGATGTACTTAGCGTGTTTTTTTCTTTTTCTAGTGCCTGAATGAATGGTTGAACATCAAAAGTTTCAATCAATGCATCAAACCCAAATGAACCTAAAATCTTCTCTAATGATGACTCTTCACTCTTAATACTCTTAAGATCTCGCTCAAGCATATCAGATCCTCTTTCGAGATTACTGGTTTGTTTTGTTATATTACCAACTTTTGTATTTCTTTCACTTAGTTTACCATCAAATTCATTAAGCTGCTCTGTAGATCTACCTGAAGTAGAAATTAAGTCCTGCTCTTCTTGCCTTAATTTTATGAGAATTTGCTCAGAGGCATCTTTCTTATCCTTACATTCTTTGATTATATTATCGCAATCTGTTTTTTCTTGATCAAGAGAAGACTGCTCTTCTAGAAGTGCACGAGTTTGTAGTTTCTTCCTGTTTTCTACTACAGATATTTTCGCTACTGATTCTGTAAGTTGAGTATGAATTCTAGTATTTTCAGAAATTAATGAAGCTTTACTAGTGTTTAGTAAAGTGATCTCATTTGCTACTCTTTTCTGTTCAACATTTGAATAATTTTCGCTTACTATAGTGATTCTCTGCTTAATGGATTCAAGACTAGAAGATAGTTGAATAATTCTTGTATCTATGCTATTTTTCTGTGTTGTCAACTCTGAGTTTCTATTCAAAGATTCATCGTATACCTTGGATGCAGAATCAATTTTGAATTTTAAATTAGCACTATCATTAAATGCATTTCCAAATTCCGTTTCAGAAATTTGAAGCTTTTTCATATAATATTGTAATCTTTGATCAATTTTCCTGATGGAAGATTTCTTTGCATGTATATGACTGCGTAACAAAGTTATTGATTGAATTAACCCTTCAACTGATGAGCTTTGCGAGATTATTTTTGCAAGTTTGGAAATTTTTGAATTAATATCAACAACAACAGCACTTGATTTAGATTTAAAAAATTCTCCGTCTATTGAAACAGCCATGTAACCAACCTTGGATATATTGTATGCGTCCTCGCGTGTTTTTGTTAAAATTACGTTTCCAAACAAAAATCTAGCAATCGGCATATATCTTCTATCACAATTAATATAATCAGATAGAACCCCTAGCAAGCCAGAAGTTTTGGGCATCTTCAGATTGAATTCAGGTATCGCATTAAGTGGAATAATCTTTAGTTTTGGAAGGTTTTTTTCTCTTGCTGCTTGCGCCAGGCTTACCAATGTTTCAAAATCAGGAACAACCATGGCCTTAAGCCAGTCAGAGCTAACAGCTAGAATTGCATGCTCATATTGCTTATCCCAAGATAATATTTCGTATACAAGACCTTCAATGCCAAGTTTTTTTGCATCTCCCTTTAGTTGAGAGATTGTGTAATCTTCATGCATTATCCCCTTGACAATTTTGATCTTTTCATTGTAATGACTGGCAGCTTTGGATGACTTTTCAAAAATTGATTCTAATTCAATAATATCATTTTCTATCTTGCTTCTTTGTTTAGAAAGTTGTTCCACCCTTGATTTTATTTCTATAGATGCTGACTTACATGTAGAAACAATTCTATCTAATTTCTGCCCATATTCTTTGAGCTGTGTTAAAGCCTCAGTTCGAGATTTATTTTTTGCAATGTTTGTATTAATTTTATTTTGTATATCATTTTTTTTAGATTTGTTCTGTGATCTCAAAAGTTTATCATCATGCTGCTTATTTTTAAGTTCAGAAATTTTTGTGTCTATCTCAATTTTTTTATCTGATACATCTGATTGATGCAGTAAAACTGTTGCTAGTTTAGAATCAAGATTTTTAATTTTCTTATCACTTACATCTTTGTCTCTATTTAAGCCATGGATGGATTCTTTGATTTTTTCAAGTTCTTTATCTACTACTCCTTGATTTTTATCCATTTGTTCAAATTCATTTGTTATCTCATGTAATCTAGTATTAATTTGAACTATTCTTCTTTCTGAAGTTTTCATTTTGCTTTCAGAATCATAAAAGTTTGTTTGCTCACCACTTAGTTTAGTATCAATGGCAGATTTTGCCACATTGTATGCATTGAAGTCTTTTAAAAATTCTGTTTTTTGTTTTTCCAATTCATCAATTTCTTTTTTGAGAGAATTACGTTCTTCTTCAAGTTCTCTAGTTTTAGATAAATTAGATTCTAATGTTTCTACCTTGGCAGTTTTTTCATTTTTGATTATTTTAAGCTTGGATGCTGCAGCAACAGCCCTGAAACGATCTAATTCTAACCCAATCAGATCATGGCGCATTTTGAGGTTTCGTTCAATTTCTAATTCATCTATCTGTTTTTTTACTTCGCCCATCTTCGCCATTGCTATTTCTAATCGCTGATCGGCTTCAGTCAGTTGTTTTATGGATTCTTTCTTTTTTCCATCATAATACGCTAATCCTACTAATTCCTCTATTGTTTCCCGCTTTTCCTCGCCTGAGAATTCAGAAATCTTTGTTACCGTTCCCTGTTGTACAGCATTTAATTGATTAAGCCCGGCATTAGCCATATCAAGTAAGTCAAGGATCCTGGTTCGGCTGGTTTTTTTGCTGTCTAGAAAATATTCACTTTCCCCCTTAACTCCCATCTCACGCGTGATAGTGACAATGTCAGAATCAACAGGAATTCTCCTATCAGAATTATCAAACTGAACCCGAACACGAGTCAACTTAGGTCCATGTTTTTTTCCTTCAATATCATGTATAAGAGACCTAAGACTACCCTGCCCACGTAAAGTCTTCCACTTATTTTCACCCAATGCAAATTGTATCGCATCCAAAATGTTACTCTTACCTGAACCATTTGGACCTGAAATAGATACTAAACCTGGTTCAAAGTTTACCGTAGTATTTTTAAACCCAAATGATTTGAATCCAAAAATATCCACTTTTTTAATATGAACCAATGTGTAAACTGATCGATTGTCATGGATAATCAATTACTAACAAGTTTAGTTGACTATGCTAACAATAATTTTGAATATTTTACTAAATTGCTCTAATCTTCACCAGCAACAAACTTTTCGCACGCAGTTTTTGCTTGAGGGTCAGTCATCTGTTCTATTGGATGTTTCATTAGGTATGCGCTTGCAGGAATGATCGGACCACCAATTCCCCTATCTAACGCAATCTTAGCCAGTCTTATTGCATCAATAACTATTCCTGCGGAATTTGCCTTATCATCGACTTCCAGTCTAACTTCCATATTATATGGAATGTTTGCCCATTGTCTTCCCTCTATCCGCATAAACATCAATTTTGTGTTATGCAAAAATGGAATAAAATCAGATGGACCAACATAAATTTGATCATCATCAAGGCGCTCATCCAACTGACTTTGTACACTTTCAGTTTTTGATATTCTTTTACTCACAAGTCGTTCCTGTTCTTTCATATTTAGAAAATCTGTATTTCCGCCAACATTAATTTGATACGTCTTTTCAATTTTTGTTCCTCTATCATTACATAATCTAGCTAAAGTTCTATGAACAATTGTGGCACCAACTTGTCCTTTTATGTCATCACCTATTACAGGAATGTTTTTCTCTACAAATTTTTGTGCCCACTCTTTGTCAGATGCAATGAATGCAGGCATGCAATTAACAAAAGCGGTGTTTGTATCAAGACAAATCTGTGCCCAAAATTGTGTTGCCTTTTCAGAGCCAACTGGTAGATATGAAACAATAATCTCAGCTCCAGTTTCTTTTAAGACATCTTTAACCTCTTTTTCCAATTCTTCCGCACTTTTCCCACTTTCTATTGGCTTGACCCTGTTTTCCACCCAGATACCTACTCCATCTAAAGCAGGACTTTCATACACTTTGAACTCTGTTTTCGGCATTTCATCATTTGGAATCCAATTAACCATGTTTGGGTATTCGTAAATTGCATCATTGATTGATTTGCCTATCTTATTTTCACCTACATCAAACCCTGCTACAAATTCAATATCATGAATGCCATAATCTTGAAGTTTTTCGTGGATTATTCCAATTACTTGTTGAGAAGGGTCTTTTCTATAGTATTCTATACCTTGAATTAGCCCAGAAAAACAGTTACCAATTCCAACAAGAGCAACCTTAATTTTTTTAACCAATTATGGTTACGATCCATCATAGTCTTTTAAGGTTTACCTGACTGCTAGAGATTTTTTCTTAAGTCAGAATTTTATAGTCAAGCCATAATTTTACAATAATGATCAAATCAGGAAAACCTGTAGAGGATTTTTCCATTACCAAAGATATGCAGATAAACAAAATTTTTGAGCAAATGTCAAAATCTGGTGGGTTTGAATCACGTAACTTAGCTGATGGTCTCTATGCACTAACCGATATGATCAAAGATGAGAATTGTTTAAAATTTTTATCATTTGTAGCTGCGATCACATCAACGGGTTTGAGAGGTGTGATCAAAGATATGATTAAAAAAAAATGGTTTGATGTTGTTATAACAACTTGTGGCGCATTAGACCATGACATTGCTAGACACTTTTCAAATTATAATCAAGGTTCATTTACAATGGATGATGCAGAACTAACAAAACAAAATATTCACAGACTAGGCAATGTTTTAGTTCCAACGGAAAGCTATGGACCTATAATTGAAGAAAAAATGCAGTCATTTTTAGAAGAAGAGTATGCCAAAGGAACACGAGAAATGTCTACTGAAGATATTTGTAGAATGATTGGATCTCATTTGGGTGAAGACTCGTTTCTTTACTGGGCTTACAAGAACGATGTAAAAGTTATAGTTCCTGGAATTGTTGATGGCGCTGTAGGTAGTCAAATCTGGATGTTTTCACAAAAACATACTGATTTCAAATTAAACATCATTAAAGATTCTGATACACTTGCGGGCTTGATCTTTAAAGCAAAAAAATCAGGAGCGCTTATGCTTGGCGGCGGAATCTCAAAACATCATACGCTATGGTGGAACCAATATAGAAACGGTTTAGATTTTGCTGTATACATTACAACAGCGCAAGAATTTGATGGAAGTTTAAGTGGAGCATTAGTACGTGAGGCAATTTCATGGGGCAAGGTAACACAAAATGCAAAACAAACAACAATTCATGCTGAATTAACAACAATATTACCATTTTTGTATTTAGGATTGTTGGAAATGCTTGAATAAGTAAATTATAATTACTAGGCGTGGAGAAATTAATTCTAAAGTTTTTTTATGTCAATCTCAATTTTTGACACATTACGCTCTCGACCATCTCTAGATTCTAATAAATCAGAAGATATACGAATATCACTAATCTCATAACCAACATCTTTCATTCGTTTTACAATCATTTGAGAAACATCAATTGCCTGAGTGATACGTTTCCCACGTCCTGCTATTGTAACAATCGGTAAAGATGCAAGTTTTCCTAGAATCGCAGAAACATATAACATAATTGGTTTTGTCCCCATGATAATCAGGTCGTGTGTTTGTTGGGGGCGTTCTGGTTCAGCCTCTACTTGTGGTTCAGCCTCTACTTGTGGTTCAGCCTCTACTTGTGGTTCAGCCTCTACTTGTGGTTCAGCCTCTACTTGTGGTTCAGC
>Ga0208522_1000704_pt1 | contig 22748 bp, 15 predicted proteins | sample ETNtaG_25_FD_185763 | JGI IMG/M metagenome (GOLD analysis project Ga0208522, IMG submission 185763) | Marine microbial and viral communities from oxygen minimum zone, Eastern Pacific Ocean - ETNP201302SV86 (SPAdes) (version 2) | ecosystem: Environmental > Aquatic > Marine > Oceanic ... | reverse complement strand
TTTGGGTCAGAAGCGATGCCCAGGCCGGGTTGTAAAACACCGCAAAGCCGTAGTCCAAATCAGCCGAGAAACCGCCGCCCATTGCCACAGAACGGGAGGTCATGCCCATCCGTAAAAAACCGCCCGGCAGTCCAGCCCAATCCTGCGCCGTAATCATGGAAATAATGCTAAAGGTAAGAATAAACTGTTTCATTATTTTACAACAATAACTTTTGTCCACTTTGGAGTGGGAGACTGACCTAGAGCTGAAGAAAACCTAAGCCGGGCAAAATATACGCCATTGGCCACATGATTGCCGTTCTGGTCACGGCCATTCCATTTTGTGGCTCCTCTATAGACATTAAGGTCATAATCTTTATGGTACACTTTTTCCATGGAAAAACTGAAAACATCAAGGTTTAATTCGTCGCCAGTAATTGGACCAGTGTGAAAACGAACATAACCGTCACCTTCAAGCTGGTTATGGGTCAGTGGAGAGAATGGGTTGGGATAGGCATAAACTTCAGCACTATCATATTCTGCCTGAATGATGGACCAATCGAACCCGTGAATATCATTGGCAACAGCGATACCATCGGGTGTCCCCAGCCAGATCCGGGGTATGGTATCTCTTTCATCCAGGATCGCCGTATACACCACATCACTTAAAATTTGCTTCTGGGCCAATAACGTTTGGTCTATCGCTGAGTTAAACTGGGCCCAGTTCACACCATCCAGACTTTTCCACAAACCCGAGGCTGAAGATGCAAATACCAGGGAATCCCGGGCACTGATATTATAAATCCGTTCACCTATCAATGCTGTTTTCCATGTTGTGCCTCCATCACGGGTATAACTCAGCCCGCGCACCTCACCGGGTGCATCAGCATTCACTGTAGCTGCCCAGATGGTTATTTGCCCACGCCAGTATTGTTTCGCGAGGCCCACTACAAAATTGCCGGATAGACCATCTTCAGGGTAGGAATAATGTTTCCAACGGATGCATTCTATGGCACTCTGGCCCCAGAGAGTATCCCGTACGATCAGGCCCCGGTTTACACCATTTGCTGTTCCTACCCAGACCGTATCTCCATACGCCAATACAGAGAATGCTTTATGATTATGATTGCCACCATCACTGGGATCTCTGGGATTCAAATAATAATTTTGTAAAATTTTGGGACCTTCACTGGAGTCAAAATTGCCTTCATCGCACAGATCAAATTCAGTCTGGTTATCTAATGGAAGGGGTATATGCCGCCACTCCTTGCGAGGAAAATGATAGTTTCTAAGCCCGCCGGCCCAGCTAGCGATCCAAAAATATTTCCTGTTCAGGCTGGCATCATAAGTCACATTGGCTTGAGGAACAGTGACAGGCAGCTGCCTGAAATAACCAACACCGCCTACCAGCTCCAGTGAATCAGATTCCATATCTACAGGTTGTTTAAAATAAGTCCAACCTATCCCGTTTGTATCCTCGGCGGAAAAGGTCAGGGCTAGACCGAGGCCCATTTGTATACTGCCATCATCTCCTGAAAAGGCTACAAGCATGGAATCATTTAAAACAGCGATCGCTGGAATACCGCCCTGCGGCAACAGGTTGGTACTATCCAGGTTTTGCAGTGAATCGGTTGTTGTCCTGTACATAAAGACCATATTGTTATCATGAACTGCTAAGCCCCGCCCGGTACCAAACCAGGTGAGTGAATCACCCATAGTCCGAATCTCAGCCACTACATTGGTCGTTAGGCCTGCTTCCAGTAGCGTATCCGTTAATTCTGCAGTCAGTGAAAATCTGCTTGGCGCAGTTTGAGCCATACCCAATGCGTATACCCATAACAAACCAAAAAAATATTTTTTGATCCAGCCTATAAAAGTCTTATTCATAAACCACCAGAGAATCAATTTCTGATGTGAATAACCCGGCCCAGTCATTTAAATAAAAAGTGGCAAAATATTTCCCCAGAGGATTTTCATTGCCGATTGTGATCAGGCGGGAAAACACTCCATCGTTTGCAGTGCGGTCCCAGATGGAAATATTATCCTCACTTTTATTTCCGTCATCGAAAAGGTATATAGGCTCTCCATTATTTGCATAAGAACCATCCGGTTTTTGAAACATGAGGTAGCAACTGCGGATATCATTTATACCATTAGGGTCAAATACATTTACAAAAATACTGTCAATGGCATAATAGTTAGCTTCGGTGGGGTGCAACATGGAATCCGGAAATATGACGGCAAGAATTTTCGGAATAAGATTACCTATCTCAAATGAGTCAGGCTCAGATACTATTTCATCGCCGAAGGTTACTATATAGCGGATATAAACATTTCCGGAATCATTGCCCAGAGTGTTCAGGATCACCCCGGGATCATTTTCAATCTTTAAGGCATAAATATGATCGCTGCTTAGAATATCTCCCTGGGAGCCATCGTCAACAAGCGTCAGGGAGTCCGGTGTGTTCCCCTGGTCAGTTCCAAACCAAAGGACAGAAACAGAACTTAGCTGCTGGTCATTGTAGACAGTTTCAGTTTCCAATCCAAAATACAGTTTATTTACATCCTGGTGAAATGTGAATTGTGTATGTAAAATAGGAATTTCTAATTCCGGTTCCGGTGTCTCACCGGGACAAGCCAATAAAAAGATTCCAAGAATCATGATGAGGGAGACCCGGTTCCAGAAAAAATTACTTGCTTGGCGCAACAATTCTATTCCTCTCTTTCCCCGCCCCGGTTATAAATATAATCCACCATCAAGCGTCCCACCTGATCAAGGCTTTTAGCACTGCAATTTTCCGCTACATCATCTATAGTATGATGAAAGTTGGCATAGGGATTTGGATATTTAAAATCAATGATATCAATTGCCGGGATACCGGCGATCTCATAAAGCGGCACATGGTCATCGTAAATGGCATAATCTATTTTTCCGCTGAAAGCATCCAGCCCCAGATCTTTGGCCCTGTCCCATAAATCACGTACCAAATCCGGATGGAAATCATAGGAATATCGTTCAATAGGCAGGGTCAGTTGTTTGTCTCCCACCATATCCAGATTGATGGCTTCATCGGGACGTGGAATCGGCAGATGTTTGGCAAAATATCTGGAACCCTGGCAGTAGGTTTCATTCAAACCAGGCGAACCGAGGTCCTCTGCATCGAAAAATACAAGATTCACACCAATAGGTGCCGGGTTTTCCGCCAGTATCCTGGCCAGTTCCAGCAATACTGCTACACCGGATGCCCCATCATTGGCACCCATGATGGGCGTACGACGGTTTCTTTTTTCCGGGTCTCTGTCTGCCCATGGACGAGTATCCCAGTGCGCGGATATGATAGTTTGAAAATCAGCATCTGGATTGAAACGCCCGATAATATTCTGGAAGTCATAAGTTTTATGATCTACTTGTTCCCGGTATCTAAAATCCTGCAAAACAATATCATCTGCATAGGCCTCCAATTCCTCGATAATAAATTGACGGCAGGCGTAATAGCCATCGGATCCTGGATTTCTGGGACCAAAATCACATTGATCCAGGAGATATTGAAAAGCGTTATCCTTATCGAACTTCGGAAAATTGGATTGGCATCCTATCATTCCGAACAGAAGGGTTATAATTATGATTCGCATAAATATCAGCCTGATATTGCCAGATTCACATCAAATCCAAAATCGCGGTCAATCTTTTTACCTGCTGTCCTGCTGTCACTCTCCCGGTATTCATAGCGGAGCCCACCGCTGATTTTCGTAGAGAATTGATAAGAAACACGGAGGCCTGCTTTCCAGTTTTCTGTAAAAGTACCTTCTTCAAAATTAATTTTATCGCCAGATCGAAATTCTCTACTTTCATTCAGATCGAAATTTAGTGTAAAACTCATTGTATTGTTCAATTTGAGATCACCATAATATGGGATCGGCAGAGTCATACCGCCTCGATGAGAATAAGTGCCGGTGGAGGTATAACTGTTGTCTTCCCGAATAGTCATTCCAGATGTTGTTTCATCCAGGGATTTATTGCGGTTATGCCGAAAAGTCATGGATATATTTTTTTTCAAGGTCATGTTCATACCTACTAGAGGTGAAAAATTACGGTTGACTTTGGCGGTTCGCTCAAACTCCTTATAATCTTGAATGAATGTTGAGAAATTCAGAAAATTCAGCTCTTCACGACTGATATTCTCAAACTGCCAGGAACGGGATTCCTTTCCTGAATAACTATGTTCCAGGGATACAGATTTGGCAACCCATTTTATCACCGGCAGCTTTTCAAGTCCGCTGAGCCGGAAACTCCAGCCGGGAATGGGCATCCCGTTTTCCATGTATTCACCATAGGCAAAATAATCCCGCTGCATGGACAATTGTTCCAGGCCGGAACTGGCACGATTCGTAGAAAAATTCTGCGAATAATTCAAATTGATTGATAAGGTTCGAGTTAATTTCAAACCGCTGCGGATAGAACCATCCCGTTTATGATCCCAGTTCCCCAGATTGCTGCCAGCCTCGGCTGAGTGGTCTAAACCATGTCCCGGAAGCCAGCCGAATTTATACCCTGTAGGTATTTCGCCAATAATCTGGTTTGCAGTCCTGTTTAAAGTTTCAGTGTAACTTAAACTGACCGGATTTATTTTTCCCACCAACCTGTGAATCAAAGTTAAAGATTTGTATTCCCGTCTTTCTTTTTTGGGTTTCTGTTCAACTTCCGGTTTTGCTTCCTGGTTCCTGGATCTGGACCGACTACCGGTTTTTCTGCTCCGTCCAGTTGATTTTGACGGCGGCTTATAAACAACTTCAAATAATTGTACCGGCGACAGTGTAAAATTTGAACCAAACCGTAATTGGGCGCTGACATTCTGGCCTTCCCGGGACAGATCATTGGTCCACCTGTAATTTGCGGTGTAAGTAAAGGAGGGTTTGAGCCACTTAAAAAACCCTGGAGAAAATGAAGTGTTCAATGCTTCCGTGGTCTGGGTAACAGTTCCCGGATCCAGATCCCTCAGGGCTAACCAGGCGTACCCGCGGTAATCGTTGAGCTTGCTTTGTCCGGACCAGGAGTACTTGGTGGATAGATTATTGGTGACCTTATAATCCAGGTTTAAGGATCGATCCAGACCAAAGTTATAATTATCCGGTGAGCGAATTCCAGATCTGGTCTGGTTCCAGCTCAGCTTTTCATTCAAGTTCAGGCTGGTTCTGAATGCGGAAGGGGTATAGTAAATCTGCAGATCACTGAAAGAGGCACCCACCATTGGCCAGCCCTTCATCCATCCCAATGGATTAATATAATTATTTCTGCCGAACGGAAAATTATAGGAAAATTTCCCGGAATAGGTTTCCGAACGTTTATTGCTGTAGGTTATATCCGATGACCTGGACTGCGAAGCACTGAAATTAACCTGAATGTTATCAATGGTATATTTAAACAGCTTGTTATCTGATTTACCTGTTTTGGACAGGGAAGTGCTCAAGGAAACGGATTCACTTAAGGTTAGCACGGAATCCGGCGGAGAATCCAAATCCACAAGTATATCTTCTCCAGGGAAGTATTTTGGCCTGTTTTGATTGCGGGTCAGCGATCCATTCACCGGCATGGACAATCCCCAGGAGGTGGGCAGTAAGCGATGCAGACCCAATTTACCGGATATATTCAGGTTTTCTGATGTATTGGTGCTCTTGGAAAGGCGCTCCTGCAAACGATGGTATTCCGCATCCTGCCGGCTGTAGACCACATTGGCATTCCCCAGGTCGGATAATTTTAAACTGGATTGCACACGCATGGCTACACCCTTTTCCTTCTTAACCCCGCTTAAGCGCAGTTCATCCAGCCACAGCTCCCCAGTGATTGCTTCGTCACCGATATTGCGCATACCCACCATGAAATACTGCAGCCTGTTCAGGGCAGGTTTTCCCGTTATACTTATCCGTTTGCCTGTCTTGAACCCCTCCTCATCCGTATAAATATATTGGCGCACATTGGCGGAATCCCTAATGATATCTGTTTCTCGCAATTTCACTCCAGCTGTATCCTGCTGCTTCAGAGTGGTAAGCCAATCCAGGTCTATCTTGATACTGTTGCGTCCATCATCCTCATCCCAGCCATTATAAACCGGCTGGGTGATCTCATAGGAATCCTCACCAAGGCCAAACTTTAATAAAAACTCTACATCCGTCTCCTGGGATGTGATCCAGGGACTATCCCCATGAATATACATTTTCATGTAATCATAGGTCATGAAACTTCGTTTTTGATTATCATTCAGGGTATATAGTGTTTTCTGGGCAATTCCTGTATGTTTGGGCGGCAACTGATCAAACTGCAATACCAGGGACTGCTCCTTAGACCGTATCTCATTTAAAATGTCGTATTCGCCTTTCACGCCCTTGGGCGGAATATAATCTGCATTATCCTCTGTATTGATTACCGCAACCTGGAAGGAGGGCTCCAGGCCCACATACTCGGTGGAATCCGGGGCAATAATACCCATTTCCTGCCATTCATTTCCTACTATTTCTATCTTGGCAATTGCCAGGTTGGAAAAATTCGGTTCCAATCCGGACACAGCCAGACGCACATAACGAATTTCATTCCATTCGATATTGCGTACGCTTTTAAAATCAGATAAGGGAATACGGAACAGACGCCAGCCGGTGGGCTGCCCGTTTTTCACTGTTTCCCCGGCCAGATAGGTAGTATCTGTCAAATCAATACTTGCAGAAAAATAATCGTTGGTTTTATCCAGGAAAGTAGACCGGTCCAAATCTTCTGTATCCGGGTACTTTCCGCCTTCCTGGATCTTATTTCCTGTGCCATTGCCCTCAGTGCCGTTCACTTGGGAGTAATTGGAACTGCCCTGTTCGTAAAACCAGTTATCACCATTAGGGTCCTCCGGATCAACATCACCTGCCTCATTGATTAAATCGCTGTCCTCGGCTGCCAATTCTGCGTAAGTACCGCTTTCCAAGCACCCGCCCCAGCCATTTTCTGTTTCATCAAAACAGCCATCCAATCCTGTATCCTCATTTTCTTCAAGAAATCCATTTCCCAGGGTTAATCCTGCTGCAGGAATGTCCTCTGTATTCAAGTTGTTATTGCCGTCCATATCTTCGCTGATTTTTCCCAGATCAATTGATAAATTCCCTTTATTACCATTTAGCCAGATCTCGAAAAACTTGCTTTGGGTCTGATCGTAGTCACCAGAATAAAGAGATGTCGTAATTCCAACCCAGATCGAATCCTTATTAATAGTGTTTTGATGCTCCCTTGATTTGTAGCGCAGAATCAGTACATCTGTGGTCTCGTTCCCCGCCCGCAGTGAAGTGGACTGGTTGGGCCATATATCCCTTGTCCGGTACGGAATATAGGGATTATACCAGTCGAGTTTCCCACGGTGCCTCTGATTCAAGTCATCACCAAATTCCTGGGTTATTTTATCAAAGGAAAGGGGAGCCGATGATTCTTTCCAGAACCTTCTTTGTATGGATGGGGATGTGGTTCGTTTGGCCCCTTCGAAATCATCAATGAAGGCAACTCCATTGGCATCACCGGTTTCCGGGTTATCGATTGAATTTGGATTCGGCAGCACTTGGGCAATTTCACCTTCTATGGATAAGGATGACATTTTGTCGGCTTCGATTAACGGCAACTTATCCAGCATACGCGTCAGTCCATCCATATCCCACTGGTAGCGGCCATTGAGATCCCAGATGAAGTTGCGGGTCGGTTCATAACCCACCTCCACTTTTTCATTAATGATCGACTGGTTGAAATACAAAGCCGTGGCTCCCAGAAAGGAATTATTCTGGCCCAAATCCATTTGCGCCCGAGTGCCAAAGATTGTTTTCTTATCAAAGGAAACCAGTTCATGCTTATCAAAGTTGATCTTTAGTTTTGCATTGGGGTCGCTTGCTGCGTCGCCCATGAGTACTATGGTACCCGTGAAATAATCGATCTGGTAATCTATACCCCGTTTCAGTGTAACACCATCCCTGATCACCTCTTCACTGCCTTCCACCAGCATGAAACCCAGGTTGATGGTGGAACTCTGATTGGTATATTTTGCCTCAATCATCCAGCGGTGGCCCAGGTTAACTTCTGAGGATACTGTGGAGGTATAAATTACTCCTGGGCCAAGTTGATCCTGTAAAAATTCAGATGTGTTGCCGCCCTCAATGGAATCGGCCTGTGCAAAAGGGTGCAGTGCCGGCAGCATCAGTTCACCATCGATCATATTTACAATATTGCCTGCGTCCTTATCAATGAGTTCATCATAGCTGCGGTTACCATTCTCATCCAGACTGTCCAGACCAAACAGGGTTATATAGGGCAGGCTGGTGGTCCTATCCCGTTCTGTGATCGGCGTGGCATTTTTATTGTATATCTGGATCTCAAACCCCTCCGGATTGATCTTGGTGGTCCCCATGCTGTACACATTTTTGAACATAAGTTTCCAGGTGGAATGGTTGGGATGACTGTTGCGGGGTTTGAGCATCATCAGGGATAAATTCGTGCCCGCTGAATCCGGACCCTGCCCTACAACCATGACGGTATCCCCGGTAGCCCGGTCTGCCAGTACAAATGTACATCCAAGTATGTCCTGGGAGACCTGATCCCGAACCCGGATAAAACCCAGATCCGGGCTGATGTAATAATTGGTTCCCTGTTCCAGGCGGATAAAGCTGCCCTCCTCATTTTCATCAATATAGGTAGAATCCGTTGGATTCAAGGGATCAATATAGGCCATACCCGTCATGGCACCGGCCTCGTTTGTATTTATAGATTTATACAATTCAAAATTTTTCACCACCATATTGCCAATAGAATGCAATCCGTTTTTTAAAGGGTAAAAAGAAGGAATCATGATTTCCCATCCCGGCAGAAATGTATGGGCACCATCCCGAAACCAGGAGTGGATAAAGAAATATCTGTTTTTGATCCAATCCACATCACGGATATTCTGGGAACTGGATTGCCCGCCGCCCTGCCATTCGGACTGTTCTTTTTTCGTTTTTTCGATGGAAGCAATGGTGGTCACATCTACCGGCCCCAGCTTGGAAATGGCCTTGATGCCGAACAACCCCTGATTTTTCCCGGAAAAGGTCACATACTTTGTGGAAGGCAGGGAAAGGGAGATATTCCCGGCCTCGATTTTCTGAACAATATCATCCTCGTAGCCTTCATAGGAGATGCGGATATTGTTTTCCCAGTCAAAATCACGTTCTGAATCCTGATCCATGGCTACGGTGATTTGATCTCCGATTTTGCCCTGGATATTCAAGTTTTGTTTCTGGTCAAATTCCAGGTGGGTGTTCTGGGTCTGGTTCAGGGTAGAGCGCACCAGCTCCTGATCCTGAAATACCATTTTACCGTTAATATTCACATTCCCGCTGACTCTTAGGGAAGCGCGGCCCAGATTGCCAATATCCACTCCCACCACTTCCAACATCTGGCCCCGGCGTTTCCGATCACCATCTTTTTCCTCTTTGTGCATGATTTCAAGGAATTTTGCATACCAGTTGCGTTTATGCAGCCGGTCCAGGTACCACTCCACATCTGCAGTAAAAGGCATACGGGGTTCTTCACCATCGGCAAATTCCAGCACCGTGATCCAGGACCAGTCCCAGGCTACCTCTATAATAACTTCTTTTTTCTGATACGGGAAAGACAGCAGACCTATGGGCTGGGTCAGGGAATCAAGAGGCTGGACCAGAGTTTTGTTTACCCTTGGGAACGGATTTACAACAAAATCGGATTCCGGAACATATGAAAAGTGTAAAACAGGGAAGGATTCTTGTTGGGCAGATGATTCTGCTTCCTGGGGGAATGCGTAACCCAAGGCACAGAGTACCCATAAGCCGAGGGCGTAAACTCGACCTTGAAAAAGGCAATATTGCTTATAATGGTGCAAGTGTCAGTCTTCACTAAACTGATACCGGTTTATTCGATCTATTCTCCTTTTTCTTCAAAAATAGTTATTAATTTTTTTCGCATTTTTTGAAGGGCCCGTGCCCGGTGGCTGATTTCATTTTTTTGCGCTGCACTCATTTCCGAAAATGTTTTTCCGGTATCCGCCGCCTCAAAAATCGGGTCATAACCAAAGCCCCCTGCGCCCCTTTGCTCCCGGGTTATCAATCCTTCTATGATTCCTTCGGTCCATAGTTCCGTATCACTATCAATCAGGGCAACGACCGTTCGAAAGCGGGCGGTCCGGTTCTGCTTGGAAACACCTGCCATTACGGATAACAATTTTTTTACATTATCTTGATACGTAGCATCTTCACCTGCAAATCGGGCAGAATAGACACCGGGTGCTCCATGAAGGGCGTCTACCTCCAAACCGGTATCATCTGCCAGTGCCGGAAAACCTGTTTTCAGGTGTACCGCACGTGCCTTGATCAGGGCATTTTCAAGAAGCGTGGTACCATTTTCAGGAATATCATCAATCTCGGGGTATTGGTCCAGGCCAATAACATCCAGACCCAGATCTGACAGTACCGCATTCATTTCTGTCTGTTTGTCCGGATTATGAGTTGCTAGTACCAGTGTCTGTCGACGGAACATCATCCATTTCCCTTACCAAAAATGCCGGGGAACCTATAAGAATTCGTCCTGCAATACAAGAAATAAGTAAAACGTGCATTTTAAGGCTTTATCCGTGATCCCGGCGCTATAAATCTTTTTGACTTGGCTGATACCGACCGCTAAGTTCCACGCGCTTTTCTCGTCATAAAACTGATTGAATTGTGGCTCGGTAGCTCAGTTGGTAGAGCAGAGGACTGAAAATCCTTGTGTCGCTGGTTCGATTCCGGCCCGAGCCACACTCTTAATACCTGCTCAGAGCAGAATCTATTTTATATTTTTACTTATTTACCCATTCGCAGATAAAAATATTGGTATCACCACGCTTTGCCTGGTTGCGGTTGGATGCAAAAACCAGGTATTTCCCGTCCAAGCTGAACATGGGAAAACCGTCAAATCCATCAAAATAAGTAATTCTCTCCAGCCCGGTTCCATCCGTATTGATGGCATAAAGATCAAAATCACGGCCTTTTTCATCGTGCATATTCGATGAAAAGATTATCCGGTTCCCATTTGGAAAGAAAAAAGGTCCAAAATTTGCTGCACCATTATCGGTTACCTGTTGTTTATTTGTCCCATCAGAGTTCATGGTCCACAGCTGCAATGCCATGGGCCGAATTGCATTTTCCGAAAGCAGGGTTTCGTAGTCGGCAATGTCTTTTTTTGATTCCGGGTAAAATGCCCGCCAAACAATTGTTGAACCGTCATAACTGTAAAAGGCACCACCATCATAGCCAAGTCTGTTCGTTAACTGTTGTTTTCCCGAACCATCGGGATTCATGGTCCAAAGTTCCAAGTCTCCGCTTTCGATGGAAGTATAGATAATTCTCTGGCCGTCAAAAGAAAAAGTGGCTTCCGCATCATAGCCGGGTGCATCCGTCAAACGCTGCAAACTCGACCCGTTTATGGAAGCTTTGAAAATATCATATCCTTCATAAAGTTTCCAAATATACCCCATGCTATAATCAGGTTTTGGCGGACAGTCCGAATTGGCCAGATGGGTGGACGCATAAATGATACCGTCATCATCCGGATACTGGAAAAAACTACAGGTTGTAACGCCATTACCAGTAGAGACCATTTCAGTTGATCCTGATGCAATATCCATGATAAAGATCTGATCACAGAGGCTGTCTCCATCATGAGCCTGGAGAATCAGCTTTTTCCCGTCCGAACTGAAATATGCCTCTGCATTTTCACCTGAGAAAGTCAGCTGCCGAAGATTTTTAAAATGTTCTTCATTTTTCTGTATCAGATGATTTGAATATTCTGGTTTTCTGCTGCATCCATAATTATGAAGCAGTATAAAAAACATTAACAATACAAAATGGTATTTCATTTTAAATCTGTCTTCTCTTTAGTTACTCTTGCTGAACAAGTTTAAATATTAAATACGATTATATTTTTTACCGATTTTGAATTGCCAGGGAGGCTCTGTCTAAACAGAGCCTTCCTATTGTACATTTTAAGTGAATAAACGATTTACGGTTGAGCTAAGCTTAAATCTGCACCAAAATCCAAACCGGTTAATTCGTATTCCGTTTCAGTAACAGTTACCTCAGCAGGATCAGTACCACCATATGCAGTAAAAAATGGGAATACCCCTCCATAGGCTCCAAGGGTATGTTGATTAGTCATAGGATTTGTATCATTAGGATCCTGCCAGGATATAGCAATAGAAGCGTAGGACCCAAAGGTTACATTTTCAAACGTATAAGTGTATGTATTGTTTGATAAATCCGAGGATGAAATTGCTGTACTGGCGGCCGGGGCACCCGTTGGCGGCCAGGTTGAACTCAAAGATACAGCTACAGTTCCATTTGCAGGCCATTCCCCTGTAAATGTAATGAGCCCTGTTAGGGTTGCACTTTCAGGCGCTGGGTCTTCCGTTTTATTATCTTCGCAGGCCATGGATAAAAACATAACCAATGAAAATGACACCAAAAGTAAGGTTTTAACTAGTTTCATTTGTAACTCCGTTTTTTATTATTATAAAGTTTTGGTTAGAGTGAATTGCCAGGCTCGTCCCGGCATTGGAAAATCTTGGATGAGTTCGTATTCCATATGGAACAAATTTGAAATGCGCAGGGAACCTCTATACATTCCAATTTCTCGAGATAAAATGAGATCACTGGTTATGGTAGTTGGGAGTTTGCGGAGAGGGAAAACGATTTTCCCATTAATAAATTGGTAGTCGTGACTTAGGAAATCTTCATAGGCCTGCTCAGTCCATCCCTGGACTCCCAGCCGCACATCCAGGATATGGGATGAAAAATCTGCATAAAGTTGTCCTCGATGCCTGGATCGGTATAGAATAGGGTCACCACTGCGGTCCGACATATCCAAGTAGGCATAACTGCCATTGATATTGATGGGATCAAACGGTTCCCACTTGAATTGATATTCACTGCCAGTGCCCGTCACCCCCTCCCGGTTAACGGCCAATACCGGTACATTGTAGACAAAATCAATCATGTTTTCGTATCGATTATGAAAAACTGAAACGCTCCAAACCCATGATTCGCTGTGAGGATGTTCATACATGACCTCATACGCCTGCACCTTTTCCGGCAAAACGGAGGGATTTCCCTGCAATGTGAGGCCATAGGAACTGGTATGTTTCAGGTATAATTCTGATAGAGATGGAGCACGGAATCCCTCACTGTAGGCCAATGTAAATGCCCGTTTCCCCTGCATTGTATACATCAGGTTTACCTTGGGCGACCAGTTGGTGTAGATTCTTTTCTGGAAATTGCCTCCTGGATCCGAACTGCGATAATCATAGCGAAGTCCAGTCCCAAAATTCCAGCCGTTCCCGATCGAATACTTGGATTGCACAAATCCGCCAAGAGACAGCTGCTCTGGTGAATCATAAATCGGGTTGAACACAGACACCTGTGACTGGCTCCAGTCTACGTCCGTCCCTGCCATAAAAATCCACCGGGCCCATTTTGTGACCAACATTTCAGAACGGAATCCTACTGTTATATCATCATAATCCCGTTCACCTTCTATTTTGTCTTCCGGGGCATCATTTCGGTCATCATAATGAGTATCAAATTTGTTGAAAAAGACCGAGTGAGACATGGAAAGTCCACTCCCAATCGGATAAAACCCATGACCTTGCACATACTGGGATAGGCGTTGAGACCTTCTAAAGGAAGGAATGCTGGCAAAACCCGGGTGTCCAATATCGGAATAGGATAGAATATGGCTGAGACGATAGGTTCGGCCCTTATTATCTCCGTATCGCAGGTAAGTTCTGAGCCTGGTTATTTTATCATCAGCATTAAAGCGGTGCCCTTCAGATGAGCGCGTCATGGCATTGACACCATAGGCCCAGTTCCCTTTTTCATTCCCGTGGGTTATACTGGTTTGTCCCGTGCTGTATGTTCCACCAGAGAATCGCAGGAAGGTATTTTTATCCTTACCCTTATAATCCGTGATTAAATTGATGACACCGCCCATAGAATTATGTCCGTATTGAGCGGACGCAGGGCTGTTATCAACTTCAATACGCTGGATGCTTTCCAGGGGTAGTGAATTCCAGTCCGGGGCGCCGCTGTTGGGGATTTGGATCGGGAACCCATCCAGTAAAAGCAGGACCCTGTTATTGTAGCCACCAGGTTTATAATCCGAAGAACCACGAATCGATAGATTAACGTTTCGACCATTCGGGTGAGCAAACTGAACGTCCACACCCGGCAGTGTTCTTAGCACATCAGTGATGGATTCCTTTTCCATGGATTTGATCTTTTCATTATAAATCACATCCACCGATTCATATCCAAGGCGGGTTGTGAAAAGTCCCTCTACCTGTATTTTGCTGAATTCAAGAATGGTTGTCTCTAAACGAACTTCCAGTTCCAAAACTTCATCGGTGACCATGATCTCCCTGGTATCTGTTTCAAAACCAATCACGGAAGTCGTCAATGTATAATCCCCTGGGATCATTTCCATTTCAAAATAACCATATGGATTGGAAATAGTACCCTGACCCGTTTCTTTGATAAATATATTGGCATTCGGGATGGATTTATCTGTATCACTATCTTTTACAAAACCAGAAATAGTCGTAGCCCAGGATTGGGTGAAATGAATTAATAAAATAAAAATATAAAGTCGATTCACTACTTTTGAGTAGGGTCAGTAATCAATTGGATCAATAATTCTTCTACGTCTTTTTGAGATACCGGTTCAGTTCTGCCTCCCATGAGGACCAGCCCCATGAAAAGACCGCCCAAGGCTTTAAAAAGAAGTTGGGGATCAATCTTGGGAAATTCGCCTGCCTGTACACCGTCTTCCAGTAAACCCTGGAGTGTACCATACATTCTATCCTGGTAAATCCTCCAGGGCTGTTCTTCAAAATGAACCACCTTTGGCGCATTAAATAAAAATTCATAAAGCCCAGGACGATTCCGGACATTTTCCGCAATCTTCAACAAAACATTGATAAAAACCTGTCTTGGACCCTTATGGTCAGCAATTACTGATTCCAAGCTGGACCATAGATTTTGCCAACCATTTGTTAGAATTGCAGCAAATACTTCTTCCTTGGAATTGAAATAATAATATAGTGTAGCCTTTCCGAATCCAGATTCTGCTGCAATCTCATCCATGGTGGCACCTTCCAATCCTTTGGATTTGAATACTTCCAAAGCACCGGTTAAGATGCGTTCCTTACGCATTTCTCTTTCTTCTAATTGACGTTTTGAAACTGACATAAATAAGTTATTAGTTTATATATCGACTTATTAGTCGAAATTTAAATTATCTATATAATTCAACCAAATAACATTTTTAATTGTAAGAAGGAAATTGCTAAATAAGCAGCTAATTTTATAAATCTTAATAATCGATGGTGTTTACTTATCGGAAAGAAATAAGCAATCATTAGAAAAGTTTTTATGGCAGTAAGGATCGATTCATCTATGAATTAATACGGGAATAGATTAAATGCATCTTAAACGATCCAACTGCAAAGGAAATCACACCAAGATTAATAATTGGTTTTTTTCAAAGATACCGCGGCTAAAAGAAATAACCTGTTCGAAAGTTCAACCCCGCAATGACAAAAACCACAGACACAATCGTTACCGCAATAATATGTGCCGCAAGATAACGGAGATTATCCTTATCGAGGTTCGGGATGACCCGAAAGCGCGCATGAGCTGCCAATAAAATCGTTACCAAAAGGCAACTCAACTTAACCACAAAAATTCTACCAATATGCATATCCAGATTAAGCCACTGCGATACATCCGATGCATAATAATGGACCAGATAAAACCCGGTGATTATCTGGAAAAAAAGCGCTGGAATTCCAATCCGTTCGTAGCTGGATTCAAAAAAATCAATAATACCAGGATCCTGATTCTTTAATGCCTTCGGCAAAAATCCGATAGCCAGGACCAAATGTCCGCCAGTCCATATGGTGGCGGCAATGATATGAATCAAAATTATAAATGGGATAATCATCTGATGTAGATCATGGAATTAAAATCATTCAGATTAATTTTAAGAATACAGTCATTTCAATTTTTCTTAAGGATAAGGTCGTACAGGACCACTCCAACCATGAAATAAAATGTAAAATAGGTCATCACGCCGAAAATGACCGATAAATAACTGTAAACAGAGGAAAGGTACCTCATCCCCCAAATTGAACCGAATGTACCCAAGACTGTGACAAATGGCTCTATGATAAAAAATGTTTTCAACGGACCCTTAATCAATGAATTCAGGGAAAAAATGCCGCCAAGTACAAGAAAGATCATGGCAAACGATATCACATGGGTATGAGTTGTTAGTAGCATACCTTCAACAGATTTAGGATATTTCTCTGGGATATCCAAATCCCCGCTGGCCACAGACCCTGAATAATGCTCTGACGCGCCGGCAGGTGACATGGATGTGGTTTCCCAGACATACACCAGCCCGACAGTGACACCAATAGTCATCAACACCAAAAATGCTACCAAGAAATATTTTATTTTCTGCGGTAGGTCAACTAGTCTTGGGAGAGTGCTATTCATCGTGTTTATTCAATAAAAAATCGATCACAAATGTACTGCGATGAATTCCCCGTGTTACAGCATTTACTGAAATGGTTGCACCGCTGATGCCATCGATATTTTTCCCAACCTGATAATCTGAATTTGTGGACTTCCCCAAGAATTGTTTCAACCAGTGTCGATTTGCAACTTCCCCTCCTATAGGTTCCCTGTATTTAATAATATGGGAATCAATGACGTTCCCGTTTAGGTCATAAAAAACAGCATAAGTAATAGGCTGTGATTTTCCTTTCACATTGTCAAGGTAAGCCAATCCAACCAGGGAATCCTTTTGAAAAATTTCCCAAAGGTAGATCTGATTCAGCATAAAATGCAGTCGTGCGTTTTTTTCTGCCATAGATTTAATTTCTCGTGGAATGGGCATCTTTTTAAATAAAACAGAAACAGAATCTCCATAATGATCATAGATCAGAGATTCTGTTTCTTCTCTCAGGCCGGCAGTTAGTATGGAGAACAAAACCACCAGCCGTAAGAGAAATTTGAGACGCCTACCTGAACTGTTATGCAGGATTGGATGATCTTGGATTTTGGAATCGTTCAGAATAGATGTCTCGAAGATTTTATATTAGAAATTGTATCCTACACCAACATTGATTTGCGTTTTCACGTCATCAGCAGATTCTGTTTGATGTGTACCATAATCGAATTTGAATACCACACTGGAAATCGGCCAATAGGTTAATCCAAAACGCTGGATGGTGTAATGCTTATCTGCATTATCATTCCCCCGGTTGTAATCGGAATACCGAAACCACGGTATCAGCCTCCCCTCTAAGCCCACAAATCCTGCAACATTGTATCCAAGGTCTAGATAATAACCACCACTGGATGTATAACCACTTGGATTATTTTCATAGGAAATATTCCCATATTCCATAACAGCATAAATATTATTGGCCTCATATTTTAAATTGATTTCACCTAATCCGAACGAAACGGTAGAATCAGGGTTATTATCGATGGGTGCATTATTCATGGTGTAAGATCCACCAATTCGTAGCCCAGCTATCCCAGTATAGTTTACTGAGATGTTTTTCACCCAATCGTAAGCGGTGGTTTTATAACCTTTTCCACGACCACTACGAATACCGGCGCCAATGCCTTCACCTTCCATATCTTCCATTAATACAAACCGCATGTTTAAGCCAGACATAGAACCATACAGTGCGAATCCATTTCCAAACCAGGTTGTTGGGATCACATACTTACTGTATTCTGGGCGCTCAACACTGATGAACAAAGGTGGTTCATGATATTCATTTAGCAAACCTACAGAAGGCAGAATAACACCTGCCTGAAACCCAAACAGATTTGAATGATAGTTTACGAAAGCTTGTTCAAGTTCTAATTCACCATTCCCACCAGAAACAAAATTATGTTCTAACTCTACTTCTGATTTAAAGGACCACTCTTCAGTCCAGTTATAGCCGTAATAAATTATAAAGCGATGAAAATCCAATGTTATGGTAGCATCATCATTACCATTTTGTGCCCTGTTATAGTGTAATTCACCATAACCACCAATAGTATAACCAGGTTGAAAAAAGTCGTCTTGCGCCATAGCCAGCGTTGCTATTACCATCACGAACAGTATCCGTATCATTTTATTTTTCCTTTTTATTTAAGATGCGCGTTAATGCTAATGAGACTTAGTCTCAATAGTAAAATTACAGTTTTTCATTATCACTATCAAATTTTTTTTCGCATTAAAGTTGGTTAATAATTAAACTAGAGTTATTGACTTGGGTTTAGTCAATAAAAAAGGGGACTCGAACCCCCGTCCCCCAGGCAAATCAATAGCGGCGCCAAAAAAGCCCTTCTCTGGCGGGGTCTTTTCTCTAGCGTGTAATTCCTGCCAGATCCAGCATGAAAGCAAGCTCCAGAGCATATTCCCGGTAGCGGCGGAACCGCCCGGACTTGCCGCCGTGTCCGGCTTCCATATTGATATGCAGATATAATTTATTGCTTCCCAGCCAGTGGTCCCGCAGTTTGGCCATATATTTTAAAGGTTCCCAGTACTGGACCTGGGAATCAAAGTATCCGGCAGTTACCAGCATATTGGGGTATTCATTGTCCTGAATCTGATCGTAGGGGGAATAAGACAGCATATAGCGGTATTCTTTTTCTTCCCGGGGGTCACCCCACTCATCCCATTCATTGGAGGTCAGGGGAATGGTGGCATCCTCCATGGTAGTAACCACATCCACAAAGGGAACTTCCGCAAGTGCGCCTTTCCACAACTCCGGCGCCATATTGACCACGGCCCCGATCAGCAGTCCCCCGGCACTGCCGCCCTCACAGAATAATTGGCCTGGATCGGTATAACCCTGTTCAACCAGGTATTTCCCGGCGTCAATAAAATCGTAAAAGGTGTTTTTCTTATTGAGCATTTTCCCGTCTTCATAGGACTGGCGGCCAAATATCTGGCTGCCCCGGATATTGGTGATGGCATAGATAAAACCCCGGTCCAGCAGGCTGAGCCGGACAATGCTGAAATAAGGATCTTCCGTGGATCCGTAGGAGCCATAGCTATAGAGGAGAAGCGGCTGGGCACCATCTTTTTTCAGGTCCTTGCGGTATACCAGGTAGATGGGGATCCGCTGCCCGTCCTTTGATGTGGCATATCGTGTTTCATCCTGGTATGCATCCTGGTCATAACCGCCGACCACTTCCCGCTGTTTCAACAATGTTCTTTCTCCTGTATCCATGTTATAATCAATTATGGACTCCGGAGTCATCATTGAATTATAGGAATAGCGCAGTATATTGGTATTGAACTCCTCATTAATTCCGATGTAGGCGGCATGGGTCTTCTCCTTAAAATCAATATATTGATCCCTGCCGTTTTTCAGGTTGATGACCCGCAGGCCCCGCAGGCCGTCCCGGCGCTCATTCAGCACAATGTGTTCACTGAAAATTTCCATCCCCAGCAGATGCACATCGTCCCGGTGAGAAATAACCTCTTTCCAGTTGGACATGTCTGTTGCAGTGTCCGGAGTTTTCATGAGCCGGCTGTTTAAGGCCTGCCAGTTGGTGAGGATATAGAAATGATCGCCAAAATGTTCGATACTGTATTCATGCTCTGTACCCCGGGGAGTAAAATTCCGGAATTCTCCGCCTGGGTCATCGGCGGACAAAATGTGATAATCACTTACCAGGGTGCTGCTGTTCCAGATAATAATATATTTCCCCGACTTGGAACGGTATACTCCGGTATAAAATGTTTCATCATCCTCAATGTAGACAAGTTCATCATTAGCATAATCGGTACCCATCATATGACGGTATATTTTTTCTGAAAGCAGGGTAACTTTATTTTTCGAGGTGTAGAATACTGTTTTGTTGTCATTGGCCCAGGCCACACTTCCCGTGGTATTGGGCACAGCTTTCGCCAACACTTCCCCGGTGGCCAGGTTCTTGAAAAACACGGTGTAAAATCTCCTGCTCAGGGTATCAACACTATAGGCCAGCCACTGGTTATCCGGGCTTACATTATAATCGCCCAGGGAAAAATAGTCGTGGCCCTCCGCCAGTTCATTTTCATCCAGCAGGATTTCTTCCGCTGTTTCCAATGATCCTTTTTTTCGGCAGTGAATGGCATATTCCTTCTTTGATTCAAAGCGGCGGTAGTAATAATAGCCATTATCCAGGTAAGGCACAGTACTGTCATCTTTCTTTATGCGACCTACTATTTCATTAAAGATCTTTTCCTGAAGTCCTTCCGTATGGGCCAGACTGGTCTTAATATATTGTCGTTCTTCATTAATGTATGCCAGGACATCCGTGGTTTGCTTATCTGGATTCCTGGCCAGTTTCTGCTCATCGGTCAAACGCATCCAGTAGTAATCATCCATTCGGGTTTCGCCATGGAGGGTCAACTCTTTGGGGTTTTTGGGAGCGTCCGGGGGCAACAGGTTTTTGGTGCAGGCATTCATGGTTAAGACAATCAAGAATATATAATGTTTCATATGATGGATGTAAATCTGGTGATCTGGGAGGAAAACAGCTCCGGAGGAGGGACTCGAACCCCCGACAAAGTGGTTAACAGCCACCTGCTCTACCAACTGAGCTACTCCGGAAAAATAATTTGTCAAAAAAAGCTGGGGAATTTAGGTTTATTGCTAAACTGGTCAAAGGTACAATTCCCTGGAAGAACTGCGGAATCACGCTTCAAATCATTGGCCCCGCGGATGTAATTTACTTTGTGCCGGCAATTGCAAATCTTTCCCACCTGAACCCCAAAAAGCTGTTTATAATCCTCTTCGGCCTGTACCTGCTCCTGGGGATGCATTTTTTCATGGACAATGTGGGCGGCTACGGCCTGTACATCCCGGCCAATATTGCGGGCTGGATTCTTGTTGGCGGCATGATTGGTCTGGGCCTTTGGCGGTGCGGTGCAGAGGACAGGGTTCATATAAGCCGTTTCGCTCTGTTCAGCTGGCTGGGATTCATCCTGCTGCTGGTACCCGTATTTTACACCAATAATGAACACAGTGGCCGGGCCGCGCTGCGGCTTTGGGGTCTGGCCGGCGGGCTAGTTTTCTATTTTTCCCTGGCCCAGTTTCAATTTACTAACGATGACCGCCGCCTGCTGCTGTTTCTGATCCTGGGCGGCGCAGGGATGGAAGCCTGTTTTGCCCTGGTCCAGTATTACCATCTGGCACCGCAGGCCTGGTACGGCTACCGGCTGGACCCGGATTACCCCTCGGGCATTTTCCAGCAGCGCAACCTTATGGCCAGTTTCCTGGCTACGGGCTGTGCCGTGAGCCTATACCTGCTTAATACCGGCGGGGAAACCACAGGTAACAGCATCAGGAAATGGCTTATCTATGGTGTTCCTTTTTTGTGTTGTATCTTGTTTACGGCACTCAACTCCAAAACAGGTTACCTTGGTTTTGCCCTGGCCCTGCTCTTTTTATCCCCATCACTCCAGTGGAAAAAACGGCCTGTTCAGGCCTGGATCCTGGCAGCGGCTGCCGGGTTCTTAATTGGTGCCTGGACGCCCCAGGCCCCGCCGGCGGTACAGCAGAAAGTTTCCAAAGCTGAAAAACGGACCAGGAGTATTCAGGGCCGTCAGGCGCGCTTCGAAACAACCTTTCAGCTCTGGCAGCACCAGCCTTTCTCCGGTGCGGGCTACGGCGCCTTCCCCCGGGCCTACCGCGACCACCACGCTTACCGCCGGGCCCAGGAACCGGATTTCCAGGGAGAAGAAGGCTATGTGGATCATCCCCACAATGAGCTTTTGTTTTGGCTGGCGGAAGGCGGCCTTATTCCTTTCCTGGGACTCATGGTCATGGCCGTCGCTTGGTTAATTATGGTACTTCGGCTGCCTTTGAAAGACAGCCTGCCCTGCCTGGCCCTGGTAACACCCATTCTGCTCCATACCCAGGTAGAGTTTCCCTTTTACCATTCCCTGGTACACTGGATCGTTTTTTTAACCCTGGCTTATTTTCCCGACGCAAAGTGCGATGAAGCACGGGAATATTCTTTCCCAAACCTGCAGCTCATGAAGATCCCTGCAGTTCTTATTCCCGCTATTGTTGGCCTGTACATGGCTGCCGCCCTCCAGACCGCCTATATGATCACCCGGTTTGAGCGTACAGACTACAAGGACCCGGAACTTCTGCACCGGGCCTGGAATCCCCGGGCCTGGCACCTGCGTTATGAGGTCAACATTATGAATATGAACCTGGATATCGCCTATAAGACCGCCAATGCCGAATTGCTCCAGAAATACGTGGACTGGGGCCGGGGTTTTGTCCGGCACTCCCCTTTCCTGTACATTTATTACGACATGGCTGCCGCCCTGAGGGCCATGGGCAAAGAAGATGAATCCTGGGAACTGATAAACCAGGCCCGCTACCTGTACCCCGATACCCAATGGCTGAAGACCTCCCCAGCTGATTCCTCAGACCGCTCATTCAAAACAGGTCAATCTTCCACCAGCAACTGAAAAACTTTCTATCATCTGCAACTTTCCTCCTACCAATAACACCATTGTCTTATTTTGTTACAGTAGAATAGTTGTAACATTATAATACATTTCAATACAATTTATATAAACTTCACCATCAATTGAATATAATATTAGACCAAATTATCCATTTTGGAATAATTAT
>Ga0208522_1000699_pt1 | contig 22833 bp, 26 predicted proteins | sample ETNtaG_25_FD_185763 | JGI IMG/M metagenome (GOLD analysis project Ga0208522, IMG submission 185763) | Marine microbial and viral communities from oxygen minimum zone, Eastern Pacific Ocean - ETNP201302SV86 (SPAdes) (version 2) | ecosystem: Environmental > Aquatic > Marine > Oceanic ... | reverse complement strand
CTACCTTATCTTTCATCAGGTATACTAGTAAATAACAAATCTATGGTTGTTGGAACACTAACTAATGGACCAGAAATAATGATGCTAACAAGAGCATTTACAAATTAAATATTGATTTTGATTCTAATAATAAATTTTCAATTTTAATTTGTTTTTCAGTTCTATCTAACATATTACGCAATATTACTACACCGTCAGAAAATTCTTTTGGACCAATTATCACTACAAATTTTGAATTAATTGATAATTCCATTTGTTTTTTTAATGATTTGCCACTAAGATCAATATCTACAAAAATTCCTTTATCACGCAATGTAGAAGCTAGATTAATTGCAATTTGTTGCATGTCATCATTTACGTATACTACAGAAATTCTTGGATTTTGAATAGTATGCAAAGAATTTTGATTGTTAAGTGATAAGATTATTCTTTCAATTCCACCTGCAACACCAGTTGCACCAAGATCATTATTACCAAAAATACTAGGAAGATTATCATATCTTCCACCACCAACTAATGCACCAATATCAAAAGACGTATCAAATGCCTCAAAAACAATACCAGAATAATAATCTAATCCTCGTACTATACCAAAATTTATTCTAATATTATTTACATTACGATTTTGTAATGATCTAAAAATAATTTTTAGATCATTCCAGCTTTCAAGTAAATTAGTATCGAATTTTTGTTCTATTTCTTCAGGTGTTCCATTAATTTTAGAAAATTCTATTATTTTTTCAAGCTTTGTAGAAGAATAACCCTTTTTTTCAAATTCTGACATAATTTCTTGCTTGGATTTTTTCTGTATTTTATCAACAGCTCTTAATATATCAGAAACAATTTGCTCATCATTTGATTCAAATATTTTATTGATGTAAGATTCAACAAGATTTCTGTGTGATATATCAATTACAATATTCTTTAGTTGTATTTTTTCAAAAAATTTTGAAACGAATTCTATTATTTCAGCATCATGTTCAAGATTTACCTTACCAAAAATTTCAATATCAAATTGATGAAAAAATCTGTATCTGCCTTTTTGTGGTTCATCATATCTCCAGACTCCACCAAATGAAGAAATTTTTGCAGGAAGTTTGAAAGATTTCTGAGAAGCAATAAAACGTGTTAAACCTATAGTAAAATCAAATCTTAATGCAATCTCTCTTTCTCCCTTGTCTTTGAAAAAATATACATCATCACGAAGAGTTTCTCCACCTTTAGCTTCTAATGTAGAAAGTAGTTCAAGTGGGGAAGGTTCCATTAATTTAAAATTAAATATTTCTGATATCTCAAGAAATTTTTTTCGAATAAATTCAATTTCTAAAAATTCACTATTTTCAAAATCTTTCATACCTCTAGGTAGTTCCATTTACAAAAAAAAATGAATTAATGCATTTAGGCTTTGCTATGTAATTTAGAACTAATTAATATCAGAAGCATGAAAAAAAAGAAAATGAGTTATAGATATCTTGAACATTCAACTGATGCAATTATAGAAGTTATAGCACCAAATCTAACAAAAGCATTTGAGATTGTTGGTAAATCGGTAGTACAAACAATATTGGATGATTCAAAGATAGAAGAAATAGTTCAGAAAAAAATAATTGTAAAAGGAAAAGATCTTCACTATTTATTGTATAATTGGTTAGAAGAAATAATTATTTTAACAATTACTGATGGTTTTGCAATCAAGCGATTCAAATTAGATCTTAAAAAAGAACCATTTGTAATTACTGCAGAATTATTTGGAGAAGATATTGATATTAAAAAACATGGTTTCAAAGTAGAGATAAAGTCGCCAACATTTCATGAAATGGAGATTGTTGAGGGTATAGATGTAAAGATGAAATATCTCTTAGATTTGTAAAAATTATAAGTGATTATTAGAACTATTTTACATGGTTGATGAAGAATTAGAACGATTAAAGAAAAAACAATTAGAAGAAGTTTTGAAACTACAGAATCAATCAATTCTATCTGAAAAAATTTCAGTGATTGATTTAGACATTAACAATTTTGAACAAATAGTTTCTAAAGATGCATTGACACTGGTTGATTTTTGGGCAGAATGGTGCGGTCCATGTAAATCAATGCATCCAATATTTACTAGACTTGCGAAAAAATATCATAATGTCAAATTTGGAAGAGTGAATGTTGATAATAATCAAAACATAGCAATGAAATTTGGTGTTCAATCAATTCCAACATTCATCATGTTTAGAAATGGTAAACCTATTGACAAGATGATTGGTGCAGTAGGAGAACCTGGAATTCACATGATTTGTAAAAAACATTCTTTAAATTAGTAGCCATAAACGGGATTAATTTTTCTTTGAATTTCTAAAATCTTACTAAAAATTTTGGATTCTTCCGGATTTAATTTATGCATATAATTTTTTAAAAGTTTTTTTGCTTCATCGGGTGTTGGAAGTGAATAAAAAATATCTTCTTCAGATATTTGTCTTCCAATAGTTATGTTTTGTACAGAACATGCAACTTCTTCACCAGTTTTTGCTATAGGTACAGTTTTTCCGTCATTTTGGAGCTGGTGTACTATACCAACTTTTTTTCCAGATTCATTCATAAAAGGAATTTTTTGTCGTAATTTTCCTGCATCAACTATAATTCCAAATACTGCAGGATTATTATTTCTAAAGATGTAACCTTTAAGAAATGTAAATTTTACAATAGGAGTCATTTCATTAAAAATTGCACTATCAACGTCAGCACTATCTTGCTCAACCCATAATGAATAATTATCAATTAAGCTATAGATTATTTTATCATCAAAAATTCTAACATGACTTTCTTCTGATTCAACTACAGCGTCATCAAATATCTTTACATTAAAAGATAAGATAACACCAAGATGTCGATCTTTTTCTTTTATTGCTTTAGCTTCCATTACATCTCTACGTGTTACAGGACCAATGTCAGCCTTGGAAATTGGAATTTGTTTGCGTCTTAACATCTCAGTTAACGCTTCCAATGAACCTATTGTGTCACATTTTAAAATTAGACCAGTTGTTTCAGTATCAATGAATACTGATTTCATTTCAGATTCTATTGATTTTTTGAATTTTTCAACTTCTATTAGATCTGATGTGGCATAAACGGTACTACCAGGTAGTACACCATCAAGATCTGGTGATGCAATTTTAATTCCTGCTGCTGCCTGGACTTCATCAATTGGTTTGAATTTATCTCTAGGATCACGCATTTCATCTAATGGTTTTGGTAATAATAGTGCTTTAGGCTTAGTTACTATAACAGAATCTCTCTTTGCTACAACAATATTATCATCTTTTTTCAAAAATCCATCAACTAAAATCATATTTGCAGTAGGTCCTAATCCAACTTCATCATTTACTTCAAGAATTATACCTCGTGTTGATTTCTCTTCTTGCTCTAATTTCTTCTTGAGAAATTGTTCGGTTAAACCAACTAAAACCCCCAATAATTCAGGAATTCCTACTCCTGTTCTAGCACTAATAGGTACTATTGAGACTTCTTTCGAAAAATCCTGAACTCGATAAAATGCCTCTGATTGATAACCTAAAATTGAAAGAGCACCTACAACGTTGTAAATTTGTTCATCTATTGTAGTTTGAACAGGTGTACTCTGACTTTTTATTGCTTGGGACACAAGAGGCATATCATTTTTTTGCCAACCCGATATCATATCCACTTTATTTAATGCAACAACAAAAGGAACTTTCCTGCTTTCAAGAATTTTTAGACTTTCGTTTGTTTGAGGCTGTAATCCTCTATTGATATCAACCACAAGAATGGCTATATCTGCAGCAGAACCACCTCTGGCTCTTAAATTAGTAAATACTTCATGTCCTGGAGTATCAATGACAAGAATTCCTGGTAGTTTAGTTTCAGATTTTCCAAGTTTTTCATATAATGATCCACATATTTTTTTAATAGTTTCGTCTGGAAGAAAACTTGCACCTATATGCTGAGTTATTCCACCAGCTTCTCTAGATTGTACACCAGTTCCACGAATCTTATCTAAGATTGATGTTTTTCCTGAATCGACGTGGCCTAATACTGCCACAATTGGTTGTCTTATAGCCAACGTTAATCACTTGAATACTACATTCACTTCCTTTTCAAAGCTTTCTAATGAGTCAGAAGCATGAATAATGTTTTCAGTAAATCCTAAACCAAAATCTCCTCTAATAGAACCAGGTTCTGCTTCAAAAGATTTTGTTGCACCAACCATTTGTCTTGTTGTTATAACAGCATTATTTCCTTCAATAACAGCAACTACTACAGGTCCTGATGTAATATAAGATAATAATTCATCAAAAAATGGTTTTTCTTTATGTATAGAATAAAACTCAGATGCAAGTTCTTTGGTAAAACTAAACATTTTTAATTTAATGATAACAAATCCTTTCTTTTCAAATCTAGATAGAATTTCACCAACTAATTTTCTTTTTACACCATCAGGTTTTACTATGAATAAAGTTTGTTCAGTCAATTTACTTCTTGACTTTAATTCCGCCTTTGACATATTTGTTTGTCCATTTTAGTTTTCTTGGATCACGCTTTAATTCACGCATATTCTTTTTGCATTTTGCTGAACAAAACCACAAGACAGTACCATTATTTAGTGCAAGCATTGTTCCTGTGCCTTTAGCGACAGGTCTGTTACAGAAATTACATGGTTTAACTAAAAGACTCATTGACATCACTAATGGATTTTTTTAGCTTCTCGTTCAGTTTCTCTTAATATAATAATATCAGACATTCTTACAGAACCTTTAACATTTCTTGTAAGCACTCGTCCCTTATCTTTTCCTTCTAAAATTTTAACTCTTACTTGAATTACTTCACCAGCAATGCCAGTTCTTCCAACAATTTGAATAATTTCTGCAGAAGCTAATTCGTCAGTACTAGATTGCTGACTCATTGTTCAGTAACGCCACCTTTAGCTTTTGCAAGGGAGGCAATAACTTCATCAATAATATGTTGTGCATCACCTGCATCTAATATTGCAGCAGCGGCAGAAGTTACATCAATTCCAAGTGCTTTTCCTAATTCTTGTTTGTCTGGAACAAATGCATATGCTGCTCCTTGTTCTTCACAGATTAATGGAAGATGTGCTACCACTTCTGGTGGTTCAACATCTTCTGCAATTATAATTAATTTACTAATTCCTCTTTCAATTGCTTTGGTTGCTTCGTTAGTACCTTTTCTGACTTTTCCTGTTTGGGCTGCAACTCGTAAAGCCTCCAAAATTGGACTAACAAGTTCTGCTGGAGTTTCATTTTTTACGTAATATGCTTTAGCCATTCAAAAAATGCCTTGAACTCGTCTTAAATATGTTATCTGGCTAAGATTGATTTAATTTTATTGATGTATTCTGACATTAAAACTTCGAGGTTTTTTTGATTATTAGATTCACCATATATTCTGATTATAGGTTCTGTACCACTAGGTCTAATCATAATCCAATTTTGGCTATCTAGCGTAATTTTTATCCCATCAGATGTGTCTGAATTTGGAAAATCGTCTAAAAGTTCAGATATTATTTTATTGGCATCATCATTTGAACAAGAAATTTTATCTTTTGTAGTATATGATAAAGGAAGAGCTCTAATATTTTCAGCTATACTTTTACCTGAATTTGTTAGTAGATCCAAAACTAATGCCAATGTCATCGCACCATCACGAACCTGATTATGATTTCCATACATAAAACCACCATTTTCTTCAAATCCTATAAGTGCATTTTCAGAAACCATTTTTCTTGAAACTTCAACACTACCAACTTTTGTTCGAATAACTTGAGAATTAGTTTGTAATGCAATTTTTTCAATTGTTGTTGCAGAATTCAAACAAGTAACTACAATAGAATTAAGATTTTTTTCTAATAGATAGCTGCACAATAAAATAGATGAACTATCTCCAGTAAGAATTTTGCCATCGCCATCACATATTATACTTCGATCACCATCACCATCGAATGCAATTCCAATATCAGCATGATTATTTTTTACTAACATTGAAAGTTCAGATAGATTTTGTGGAGTAGGTTCTGAACCTCTACCTGGAAAATCACCATCAATTTTTTCATTTATAGTAAAAATTTCACATTCAAGTTCCTGGCATAAACGAATTGCAGTAAGTGCTTGTGCACCATTACCAAGATCTAGAGCTACTTTTAATTGTCTAGAACATATCTTTGGAACATTAACATGATCTTTTATTGCATCAATATATGATTTAATTATTCTATTCTCATTTTTTGTAATACCAAATCTTGATGGTTTCTTCCAATTTTGATTAAAATAAATATCCTCAATTTTTTTTTCATCATCTCTTGAAATTTCTACACCATCACAAGATACAATCTTTATTCCATTATATTCAGGAGGATTATGGGAAGCAGTAATCATTATTCCTCCATCATATCCAAAATTTTTGGTAGCAAATTCTAAGCATGGAGTTGGAACAAGTCCTGCTAAATGACAATCTAAACCAGAATAATTTAATGCGGAAGAAACAATTTTTTCAATAGTACAACTAGAATGTCGTCCATCAAATCCAACTAAAATCTTACCACTTCTAAAATGATTTGCAATTGATATAACTAAATCATTAATAAATTCTAAATTGAAATCCTTTCCAAAAATTCCACGAACACCATTAGTACCAAATAATTTGCCCATTTACAATCATTCCAATACCGATAAATTTGTCTGTTGTTGCTAATTGTTTGCGGGAGTCGCCCAGCCTGGTCAAAGGCGCAGGGCTTAGGACCCTGTCTCTTAGGAGTTCGTGGGTTCGAATCCCACCTCCCGCACCAGTTTTTTTGACTGAAATACCTTAAGCATATATGTAATCATACATCAACGACGCCATGAAAAAAAGACTAGTTGGAATAACTGTTGTAGGTAAAGACAAAGAAGGAATTGTAGCTAATTTTACAAATTTCGTATTTGAAAAGAATGGTAATCTTGAAAAAGTGAACCAAAATGTGATCAAAGGTCTTTTTGGTATGTATCTAGAAGTATCATTTACATCAAAAATTAATACAGAAAAATTTGATTCTGATATACAAAAACTAGCTAAAAAATTAAAAATGCAGGTTAATACTCATCATGAAACAAATTCTCAAAAAAATATTGCAGTTTTTGTAACTAAAGAACCACATTGTCTAAATACCATATTGAAATCTAGATCTAAAAAAGAGATTAAAGGAAATATTTCTGTAATAGTTGGTACTGAAAAAACACTATCATCAATTGCAAAAAAGGCAAAAATCCCATTTGTTGTGATTAATGAAAGAAACCAAGAAAAAGCTGAGACAAAAATTTTGCAAGTTTGTAAAAAATATGATATTGATTTAATTGTTCTTGCAAGATACATGAGAATTTTATCACCTAATTTTGTTTGGAGATATCCAAATCGTATAATCAATATTCATCCATCATTATTACCAGCATTTCCTGGTGCATTAGCATATGAACAAGCATTTGAAAGAGGAACAAAAATTATTGGTGTTACATCTCATTACGTAACAGAAAATCTTGATCAGGGACCAATAATTTTCCAGGATTCATTCAAAGTAACTCCAGAAGATACATTAGAATCAATCAAAATTGCAGGACAAAAACTAGAAGCTGATACTTTACTTAAAGCAACTAAGATGCATCTTTCAAATAAATTAGATGTGCGTTGGAGAAAAGTTCATACTAAAAATAAGTGAAAGTAATGGACATCAATGAGCTATACGATCCCGAATTTAGAAAATTAATTAAATCAAAAAAACCCACAATAATCATTCCTGTAGGCTCAATTGAACAACATGGAGCCCATTTGCCAATATCAACTGATTCTGATATTGTTACAAAGATAGCATCGCGCTTGGCAAAAAAATGTGGTTTTATCGTTTTGCCAACAATTAGTTATGGAGTATCACGGGAGCATGACCCCTTTTTCAATGTGAGTCTTAGACCACAGCATCTTAATAGAATACTTGGTGATATTATCGACTCACTTGTAAGAAATCATATCAAAAAAATTATTATCTTAAATGGTCATCATGGAAATTTAAGACCAATCGATTCTGTTAGGATAGATGTGAAGAAAGTCTCTAAATTGTCATATTGGCATTTTATGAAGCATGAATTTGATCATGCCGGATTTGTAGAAACATCACTCATGTTGGCTATTTCAAACAAAGTAAAAATGAAAAAGGCAAAAAAAGGTCTTATTACAAAGGGACTAAGTGAAGACAAAGTGAAGAGAATTGGTAAACTTTCTGCAGAACCAGGTGGCTTTCCTAAAGTTGCAAAGAACGGAGTGTGGGGTGATCCAACTGGTGCAACAAAGAAGGATGGTCAGCGATTTCTTGCTGAAATTGTTCGAAACTTAGCAAAAGAATGTCAATCTTGACTTACCGAATTAATGTGAAAATTTTACCAGTCAACGTTTAATATACTCCTGAGTAGGTGATCCAATAAGTGAAATAGATGAGCGTAGATATGGCAGTAAAAGTATTGGATGAGAGTATTAACAAAGTGGTACTCATAAAACTCAAAGGTAACAAGACCATTCGTGGAAACTTGTTAGGATTTGACCAACACATGAATCTGCTACTCGACCAATCAGAAGAGATCCCTTCTGAAGGCGAAACAAAAAGTCTTGGATCCATAGTTGTTCGTGGGGATAATGTAATTATGATCTCCCCACCTCCAAAATAGGTGATTAGCTATGGGTAGAGGAACACCAGCAATGGGGTTAATGTCAAGGAAAAAAACTCATATTAGATGTAGAAGATGTGGCAAAAATTCCTTTCATAAACGCCATTCAAGATGTGCAAGCTGTGGTTATCCTGATGCAAAACTAAGAAGATATTCATGGATTAAATGGTACACCTAGATGTTAAATCAGTTTTTTTCATTAAGAAATAAAGCTCAACCACCAAAGATTGGTGCGAACACACATGTTCAAAATCAATTACATTCATTAGAAATTGAAAAGGACATTCTAACAAAGACAATTTCTAGACTATACGATGATGAGTCAGGATTATCAAAAATTCAGCGTGATAGATTATTACTTAGATATCAACATCAATTGGGAGTAATAATTTCTAGAATAGAAAAACTTCAGATTGTAAGCAAACATCCAGATTTAGGACCATTAGGAGAAGGTTTAATCACATTAATGGATCAAAAACTATCTCAGTTAGATCAAAGATTATACGAATTATCTTCAAAAATTCAGATAAGTCAAAACGAAAAAGTAGAAGCAGTAGCAAAAGAAATTAAAACTCAAGTAAAACCTCAAACCAATATTAAATCAAAACAAGAAAATTCAGATACAACTGAAATAACTGTTGATAAAATCTCACAACTAAATATCCCAAAAATAGATAATGAAGAAGTTAAAAAGAAATTTGAGATTACAACACTTACATCAGTTCCAAAACTTGATTCATATAAACAATCAAAATATGATCAAATGCTGGCACAGTTAGATAGTGATGTAATTACGCCACCAGCACAACCTAAAAAAATAAAATTAGATGCACAACCAGAAGAAAAAATAATTACAAATGAAATAAAACCAGAAATTCCTAGTCAAAATAATGAAGAAAAGATTAAACCTGTAATTCATTTACCAGAAGAACCAGAACTTGATGATGATAATGATGACATTGCAGAGATTAAGGCTAAGATAATGAAAACATTATCAAAAATTGAACAAGCAGAGGTGGATTAATGTCATTTGATAGTGCCATTAAGGCATTATCGTTAGATGCACTAAAGTTTGTTAAAGATGATCATGTTATAGGTTTGGGTAGCGGCAGAGCTGCTACTGCTCTAGTTAATTCATTATCGTTATTTGTAAAAACTAAAAAAATTCAAATTAAATGTGTACCAACATCATTACAAATAAAATTAATAGCCGAAAAAGGTAATCTTGAATTGATTGATGCAGATCAAATTGATAAGATTGATGTAGTGTTTGACGGTGCAGATCAAATTGATAAAAATAATTTTTTAATTAAGGGTGGTGGTGGAGCCTTACTTAAAGAAAATATTCTAATTTCTGCAGCAAAAAAAGTAATAATTATGGCAGATAAAACAAAATTTGTAACTAATTTTAACAGAAGTGTTCCAATAGAAATTCAACCATTAAGTAGAAACATTGTAAAAAAAAATATTTCTAAGATTGGTGGAATGCCAATTCTTCGTACTTTAGATAGAGGATATCCGTTTGTAACAGAAAATGGAAATTTGATTTTGGATTGTAATTTTGGTGTAATAAAAAATCCAAAGTCCTTACAACAAAAAATTCTGCAACTTGCAGGTGTTTTAGAAGTTGGAATATTTACTAGAAAACCGGACGTAATTTACAAAGCAAAGAATAACGGAAAATTTGATGTTTTAACTTAAAGTTCTAGGTACTAATTCCCCAAATCCAGTTTTACCTACTACTTGAAGATCTTCTGCGACAGTTTCACCTCTTACAATTGTTCGAATAGGCCAACCTTTGAGCATCCAACCTTCATAAACAAGATAATCAGAAAAACCACCAAAAAGTTCAGAATTTGCTTTTTGCTCTTTTTTCAAATCTATTAGTGTAATATCAGCATCATAATCAATTTCAATACTACCTTTTGATTTCATACCAAATATTTTTGCTGCATTCGTACTAGTAAGTTCAACTAGTTGTTGTAAAGAAATTTTATTTTTGTTAACGCCTTCACTTAGTAAAATTGGTAACAATGTACCTACACCTGGAAAACCTGCAAGTGCATCCCATACATTTGCACCATCTATCTTTAACTTTAATTCATTAGCAACATGATCAGTGCCAATTGTATTAATTTGATTTTGTTTAACTGCATTCCATACAGAATTTACATCGTTTTGAGTTCTAATTGGCGGCATAACTTTTGCTAAATAGCCTTTCTGAGTTTCATGAGACAAAGTTAGATAATGAGGACAGGTCTCTACAAATATTTTTGTTCCATTTTGTCTTTCAATTTTTATTTGCTCTAACGCATGAGCAGAGCCAATATGAACAAAATAAATTATTGAATTATATTTTCTTGCAAACTCAGAAATTTTTTTAATTGATTTTACTTCTGAGTCAGGTGAACGACTTTGAGACCAAGCGTTTAATCCATCTTGGTTTTTTTCTTTTGCTGCCTTAATTCCACATTCACATTCTTGATAATCTTCAGCATGAACTAATACAGGACAATTTAATTTTGATGCATTTTTTACAACATTTTCAATTATCTCATCATTTACTTCTACATGTGATTCAATTAATTTTGTTTCACCTGGATTCATGTCCATATAGACATGACCAATTTCACCACCAAGATTCATGTAAAGTTTGAAAGAAGTAATTCCTTTTTCTACACATAATTCCATTTCATCAATTTGTGTTTGGTTAAAAATTGATGCATGAACTGCAAAATCAACATAATGGGAATTTGAGCTTGCTTCAAGTTGTTTGTCAAGATTATTACTGAATGAACCATCCAATCTTAACATTCTCATCATTGTAGTTACACCTCCAATTGCTGCTACATGTGATTCTGTTGTTGCAGATTTATCAATTGGTGAATAGACACCATAATGCATATGCGTGTCTATAAGACCTGGAATACTAACTAGACCTAAGCCGTTAATTTTTTTATCACACGATGGAACATCAGTTGTAAATGATACAATTTTACCATTATCAATTACAATATTTTTTTCTATTATTCCATTTTTATGAACAACGTGTGAATCAACTATCACAGTATCATACGTCATTAAATTATGAATATTTTCTCAGTATATTAGTTGAGTAAATGATTATACACTGAATAAAAATAATGAAAAATGGGCCGATGGTTTAGGGGTATAATGCCACGTTCGCAACGTGGATGTCGAGGGTTCGATTCCCTCTCGGTCCATTTCTAGAAAACATTATACATTGACATAAAATAATTAATTCATGAAAGTTTTCAATGGAAAAGAAGCTGCAAATGATTACATGTCAAGTCATACACTTGCATTTTCTACACCAGAATTAACTTTGATGAGATTTTCATTTTGGTTAGGAGATATGGTGCCAGACGCAGAAAATAAAGAGGAGGGTATACCTAGATTGATGACATACATAGAAGAGAAAGATTTTGCCCCAGTTGAGATTATTGATGATGAAACCTATGTTCCAACAGGTGCAGTATTAGGTAGTGGAATGTATGGTAGCGCAAATTCCAATGACTCGCCAGATGCAGAACAATTTTGCTCAGAGTGTGGTGGAAAAAATTCATCTTCAGCTAAATTTTGCCGAGAATGTGGAATTAATTTAATTTAGATAATTACTGTTTTGTACCACATTTAGTACAAAATTTTGCATTTGGTCTAAGTTCTCCACCACATGATGTACAACTTGCACCACTTTGTCTTGTAGGAAGTAATGAAGGATCAGGTGATGGTAAAGTTCCAGGTTGATTAAATGCTTCTGGAGTTGACATTACTGATGGAGGCCCACCTACAGGATTTTCTGCTGTTCCAGCACGTGGTCCAGGTTGCATGCCACCAGCCATCATTCCAGGTTGTCCCATTCCAGGCATTAAACCAGGAGATTGTGTACCAGTAGAAGATCCACTTGCAACCTTATCAAGTGTTTTTTTCATTTCCATTAGTGTTTTGATTCCTAAAAACTCCAATGCAGAATAAGCAACTGTATAATCACCTAATTTTTGAAAGAACTCTTTGTCTGAAAGTTTTCCTGCCTTGTACAAATTATTTGCATCAAGAAACGACTCATAATATCCTTGAGATTCGTCAAATAATGCTTGTAACTTTTCGAAAGTGAGATTTAATGTATCAATTTCTCCTAGTGACATAAACTAAACTGGATAATTGTAATATTAATAGTTTAGAATAAAAAGAAGAAAGTTAGTAGTGCCTAAATTTTTTCTAGTGCTCTATCAATCATATTTTCATAAGTTTCCTTAGAACCTGCACCTACTTGTTGGGCAATTATTTCGCCTCTGTTAAGTAGAATCAGAGTTGGAATACTGAACACATTGTATTTTGAGGCTAATTCACCTGCCTGATCAACGTTCACTTTGACAAAATTAACTTTGCCTTCATATTTTTCCATACTAGATAATTCTTCTACTACAGGACCAACCATTCTACAAGGTCCACACCATTCTGCCCAGAAATCTACAAAAACAGGTTTGTCAGAACTTATGACATCAATTTCCCATGTTTTTGCATCAGATATTTGTGTTATTCCCATTATTATCAGAAATTATCATTTTTGCATATGTAAAAATGTTCACATAGTTCTATAACTAGATATTAAATTAGAATTAATAAAATCTAACAAAAATATACTTAAATGACCAAAATGATTTATTGAAAATATGAGTTCTGAATTAAGATTGAAAAAACTTAGAGGTTCAGGTGGATTTGTAATGGCTAAAGTTACAGATGAACAACAAAGTAAAGGAAATTTAGGAGGTCCAGATCTTTTTTTGGCTCCAGTTGGAAGATTAGAATCTGATAAGATTTCAAAATATTCTTGTAATACTTGTGAAAAAGAAGTCGAAGGAAGTCCAAATATTGAATTTGAGAATCCAAATGAAGAAGTTGCTGAAAATTTAATTTTAGTAGAAAGAGGCAAGTACATTTGCAATGAATGTAATTCCACAATTGCTGAATATAGAGAATTTAAAAAATCTGATGAACAAATAGAGGTTGGATTAGCAAATTCAATTGAACAAAATCAAGATTCAACATTTTCAGATTTTAGTAATTTTACAGAACCTGATTCTACTATACAACAAGAAATTGTAAGTCAGACAAATCCAGTTGATTCAACTTTTAGATCAATTATGGGAATGGATGTATTTGATGAAAATGCAAAGAAAATTGGTGTTGCAAAACAAGTTGGTGTTGATTCAAGTCAATCATTAGTTCTTGTAATTTCGGATAGTGATGGAAATGATGTTAGTGTGAATTGGGATAGAATTGGTACTGTAGGAGAAGTCATATTTTTAGGAAAAAATGACAAAAATGTAGCACAAGTATCAAATGTTCAAGTTGGTGAAGGGGCAAGATGTCCAGGATGTAATTTTGATAATAAGCCTGATTCTAAATTCTGTGAGATGTGTGGATCAAAAATATAGATTTTAGCAGGTAAGATTTATCTAACTAACTTATTCACAAATCATAATTTGAGTTCACAGAAAATTATCAAGGATATTATCATAGTAGGAATTGTTGTCCTAGTTATTTGGGTAGGATTACAAGTTGTTTTTGGTACATCTAATCCATTTTATGTTGTTTCGAGTGGAAGTATGATTCCTGCTTTACAAGTGTATGATGTTATAGTAGTTGAAGGTAACACCTCATTCCAAGATGTGGAGAGAGATGACATAATTGTATTTTTTTCTCCTTTGAAGTATGATAAAGGAGAAGAGCGAGTAATTGTTCATAGAGTCCAGTTAATAGCTAGTGATGATCCAAAAATAGTTAAAACAAAAGGAGATAATAATCCTGGTCCAATCGCAGGTACAGATTTTCCAATTACTGAAAGAGAGTATATTGGAAAAGTTGAATATATAATTCCACAAGTTGGATATGTTACTCAGATATTACAACCACCAGTAAATTACATTATAATTGCAATAATTATTGGAGTAATGATAGTAAAGCATTTTTCAAAGAAAAAACAAGAAGAAGTTACATTTCAGTACACTTCGAAAGAAAATGAAAAAGAATCAAAAAATACTGAAATTCTAAATATTGATGTAGACAAGGAATATGTAGAAAAATCAGATACAACTGAAGAGTTCAAACTAAAAGATTCTGAAGATTCAAAAATAGATGAAGATAAAAAATAATTTTTTAATCATTACCTAATTTGAAGACACGTTCAAAATATTCAGAACTTTCTTTGATTTCTTCATTTTCGCCCTTAACTTTTGCTAAATTTTTAGCGAGTTTTTTCTTATATCCTAATTGCATTTGACGAGCAATCTGAATTCTTTGTGCTTGTGGAGAACCAGCACCATGCATTGATTCAGTCAAGTAACCAACTGCGTTTCTACCCATAGTCATATTTTCAATTAAACGTAAAACTCGCATTCTATTTTCAACCTCAGCTCCTGATTTTCCTTTCAAATATTTTTTAAGTATTGGACCTGTTTCTGGACTTCTAAATTCAGCTTCTGATGGTAACGTTACCAACAAACCACCAGCAATATCTTGTGCTAATCTACTAATCTCATAAGGAAAACGTGTTACATTATGCTTACATACATTTGCTAACATGTCATCGTTTAAGAAAACACCTGACTTCATTTTCTGAGCTTGGTATGATGAAGATATTCCTGCTGCAAATATTGATTCATTTAGATGAGTCATTTCAATAATCTTATCTTTAATATGTGATACTTTTGGTACACCGTTATAATCAGCAACTGCTGCTGCAGCACCAATCAGGACATCACCTAATCCAGTCTTACAAACATAACTTCTTCTATGATAACAAGTAAATCTTTCAACTAACATTGCTGCAAATTCATATTCACCATCCATGAAAATCATTTCATTTGGAATAAACACTCTATCAAGTATAACCATAGTTTCTTGTCCACCATATTCCGAGTTTCCTACATCAATGTCACCAGGTTCCATACTACGAGTATCACATGATTGTCTTCCATAGATGTACTTGATACCAGGAGCATCTACAGGAATTGCACCAACAATTGCATAATCTTTATCATTTTCTTGTAATCTCATAGTTGGCATAATAATCATCCAATGTGAATTAATTGTACCAGTTTGATGTGCTTTAGCACCAGTAATGTAAACACCTTTCTCATCCCTATCTACAATATGAACAAACAAATCAGGATCCTCTTGTTCACTTGGAGAAAGACTTCTGTCTCCTTTGACATCAGTCATTGCACCACCAATTACCAAATTTTCATGTTGTACGGTTTTGATAAATTCTAAAAGTCTTTGATGATATTTTGTATTATGTTTTTCATCAATTTCAAATGTTGTAGAGTGTAACGAATTTAATGCATCCATACCCACACATCTTTGGAAACATGTTCCGGTAAGCTGACCCAATTTTCGCTGCATTTTATTTTGTAAAACTAAATCTTGTGCACTTTCAGCAATATGTAGAAAACGATTTACATGTTCTCCAGATATAGATGATTTTGGAAATGCTAATTCCTCTTCTTCTACTGCAAGATCATAAGTCCTTGCAACTGCATTTATGGAAGGACGAATCATTGGATGATCAACTGGCTCTTTGACTAATTCACCAAAAAGGTAAACCTTGAGATCACGACCACGAAGACTTTCTATGTATTCTTCACCATTTCTAATGGGCCTAATTGTTTTTTGCATAACTACATTAGCACTTCATGTTATAAATAATTAAAGAGTTTCCAGTCATAGCTTTGCCTAATTTTATAAACCAATTCTTACGTCAAGAATTTTACAACCTTTTCCTTTTTCCATAACAAGTACTGGGTTCATGTCTAATTCTTTGATTTCTTTAAAATCACTCACAAGCTGTGATAATCGTTGAATACATTCTGAGAGTTTGTTGATATCAGATGGTTCTTCTCCTCTAACTCCATCTAACAATTTTTTGGTTTTAATAGAAGAAATCATATCATTTGCTTCTTGGTCAGTTAATGGTGCAAGTCTAAATGTCACATCTTTTAAAATTTCTACATAAATTCCACCCATACCAAGCATTACTACAGGACCCATTCCTGGTTCAAGTTTTGAACCAATGATCATCTCCTTTCCACCTTTTACCATTTCTACAATCAAAACTCCTTTAATCTCTGCGTTACTATCATATTTTTTTGCATTTTCCATGATTGTTCTAAAACCATCACGTGTTTCATCGTCATTTGTAAGGTTAACTTTTACACCACCAGCATCTGATTTATGAACAATTTGAGGAGATGAGATCTTCATTACAATTGGATATCCAATTTTGTTTGCAGCATCAACAGCTTCATCTTCTGTGGTTGCAACAATACTTTGTGGAAGAGGAAATCCATATGCATCTAAAATTTCTCTTCCTTCATCTTCCAAAAGATTAGATCGCCCTTCTGCCTTTACTTTATCAAATATGCTTTTAGCTTTATCCTTATCAACTTCAAATTTTGTGATATTCCCATCTGGTGACTTGACCCATTCTACAAAACGTAGCATTGCCTTTAGTGCACGTATAGAACCTTCAGCATATGTGTAGTACGGAACATCTCCAGCAGCAAGTATTTCCCTGTTTGTAATTCCTTCATCAAGACCCATCAAGCTTGCAAGCATTGTTTTTTTGTATTTTTTTGACATCCTAACAATTACTTCAGCAAGTTTATCATAATCAAGTGTAGCAGATGGTGTACACATTGAAATGACTGAACCAACATTTTTGTGTTGTAAAACTTCGTTTAGTACATTTTCAAATCTATTAAAATCTGCATCACCAACAATATCAACTGGATTTCTTGAACTGCCCCATGGAGGAATTACTGCATCAATTTTAGAACGAATTTCTTCAATCTTTGCCATTTTAATTCCAAGTTTGGAACATGAATCAGTTGAAATAATTGCTGGTCCACCAGCATTTGATACTATTACAAGATCACCATTTGTAGGAAGTGGTTGCTTTGAAAATGCTGTAGCATAATCAAATAATTCTTCCATAGTATCAACTCGAATTGCACCAGATTGTTGTAATAATGCATCATAAATTTCATCTGAGCCCATTAATGCACCAGTATGAGACATTGCAGCTTTAGCACCTTCAGGACTTCTACCTGATTTTAAAACCAACACTGGTTTTTTTACAACATTTTGTTTTGTAATTTGTTTACAAACTTTAAGAAACTCTTGCCCATCACCCATATCTTCAAGATACATGACAATGACTTTTGTTTGCTCGTGCTCTGCTAGCATTTTGAGTACGTCAATTTCTGTCATGTCTGCTTTGTTTCCCATGCTAATGACTGCAGAAAATCCAATTCCTTGTGCACTTGCATCCTCAACTAACGCTGCACATATTGCGCCACTTTGAGATACAAGTGCGATTTCGCCAGACTTTGGAGTTATTTTTAGGAATGTTGAATTCATCATTGTGTTTGGATCTAAATTCATTACACCAAGACAATTTGGTCCAATTACTTGCAAGTTGTATTTTTTTGCAATGTCTTTTAATTTCTCTTCAAGTTTTTTGCCATCTTCATCTACCTCTTTGAAGCCTGCAGTAATTACAATGGCTCCTTGAATTTTCTTTTTACCACATTCTTCTAATACAATTGGAACTATGGTATTTTTTGTAATTATAACAGCCAAATCAATTTCATCTGGAACATCTAAGACGCTTTTGTATGCCTTTTGATCAAATACTGTATCCCTCGTTGGACTAATAGGAAAAACTGTACCCGTGTAACCTTTCATAATATTTGAGGTAATTGCACGACCTACACTACCTTCCTTGTCAGAAGCACCTATCACTGCAATAGATTTTGGGGAAAGGAAGACAGATTCAGCCATGGTATGATTTTTGATCCAAGTATTTTCTATAATTAAAGCTATTCACACATTAACTGCCAAGCATTTTACCTGCTAAATTTTCACTTCTTGGAACCCACTTTATTGTTAGATGAGAAAATTTAGCCATTAAAGTCCAAGCCTCACGTGCAAAAGTACGTAATTGTTCATTATTTATAGCAAATTCGTGGTTGAGTTGATTTACTGTGTTTTTTGAATCACTGAAAATAGTAATTTCATCATCAAAATTTTCATTTTTCTTTAATGCAGAAATTATTGCAAGATACTCTGCTTGATTATTTGTAATCCCAGGTTTTTCTTCAAAGAAAGATTCACCAGTTTCTTTTACAAAGAAACCGTATCCTGATTTTGCTCCACCTGAACCATCTACATAGATGTTTCTTACCATACTATTTCTCTAATCTATGCAAGAGTGCTTTGAAAATAAATGGGAATACTGTAGTGATTTCTGCATGAATTGTTGTTTGCTTTGCATCTTGTGTAACTTTTCCCCATGAAATAGCTTCTTTAACCAAAGCACCACTAGAACTTCCATCAAATTCTTGTGCTGTAGTTATGTACACTGCATAATCTAATCCATCACGATATTGATTCCACCAAAGTGCATGATGTTTTGGTACACCTCCACCTAAAAGTAATGCACCTGATTTCTTTGCTTTAAAAACTAGACTTGAAATAAAATTTGCATCGTCAATAAGGTTTAATTTAAAATCTGGATGATTCTGTGAGAACATCCAAATTTGACTTCCTACTGCACCATCCATTATTCCAGGTACAATTACTTTGATGTCATTTTTGTATGCCCAATAAAGAAATGAATCTTCACCCATGATTTTACCAAGTTCTCTTGTAATGTCAGCAGTAGACATTTCTGTTTTTCCACTTTTATAGACTTGTTCCAAAACACTTTGTACTTTTTCTTCAATTACTGGACCATAACTTTCTAATGGTACAATGATGTTTCCAAGTCTGTGCATGTCTTGTTCTGCAAGTATTTTATCATCCATAGAAAATGAACCCTCTTTGTAATTAGAAAAATGTCTTGCAATGTCATGATCTAGTGCACCACATGTTGTAAAAACAACATCAAACCATTTTTTCTTAATCATATCTTTGATTATTCCTCGGAATCCGGTGGAGATTATTGCGCCAATAAAAGATAAAAATTTTAGACAGTCTTGATTTTCAATCATACTAGAAAGTATTTCCAAGCCTTCTGTGATATTTCTAGACTCAAAACCTCCTGATTCAGCCATTTCCTGAAAAATTTGATTAATTTCAGAATCCTTGCTAATTGATATGTCTTTTACAGGTCTTCCAGGTTCTATCATATTCAAAACAAGTTATTATCTCATTTAATGCTTCGGTTATTCAAATTTTGAAATATGTAATTTAGCATAAACATAAAAATGCTAATCTAAATTAATTTCTGATTTTTTTAATATTTCTGCAAATTTATCTGGAACACTAACAGCAGAATCTTGAAGAGATTTGTAGTACTTGTCTAGATTTTTGTATAATCTTTTTGGTTTTCTTGGTTCTTCATTACTTAATGCATACAATGCTAAGATGGGAAATGCTATTGTCGCATCTGTATAAACTGTAATAAGATCTTCATGTGAATCATGTACCTTTCCCCAGCTTTTTCCTTCCTGAAGTGTTGCACCAGATAATCCACCAGTATCAGGTCTAGCATCAGTTATCTGAATTATGTAATCTTGACCACCATGATCTTTTCTAAGAATCTGATCTAAAAGAGGACCTGTTTGTTGTGCAGTATTTTTTGGAACACCACCGCCTAATTCCAATATACCAGATTTTTTTGAATTATACACAATTGCTGCCTGTTCTATTATTTCTCTAACAAAATCAAGATTATATTGTTGATCTTTCAATCTATGAATTGCCAAGTTTAATGCTAATGATGAATCCTTTAGTGTTGAGATATAGACTGGTACGTCAAGGTCATATGCAGTTGCAACAAAACTTTTTTCTGGATATTTTGCCTTTTTTTTGGTTATACTACCTAAAACATTACAAAATTCAGCAGTTGTAAATGGTTTATCTACAATTTTATCCTGAAAAATTTTCTGAATTACCTGATCTTCCATTTCTAGTGTTTCATAAAATTTTAGATAAACATCACGAATGCGCACAATTTCCTTATCGTATAGAATATTGTCATCTACTTGAGAATGTCCCTGTTTTATAGGAAATCCCCATGCGAAATGATCTTCATGATATACATTTGCGCCGGTAGTTACAATCCAGTCAACAAATCCTTTGTCTAATAATGTCTTAATTATTCCACCAAACCCCACTGGTGTCAATGCGCCTGCAACAGTTAGGCAGATAGTTGCATCATCATGAATCATTTTTGAATATAATTTTGCAGCCTCGCCTAGCTGTCTGCCATTAAAACCTGAACTTGCATAGATCTCAACAAGTTCTTTGATTGTCATTTTAGAATCAAGTTTAATGTGTGGAATCTCTTTTCCTTCAAAATTATGATGATCCATATGGTCAAAATATGAAGTATAGATTTTAATGTTTTATTTTATTACAAAAAGTATGGATGAACATACACATGCTGATGGTACTACCCATAGTCATGGTGATGGTACTACCCATAGTCATGAAGGAAATGAACATGCTGAGGATCAATTTAACGCAAAAAAAGAAATGTTGTTGAAGCGACTTCTTAGTTCTGAAGCTAGATTGCGACTAAACAATGTCAAAATGGTAAAACCGGAATTAGCAAATATGATTGAAAATTATCTATTAGGTCTTGCAAGTCAAGGTCGAGATACAGGACAAATTACTGATGAACAATTAAAACAAATTCTATTATCTGCACAACAGCCAAAAAAAGATTTCAAAATCAATAGAATCTGATCCCAAATAATATAATTATACATAAATAAAACAACGCTACACATTCAGGATGGCAGATGGAGTAAATTCTAAAAAAGGTCTATCTATGAAAACTAGGTTAATCATGATTGCAATAATGTTTGTAATTATTAATCTGATATTTTATTTTGGATTTGATTCATCTGATGAATCAGGAGAAAATAAAGAATTGGATATTGACATAATGTTTAATGATGAAATCCAAAGTGATTTGCAATATAATTTACTTCAAATAACAAATGAAAATTTAGATGTATCTTAATTGTAACAAGTTCTAAGTGTGATTTTTAATTCAGTAATATTGATGCATTTGTCTTTGTTCTAATCCTTCTTGTTCAAAGTGATTATGGTTTTTTCCTGGATCATGATGAGCGTGAACTACTCCATCAACATGACAATGTGTATTGTCAATTATATTCTTCATGAAGACGTCATTTACACTTAGAATCAAATTTGTTGCTTCAACGGCAGTTTTGAAGACTTGCTGTTTCACAGCCACGGTTTCAATGATTTTCGATGATGACATATCAGAGATATTTCTTGTTTCTGAGTTAATTCCATACCATCTTGTTTTCCCATTAGAGTTTGCAAATTTTGCTTGTAGGCGTGTTTTTGTGTCTAAAACATCCATTCCTACATTTCTAGCTAAAGTTAGTGGGATTTCTAGGATTGAGTCAGCAAATTTTTCAACTGCTAACTGTTCTTTGCCATTAATACTTACAGATTGCTCTTTAATTTTTTGTGATAAAATACCTTCTACAGAACCTGCACCACAAACAACAAATGGATTCTCAATGAAGTTTTGTAGCACATGAAATGCATTTAGAATATTTCTATGAAGTTCATCTAGATATCGTTTTGAATTTGCTCTTAACAATATTGTAACAGATTTTGGGGATTTACCTTCTACAAACACCATTAGATCACCACCTACAGTTTTTTCGTATATTTTTCTTGCAAAGCCTAATTCATGAGGAGATATTTTTTCAATACTTTCACAAGTTTTGGCATTAACCGCTTTTTCTAACCACCATAAATCATTGTACTTTACACGTCTCATTGAGATTATGCCTTTTTTTGCAAGAGATTCTTGAACGAAATCACTCACGCCTTTTCTAGAGATTACTACATTAGCACCAGAATTAACAATATTCTGTACAAGATGATCAAGATCATTATTTTCTTGAACAAGAAATTGGCTCATTTGTTCAGGAGATGTAATCTCAATTTCTGATTCATATCTTGTTTTCATTGTTTCTAATGGTTCATTGATTAAGAGAATTTTTGCATCATTGATGCATTTTGGCAT
>Ga0208522_1000690_pt1 | contig 22937 bp, 25 predicted proteins | sample ETNtaG_25_FD_185763 | JGI IMG/M metagenome (GOLD analysis project Ga0208522, IMG submission 185763) | Marine microbial and viral communities from oxygen minimum zone, Eastern Pacific Ocean - ETNP201302SV86 (SPAdes) (version 2) | ecosystem: Environmental > Aquatic > Marine > Oceanic ... | reverse complement strand
GGCTTCATGTTCTGCTGCTGCTTTGTCAGCCATCATGGCTTCATGTTCTGCTGCTGCTTTGTCAGCCATCATGGCTTCATGTTCTGCTGCTGCTTTGTCTGCTGCTGCTTCAGCTGCGGCTGCTTCTACATAACTATCAGTTATGCCAAAAATCATAATCTCCTCAGAGCCTGCCAAAAAGTCAATTGTTAGCCTTTGTCCAACTTGAACAAAGTCATGGTTTTCTTCACTGTCAATTGTAACAAAATAAGTACCATCATCAAATGATGTAATGGCATCTTTAGTCATTGTAATTGTTAATTGACCATCTACATTACTATCCAACAAAACTGTAACAGAATTTTCATCTATATTGTTAGTAATAGAATCTACTGCACCACCTCGAATGGTATATTTCAAAAAGCCAGTAAGTGATTCACGATCAGATGATGTTGTAATAGTTTCTGGGGGAGTGTATTGAACTGGTGGTGGAGATGATGATTCTGGTGATTCTCCATCAGGAGTTAAACCACCCATAAATGCTAGCATTAAAACCATAAAGCCAATTGCAAAAGCTGCACCAAATTTATCAACTCCAGCCATACATGTCTTCGAAATCTGAACTAGTATAAATATCTAATAATAAAAATAATCAAAAATTTATTTGGTATGTCAAATTATAATTGGTATGACAGAAATTGATACCACAAAAAAAGTTTACCTGTTTACACATGGTAGAATGGATTTACAAGAAAAGTCAATTAATATTCTTGAATCAACCGGTTTTTCAAAAGAGAATATTATCTTAGCGAATCCGGCAAAGGCAGGAGATGTGGATGACTATATGGCGATGCTTTGGATGCCACCAAATCCAGATCATATTAAAATCCAAAAAATTACCAAAGTCGAACCATGTGAACCAGAGGGAATGATAGGAGTATGGAAAGGAGTATCCAAAGATGATATTTCTGAGATAAAATTAGAATAAACTACAAATCGTTTATCAATCCAGACATGAAACTCTCAAATTCTTCATCAGAAAACTCGATGTTTTCATACTGAGTATTTTTTTTTACCATTTTGATAGACTCTATATGATAACATGATTTTTTACTTTTTAACATTCCAAAATAAAACCCAGCACAAGAACAAAATTGAAGATCAGGATCTAACCAGTGTTCCTTCTCTTTACCAACGATTGTCCAAATTTTTCTATTACTAGGGAGAAAATGGTGTAATTTAACTCGTTTTTCAGAGAGTATTGATTTTATTTTGTCTGATTTTTGATTCATAATGATTTAATCTATACACATTGGTATAATGTTGATGGTTAAAACAAGAATTGTTGAATCAGAACCTGCATTGATTTTACAAGAAAAAGAAGAAAAACATTTAGTGGTTGCTGATTTACATCTTGGTTTTGAACATATATTATCATCAAATAAAATTTTCTTAGGAAGTAATTCCTCAGTAAAACAAATTACCACTAATCTTAAAAACATTATTCGAAATGAGAATATTGATTCTGTGATTTTACTTGGTGACATAAAATCAAGTATACAGCACATTACCAAAAATGAATGGGATGAAGTACCATATTTTTTTGACGAAATAAAAAAGGAATCTGATGTAATATTAGTTCCAGGGAATCATGATTCAAATATAGAAAAACTTGTTCCAAGTGGAGTCTCCATGATTAGTTCAAAAGGACTTGTAATCGATGATGTATTACTTACTCATGGTCACTCAACACCATCAGAAAATTTTTCTAGTGTAAATAGAATAATAATGGGTCACATACATCCAGTATTTTTTCAAGAAAACTCACTTGTTAATGGTCAACGTGTATGGATTTCATTAAAATCAAGAAAGGACTTGATCTTTCCTTCTAAAATAAATGAAATTGAAATTACAGTAATTCCATCATTTAATCCATATTTTTATGCAACACAAAAACGGCACTATAAAAAATCAATATCTCCAATAATAGAAAGAATCAAGAATGATTCAGTTGCAAAAATTATTACTCTTGATGGAACAATAATTGCGAATGAGAGTGAATTACAAGATTTAGTTTAATTTTGTGTATGGATCTAGTGAGTGTTTGGTAGTTTGGTTAGATTGAAGCCATTCTAAAGTTTTGACAAATGACTCAGATAATTCAGGAGTTGTAAGTACAGGTATGCCAAGCTCTAGTGATTTCCTCCTAATCTGATATTCATCATATAGCATACCAACATATTTCTCTAAAGTTGATGTACTTGGAATATTAATGATAAAATCAATCGTTCGTTCATATAATAAATCTGCAATATTTGGTTTTCTTTCTGGTTCACTAATCTTAAAAACAGTACCAACATCTCCGATCTTTTCTTCTAGAAATTCTGCAGTGTGCTCTGTAGCCAAAATTGTGAAACCAAGTTTTTTCAATAACGCAAGTGTTGGTAATAATTTTTCCCTATTTTCAGTACCTCCTATTGTTACCAACGCGGTTCCACTTTTTGGGAGAGTAAATCCAACAGATGTCAAACCTTTTGCTAGAGCATCATAGAAACTATCACCGAAGCATGCAGCCTCACCAGTTGACTGCATTTCTACACCTAGAACTATATCTGCACCGTCTAATTGCATGAATGAAAATTGTGGAACTTTAATTCCATGATTTTTAATCTTTAACCATTCGTTATGAGGTATTTCTGGTAGTTTTTTACCAAGTACCGCTTTTGATGCAATCGATATAAGATTGGTTTTTACTAATTTAGAAACAAATGGCATTGAACGTGATGCGCGGATATTCAACTCTATCACATACTCCTGATCATTATGAATTAAAAATTGTAAGTTGAATGGTCCTTTGATTTGGAATTCTTTGGCTATTCGTACAGTAGAGTCAGTTATGTTTTCAATGATTTTATTACTTAGCCTCCATGGTGGTATACACATCATAGCATCGCCAGAATGAACACCTGCACTATCAATATGTTCAACTATCGCTCCTATCACAACACTGTCTCCATTAGATACGCCATCCACATCTACTTCTAGTGAATTCAGCATAAATTTAGAAATTACAACCGGATGGTCTGGTGAGACAACGGCCGCATTGTTCACAAATTCCTTAAGCTCCTCTTGTGACCAAACCACTTTCATTGCTGCACCACTAAGGACGTATGATGGTCTGACTATTACTGGATATTCAACTTGTAATGCAAAGTTTTTTGCTTCGTTTAAATTTGTAAACGCTTGCCATAGTGGCTGTTTGATATGTAATTTGTCTAATATCTCACTAAATCGAGATCTATTTTCTGCACGATCAATATTTTGTGCACTTGTACCAATCAATGTAACACCATTATCTGCAAGAATAGGAGTTAGATTATTTGCAGTTTGACCACCAACAGATGTCACAATTCCTTTAGAGTTTTCGAATTCATAAATATCTAAAATTCTCTCTAGAGTTAATTCTTCAAAAAATAGTCTATTACAAATATCATAATCAGTAGAAACTGTTTCTGGATTACAGTTAACAACTGTAACATTTTTCTCACCATTTTCTTGTAGACCCCAAACCATATTCACAGTTCCCCAATCAAATTCTACACTACTGCCAATCCTATATGGTCCAGCACCCAAAACCATAATTCCCTGATCTTCTTTCTCAATTGAAATATCATGTTCTGCTCCTCCATATGTCATATAGAGGTAATTTGTTTTGGCTGGCCATTCAGCAGCGAGTGTATCAATCTGTTTAACAACTGGTTCTATACCAAAACCTTTACGCATTTCACGTATCTCATTAAATGTTTTATTTTTTGCACGTCCAATTTGTGAATCAGAGAATCCAATCTTCTTTGCATGTAATAGTAATTTATTATCTAAATCATTTTTTACTAGATTTTCTTCCATCTTTACAATATTATTGATTTTTTCAATAAACCAAGGATCAATTGCAGACAATTGATAAATTTTTTCAACTGAAATTCCTTTCTTGAGTGCAGCTGCAACATAATACAAAATATAATCATCTGGTGATTGTAAATGCTGTTCAATATCTTCAACATCAAATGTTTTTCCATTACTACGATTTAGTACTAAACCGTCTTTGCCTATGTCTAACATTCTAATTGATTTTTGTAATGATTCTTCAAAACATCTGCCAATACCCATTACTTCGCCAACTGATTTCATAGTTGGACCAAGATTTCTATTCACCAATTCAAATTTTTCAAAGTCCCAACGTGGATGTTTACAAACAATATAGTCTAATGATGGTTCAAAGCATGCAGTTGTAACCTTTGTAATACTGTTAACTAATTCAGGAAGTGAGTATCCTAATCCAATTTTTGCAGACATGTAAGCCAATGGATATCCTGTTGCCTTACTGGCAAGTGCAGATGAACGAGAAAGTCTAGGGTTAATCTCTATAGCTGCATATTTATCGGAATTCACATCCAAAGCATACTGAATGTTACACTCCCCTATTATTCCAACGTGTTTTGTTGCGCGTAATGCTGCAGTCCTTAACATATGATATTCATGGTTATCAATTGTTTGTGATGGGGCTACGACAATGTTATCACCTGTGTGTACTTTCATTGCCAGTACATTTTCCATATTACAAACTATTACGTTATTACCAGAGTAATCCTGCATAACCTCATATTCAATCTGCTTCCAATGACCCACATACTCCTCAACTAGTATTTGACCCACAAGACTTGCTGCTAACCCTCTTCCTACAATTTCATATAATTCAATTTCATTGTGGGCTACACCACCACCTTTTCCTCCAAGTGTATATGCAACACGAACAATCACAGGATATCCTAACTCTTCAGCCACTTTTTTTGCATCTTCAAATTTTTGAACTGTTTTACTCTTTAAGACGGGAACATTACACTGTTTCATTGAATCTTTGAAACGTTGCCTATCCTCTGTTGACATTATTCCTGGAATCTGTGTTCCCAAAACTTTGACTCCATATTTTTGTAAGATATTCATCTCGTCTAGTTTTACACCACAGTTTAGTGCTGTCTGACCACCAAAACCTAACATTATTCCATCAGGTCTTTCTTTTTCAATGATAGATTCTACATACTGTGGATTAACCGGAAGAAGATAGACTTTATCTGCAAACCTTGTATCAGTTTGAATTGTTGCAATATTAGGATTAATCAAGACACTTTCTAGTCCATCCTCATGAATTGCCTTTAGACATTGACTTCCGGAATAATCAAATTCTCCAGCTTCCCCGATTTTTATTGCACCACTTCCAAGTACAAGAATTTTTTTTAATGATTCATTCTTGACCAACACTTATTCCTCCATCAATTTTTTTAATTTATCAAAAATAAATTTACAATCATAAGGTCCTGGTGATGCTTCTGGATGAAACTGAACTGCTATACATTTTTTATTTTTATGTTTTATTCCTTCAACTGTCTTATCATCGGTATTTGTAAACCATAAATCAAATTCTGAATTCTCCAGTGAATCAGGATTTATACAATAACCATGATTCTGGCTTGTCACATACACCTGATTATCCTCTATATTGATACAAGGTTTGTTTTGACCTCTATGACCATACTTTAGCTTATAGGTTTCTGCTCCTCCTGCAATTCCTATAATCTGTGCACCTAGACATATTCCCAACATGGGAATGTTTTTTTCAATTAAAGTTTTCGCAGTCTTAATTGTTTCCTGACAAAATTCTGGATTACCTGGACCGTTACTAATTATAACACCTTGTGGATCTAACGATTCAATTTTTTCAATAGATGTGTTCCATGGTACTTTGATTGCATTATAGCCTAACTCCCTAATATTACGTATTATTGCATTTTTTGCACCAGTATCAACAAGAACAACATTTTTCTTATCTTTACCAAATATTTGAATTTCTTTGGTTGATACTTGATCCATAAATTTTTCATCGTTATAATTAATTGCAGAATTCAATTGTTCTTTTACTTTATCCTCATCTATTTCATTTTCAGAAACAACTAATGCACCCATCATAACTCCAGATTGACGTAATATCTTAGTTAGATGCCTTGTATCTATGCCAGAGATACCAGGAACGTTCTCATTATTCATCCATTCATCAAGTGTCATAGAAAGATTCCAGTGACTGGCTGTGGTGGATAATTCATGAACAATTAATCCCCTAGCCTGAATTCTTTCGGATTCAAAATGATTTGGTATACCATCATCATTTTTTTGTTCTGGATCTGGTACGCCATAATTTCCTACTAGTGGGTATGTTAAAGTGAGAATTTGACCACTATAAGATGGATCTGTAAGAGTCTCTGTATAACCTACCATCCCTGTATTGAAGACAATTTCGCCAATGGATGTGGTAGAAAAACCAAACCCAATTCCATCAAAAACTGTGCCATCAGAAAGGATCAGTTTAGCATTTTTGCCAGCATGTTTTGATTTTTTTACGGAAATTGTGACCCACGTTGTGTCATCTTAATTCTGAATTTAAATTTATTGAAATGATCGCAAAAATATTCTATAATGCACCAAATTGGTCACGCCACTTGTGATATGCACGAACCATTTCTACTGAAACGCTTGGTTTTCTTTTTTGTTTTATATCACGAAAGTCAGTCATAGTGATTTCTCTTGGTTGAGAGGCTGCTTGACCTTCAACTGGCTCTGAAAAACTAGGTGATTTAAATAATTCATTCACAACTTGTAATTGCGCACCTTGGCATACATCCTTAATGTCACTCGCACTGTAACCATCAAAGTGTTTTGCAAGAGTCAATGAATTAATTCTTGTACTTTTTCTTAATGGGGATGTATAAAGATCAAATAAATTCTCTCTTGCTTGAGTTGATGGTAGTGACACGTAGATCCGTTTTTGAAATCTTCTAAGAAATGGGCTATCAAGACTCCATGGTTTATTTGTGGCGCCAATTACATACATCATCAGTTCTTTTCCTTTACCGTTTACACCATCCATCTCAGATAAGAACTGATTTTTAGCTCTAATCTCGCCACCTACCTCACTGTTTCTATCTCCAAGCAGCGAATCAACCTCATCAATGAAAAGAATTACAGGTTTGCCCTCTTTTTCGCAATATCCACGTGCCATTGTAAAAAGTTTTGAAACATTTTTTTCTGCTTCACCAAGCCATTTACTCATCATAGATGCTGCATCTACATTAATAAAATATCCATCTAGCTCATTTGCAGTTGCAGCTGCAAGCATTGTTTTTCCAGTTCCTGGTGGTCCATAGAGTAACATTCCCCTAGGCCATCCTAATGGAAATAAATCAGGTCTCTTACTTGGATAAACAATAGATTCTCGTAATGCATTTTTAGCATCATCCAAACCAATGACTTCAATCCATTTTACATTTGGTTTTTCTTTTAGAATTAAATCTTCTAAATCATCATCAGAGTTATTATTTGGTTGTACTCTGGCAAGTGCCCTTTTTTGTTCTTCGGGACTTGCATTTGGATCTACAACAGGTTCAACATTTCCAGCACGAGTGTTTCTAAGATCCTTTATTCGTCCTTGATATGCTTTTATTTTTTCAGTATAAACTAGATTTAACTTACTGTCAGGATATAATCTCATTAACTTCATAAGTGTGTCAGATGCATTTTGATATCCAGATATTGCCATGCCTACGGCTCCCTGTGAATCTGCCTTTATTGCGTCTTCTGCATATTTACTAGCGCTATTCTCTAATTCTTGTGGTGCCATACTCATATTATTTCACTATATCATGTCTGCAGATTTTAGTAGGTATTCACGTGAGTAAATTGCTATCGTAAACTAGGTGAAATTTATTCAACAGTATTTTTCCTTTTACGCCTAAAATAGACAATTATTGACATGGTGCTGATGCGAGTCTATCTTAGATTCGAATAAATTTGATTCAAACTCCTTCATCTTATTTATAGAAAAGTCAGCTGATACAACCAATTCGTTGATTTCATCGTCAAGTGATTCCAAACTAATTAATGTTGATTCTATAGTGGTTACAAACTTCTGTAAGTTTTGTCTTAATGCTTTTTTGTTCTCATATTTTTCTAGAACAAATTCACATATTTGGAGGATCTTATGAAAGTCGTTTAATTCTTCATGTTCCAGATTTTTAAATTTATGCTCATCATCGATGCTTTTTTCGATAATTGATCTAACGCGCTTGACTTTCTCTAGAGTTACTGATTGTGTTGTATTAAGTGATATTTTCAATATATGTGGATCAAAATGAGATAACATTAGACTGAAACATCCAAAAAATAGAGTGGACGATCAAAATTGATTTAGTATTTAGGAAAAAATAAATGTAAATTATAAAAACTATTGTTATGATAATGAATAAATTAAAAGAAAATAACATCATTCTGCCTGTCCCGCCAAACCCTGCTGGATCATACATTCCAGTAGTGTTAACAGGTAATCTTGCGTTTGTATCAGGTCAAATTCCAATTAAAGATGGTGATCTTAAGTTTACAGGAAAAGTTCCAGATGAACAATCAATCGAAACTGCTCAAAACGCTGCAAAATTATGTATAATTAATGCACTAGCCCATTTGAATGCATATTTAGGCACTTTAGATAATATTACAAAAATTGTAAAAATTTCAGGATTTGTGAATTCAAATCCTAGTTTCATCGAACAGCCAAAAATCATTAATGCCGCATCAGATTTACTTTTTGAAATTTTTGGTGAGGCTGGAAAACATTCAAGAATTGCAGTTGGTGTATCAAGTCTACCACTAAATTCCACTGTAGAAATTGACATGATTGTAGAGGTGTCTAGTTAAATCTGTGAAACAGATTTTTCTAAATCATCTACTAATTTTTCATACTCATTACGAGTTTTTCCGATTTGATTCAATTTTGAATCTTCAACATGTTTTAATTTAGTATCAACATCAGATGCAACATAATTTAACCTTGCATCGGCCATCATAAACAAACGATTATTTTCTTTCCACAAATGCTCTTTTACGTGCTCGTTATACATTTTTAGTGAGTTAATTAATTCATTCGAGCTTCTAGATACAAGATACGAATTTACTGCAACTGTAATTTTTTCTGCTAACTGTTTTGTAATTTCATGTTCTTGTAACATTCTACGTATTGGACCCATCTTAGTTGGTAATCCTGCCTTTTCCAATGCAGGGAATAACACATCTTCTTCTTTTCCATGATGACATATGCCTGTGAAGTTCTGTGTGAAATCGATGGTGGGTAATAAAATTTCTGGAGGTATATTTTTACCCTCTTCTAGTAATACAATTGTAGTATCAAGTGCATTCAATACCTTTTCTATAAGTTTATGATCACTACGTAATGATGTTGTGGACAAATTATTTTTCTAACTCTTTATTGAGAGCATTAATGAATTTAGTTATTACTGGTTTAGGAATTGAAGCACCACATGCCTTATCATGTCCTCCACCTGATCCGCCGAACTCGGTTGATAATCTATTAACTAGTTTTCCTAGATGAACATTACAAGTTTTTGAACCTCTCACTGAAACAGCATAAATTCCATAATCAACACGTTCTTTGTAAGCAACACCTACATTTTTTCCTGATAAGCCTAAAACAAAATTTACTGCCCCACTTGCACCTGAATCAAGAATTTCCATATATCCAAGGTTTTTTTTCACTTTCAATGATTTTTTAACTTTGGATATTATCTCTGCAAGTTTTCCAACTTGTAACTGTGCAAATTCATACATATTTGGAATATCATGTGGATACTTTGATTCACTTAATGCATCTACAAGATATAATAAATAATCAGGATCCTTTTGATGACCAACTATATTGTATGTAAGCACTGTAGCACTGATCAATGCAAATTGTCGATCAAAAATCTGCAATAATTTTGAACCTAATGGTCTATCTTCCATATAATCAGTAATTGCTGCACATGCAGCAACAAATGCTGCATGATCATTTAATTTATTTTTAAATGCATTGTAAACCTGTACTGTTGCACATTCATTAACATCATGAATGACTTTCACATTATTTTTTTCTAACTGATTTATAATTTTTTTATCAAGATCATGATGATCGATATATGTCACTTTGACTTTTCTTTTTCTTAGCGCTAACAAAAGTTCAACAAATTCTAATTCATTTTTTTTATTCAGTCCGAGATCACAAATGAAAAGTTGCTTGAGTTTTTCATCATTTCGTAATGGCTCCATGGAGTCCATCATTCCAGGATAATCCACAAGTATTGTTTCGCCACTAAATGCCTGCTTTATTAATGCCGCAGAACTAATACCATCTGCATCTTCTTCATGTGATACACATACGATTTTTGTTTTAACTGATTTTTTTACCATGGCTTAATTATGATGGTTTTCTATAAACCCTCATTTAAACCAAAAAATAATAATTTATTTGGTTTTTGGAATAATTTTCTTTTGATCACGTTGTTTTTTTAAAATTGTTGTGTAAATATCGTATATTGTATTTCCAGTTAACTGATTTTCCAAGTCATATGTTTGGATCATTTTCAAGAACTCAGGTGAGGCATTAAGAATTTCTGCATCAACTTGCTTCATTACATCTCGTTCTGACTGTGACATAAAATTTGATGAAAAATTATGCTTTATGTGACATAATTGATAGATTAGACTAATTAGTGAATTTATTCGTAAATTTCAGTTTACCATTGAAAATTTAAAAGGATTTGATGCCTAGAACTTTCATGGAGACAAAAAATATTGGTCTTAGGAATATCCCAATTGCTGATACAAAAATTTCATTTATTGATGGTGCCAAAGGAAAACTAATTTATCGTGGATATGACATTTTAGATCTTACAAAAAATTCTAATTTTGAAGAAACATGTTTTTTACTATTACACGATCATCTCCCTACACAGAAAGAGTTTGATGAATTTAACAAAAATCTTAGGGATTCACGTATGATTGCAGTACAAATGCAAAAAAATATGAAGAATTGGCGTAAAAATGCTGAACCCATGGATGTGCTTCAGGCGTTTGTTGCAGCACTTGCTGGGTATTATAATGAAGAGGGAACTGCAAAAGAGATTAGTTATCAAAGAGCGGTGAATTTAATTGCTAAAGTTCCAACAATTATAGCAAGTTGGGAGCGTATAAGAAATAATAATGAACCAATTCAGCCTGATCCTGATCTAAGTCACTCAGCAAATTTTCTATACATGTTAAAAGGTGAAAAACCAGATAAGGAATTAGAACGCATTTTCGATGTGTGTTTAATCTTACATGCTGATCATACGTTTAATGCATCAACTTTTGCAGCAAGAGAAGTTGCATCTACACGTGCGCATATGTATTCTGCAGTAAGTGCTGCAGTTGGTGCATTAAGTGGTGAATTACATGGCGGGGCAAACTTTGAAGTTATGAAGATGTTATTAGATATCAAAACATATGAAAATGTTGAGAGTTGGGTAAAAAAAAGAATTGGGCAACGTGAAAGAATTATGGGAATGGGTCATGCTGTTTATAAAACAGTTGATCCAAGATCAATGATTCTAAAAGAACTATCAAAAAAACTATCTAAAAAAACATCAATGCCATGGTTTGATATTACAGAAAAAGTAGAAAAAGTGACATCAAAATTAATGAAGCAGAAAAAAGGTTCTGATATATTCCCAAATGTGGATCTTTATAGCGCTTCAGTTTACTATATGCTAGGAATTCCAATGGATTTGAACACACCGATATTTGCAATATCACGAGTTGCTGGTTGGTCTGCTCATGTAATTGAAGAGAGGTTTGCTGAAGCCGCACCAAAACCAATGTTGTACAGACCTAAAGCAACGTATGTTGGAAAATATGATGGTCCACAAGGATGTAAGTTTATTTCTATTGAAAAAAGATAGCTAGTTTCTTGTTTTCAGCCAAGTTTTAGCCTTGGAATTAATATCATGATTATACAATACTTCAAAAACCATATCATAGAATGTTATGCCTTTTTTTTGTGCCTGTAAATCAATCCATTTTATTCCATCTGCCAATTCAGGATCATGTTCAGAAAAATCTACAAGTTCATCTACCATTCTTCTGAAGAAATTATGAGATTTCATCATAATTTTGATTTAGGAGTTGATCATTAAGCCCAGAATTCAAATTATATTGATAAAGCACACCTTTTTGATTGACTTATGAAACATGAATTATTTTTTGATGGAATTGTAGAACAATACACATGGTCGATAAAAACTGAGAGTAAAATAGTGAATCAGATAAGAAAGCACCCACCTGCCTATATTTCAGGAGGAAAATTAGATGTTAAAAATAATGAGGAATCAAAATTCATTGCGTTACATGTTGGGATTTATTGGGGATTAGGTGTTTTCATTATACGGGATCTTGATACAGTAGATGTAATGTGTGATTCAAAAGAAATGTATGATATACTAGTTAGTAAATATCAAACAGATAATCAAATAATTAACGATAAAATTTATTTCATTAACCAATTAGCAACACAAAGAAATCTAGAATTAAACTATCATGTTATAGAGTTAGTAGAAAATATTGCTACAAAGAATCTTTATGCTAAAGATGAGAATTCGGTTTCAAGTAATTCTAGAGGATTTGTCTAATGATTAATCCTATATCATTAACATTTGTATGAGTTGGTCCGGTGTATATCAAATTACCAAATTTTTTAAAATAATTAAATGAATCATTATTTTTTAAATATTTTTTATTGATTAAAGTATTTCTAGTTGAAGTAATTGCACCTGCAAATTTTGTATTTCCATCAATACCATCAGTACCAATTGATGAGATAATAAACTGGTCGTGATGATTACTGTGTAATTCTTGTAATATACGTAATACCAACTCTTGACTTCTACCACCTTTACCTTTACCTCTAACGTTAACAGTAGTTTCACCTCCAAAAATCAAACACTGTTTTTTTGAACTTTCAAGAGTTTTTATAATTTTTTTTGTGGCAACTTTAACATCAGAATTAAGACTGTAAACTACATTTGTGGTGTAATTCATTCTTTTTGCTTTATTTTTCATTGCAAGAAGACATTTATGATTATTTGCAATAACAATATTTCTTATCATTGGTTTTTTTGGTGTTTCGGGAAATTTATCATTGCCAGTATTTTGTAGAACATGAATTATATTTTTTGAAATTTTATTATGAATTTTATATTTTTTTAAAATTTTTAATGCCTGTGAAAAAGTAGTCTTGTCTGCAAATGTTAATCCAGATGATATCGAGCTTAGATCATCGCCAATTACATCAGATATGACTAGTGAAATACCGGCACATTTCATTTTCTGGACAATTTTACCACCCTTAATTTTTGAAATATGCTTTCTGACACATGAAATTTCATTAATGCTTGCACCAGAATGAATTAATTCCTTATTTACCAAAATTTTTTCCTTAAGAGTAATTCCCATTGGCTGTGAAATTAATGCCGAGCCTCCACCTGAAATCAAAAAAATCACAAAATCATTTTTCTGTGTATTTGAAACCAGTTTTTCCAGATAAGTTGCTGCCCTAATGCTTTGTCTATTAGGTAATGGATGACCACTCTGAAAAAATTGAATTTTTTTATGAGAAAATACGGGTGTGTATGATGATGGCAATACAACCATGCCCTGCTTAAAACTCACTTTTTTTGCAACAAACTTGGCCATAGTGTCAGCCGCTTTCCCAATTGCAACAATATAGACATTATCAAATACTTTCAAATTCACCACTGATTTTTTGATTTTAATTTTATTTTTCAAAAAAAATGGTTTTAAAGAACTCTCAGGATCTGCGGCAATTATTCCTTCATTCAAGATTTTAATTGAATCTAGAAATTCTGTATTTTCTGGAGGTATAATTGGATCATATTTTATCACTTCTTTCTTCATGTTGAAAATAACTTAAGGGTATTGCATACTGAAGGTATAAAAAAGAGAAAAAATTGATGAGTTCATGGATAAAGTACTACTTCCAAAAAAAATTGAATTTGGTGAAAATGCATTATCTGAAGCTGAGTATCCAAAAAATGCTCTAGTTGTAACTACCACACCACCCGAGCTTTCAAGTAAGTGGTTAGACAAAATGGGTATACAGGATTACATGTTGTTTGATAAAGTTACACCAGAACCATCTATTGATGATGTTAATGCTCTAGTGTCTGAATTTAAAAGTAAAAACCCATCTGTGTTAATTGGTCTTGGAGGTGGAAGTTCTCTTGATGTAGTAAAATATTCTGCAGCAGACTTTGGTGTTGAAAAAATCTTAATCCCTACAACATTTGGTACAGGAGCCGAAATGACAACTTATTGTGTGCTTAAATTTGATGGAAAAAAGAAATTGCTTCATGAAGATAGATTTCTTGCAGATAGAGCTATAATTGATTCGTACTTTATGGATGGAACCCCGGAACAGATTCTCAAGAATTCGGTGTGTGATGCATGTGCACAGGCTACTGAAGGGTATGATAGTAAGCTTGGAAATGATCTAACACGTACTTTGTGTAAACAGGCATTTGATGTATTATACGATGCAATAATGAATGACAAACCAGAAAACTATCCATATGGTTCTATGTTGTCCGGTATGGGATTTGGTAATTGTTCAACCACACTAGGCCATGCATTATCATATGTTTTCTCAAATGAAGGAGTTCCTCATGGTTATTCATTGTCATCATGTACTACTGTTGCACACAAACATAACAAATCAATATTCTATGACAGATTCAAAGAAGTTATTGAAAAATTGGGATTTGATAAAATGGAGTTAAAGGCTGATGTGAGTGAAGCTGCTGATGTCGTTATGACTGATAAGGGACACCTAGATCCAAACCCAATACCAATTTCAAAGGATGATGTCATCAAATGTCTTAATGATATTAATTCTGGAAATCTTTAATTAAATTTTTGTTTTTATATTAGAAACTAATTTTTTGTACAAAATATAATGATTTTTGAAAACCATATAAAAGGCAACTATGGAGAATTTAGAGTATGCTAAAGTTTGGTATCCAAAATGGATTAAATGTTGCACGGGCAGGATATACAGAAGATCAAATTTTGACAGCATGTATGCTTGCGGATAAAACTGGCTATGATTCTGTTTTCTATATGGACCACACAAATGTCCCACAATGGAAAAATGCTATAGTGTTAGACCCATGGGTCATGCTATCATCTATTGCTGCTGTCACAAATCATGTTGAACTTGGAACATGCGTTACTGATGCAATCAGAAGACATCCATCTAACATCGCACTAGCTGCAATTACACTTGATAGGGTTTCAAAAGGACGTGCAATTTTAGGTATTGGTGCTGGAGAAGCACAAAATTTAAAAGAATTTTGTATTCCATTTGAGAAGCCGGTTTCTAAATGGGAAGAACAAATACAAGTGATAAAGACATTATATGGTTCAACGCCAGATAATACAGTAAACTTTGAGGGTAAATACTACAAATTAGAAGGTGCATGCCTTCAAGCACCTCCAATAAGAAAACCACATCCACCAACATACATGGCAGCAGGTGGAAAAAGAACTTTGGCAATGACTGGAAAATATGGTGAAGGTTGGTTGCCAATTGGATACACTCCAGAATTATTTGCAGACCATAAAAAACAGATAGAAGTGTCTATGGATGAAAATAATAGAACTCAGGAAGAAAAAGATAATTTTCAGATGGCATTAGACATCGATGTATATTTTTCAGATGATCCAGAAACTTCATGGGCAAAAATGAAAGAGGCTGTCAAAGTCAGTTTGTTTAAACCAGAAATTCTTAGAGTGCATGAACTAAAAGACATTGAAGGATTTGATTTTGTAAAATACTTTACAGAATATTCCATGTCTAATCAAGATTGGATTGTTAAGATGCGTGAAGCTGCAACAAAAATTCCTGATGAAGTTGCTAGATCATCAACTGGTGTTGGAACTCCTGATGACATAATACCAATATTTGAAAAATTCCTGAAAGCAGGTGTAAATCACTTTGTGATTAGATTCTGGGGTTCAAATTATTTTGGTTCTATTGACAAATTTGCAAGCAAAGTCATTCCATACTTTAAGGATCAACAAAAATAAGACCTATTTTCTTACCATATAATATGAAATTACTTGGAAAATTAGAAATAAAGTCTAAGGAAAAAATTATAGGCTTTTTGAGTTCTGAGTCAACTGGCAGAATCGCAAGTATAGATGCGGATGGGTTTCCACAAATTATACCAATGAATTTTGTTTTCATTAACGATGTAATCTACATGCATTCACACACAAAAGGTGAGAAACTTGAGAATATTAGAAAAAACAACAAAGTTGGATTTGAGGTTGATAGGAATTTGGAATTTCTACCATCATATTTTTTCCATCCAACTAATGCATCAGTTGCAGATACACTATACATTAGTGTTGTAATCAAAGGACACGCGTATATTGTTGATGACAATGAAGAAAAAACACTTGCGCTTAATGAATTAATGAACAAATATCAGCCTGAAGGAAAATACCAACCGATATCACCTGAAATGGATGTATTGAATAGAGTTGCCGTGATTAAAGTAGTAACAAATAGTCTACGTGGTAAATACAAAATTGGACAAGATATGAAAAAAGCAGAAAAAGTGGCTCTAGGGGAAAATATCTTTGAGCGTAATTCCAAAACAGCGAAAGAAACGCTAGAAATAATGGGGTTTTCTGTGTCTGATAGTGGAATAAAATTAGAAAAAAATGTAGAATGGTGAATTAGTATCAATTTTTATAAACATTTTATGGACAAAATGATCAAATGTCAGACTCTACAATTGATGATGCACTACGACTATTAGAAATCGGTAAAGGGAGTCCGGATAGACTAAAACAAATCATTAACTCATTTGAAACACGTAGTCTTATTCCACTTCAAGATAGAAAATATGTAGAAGCATTAGTTCAACAGTATCTTACTCCTAGACATAGAATCAAAATTAAAAAAATTGAACCCATAAAAAAACAACCATCTAATTTTCCAAGAACATTAAAATCTACAAAATCAGAATTTAGTTTTGAAAATGATGATAATAAATCTGATGATAAAATAGATACTGTGAAATCAGAATTGGATAATTCGATGAACCAAATTTGCTCAGAATGTGGTTCTCAGAATTATGCATCAAATAATTTTTGTGACAATTGTGGTTCACAAATAACAAAATCAGAAACAGTCTCTACCCAGCCTGAACCATCAGACATGATCAAAAATGAAAGTGATTTTGAAAAATATGAAAGAGAGTATCTTGAAAGACAAAGTGGGAAAACTGGTGAATCAGTAAAAGAAACAGATGCAGAAGAAAAATATGTCGGATACATTGAAGCAAAACCAAGTACAAGTAAAAAATCTAATAAGAAATTTGTTGGGATTGGAATAGGCATATTAGCTTTAATTGTCATTGTGGGTGGCGGTGCGACTATGATTGATAGTACTGATTTTTCTACAACGATAGTAGATAAACGCTTAACATGTGATAGTAGTCTGATGCTTGTTTCAGCAACAAAAATTCCTGGATTTCCAGATCCAGCAAAAGACTTGCAATATTATTTAGATCGATATAATAATGAGCCAAACTACAAAGACTGGTTTGACAGAAATTTTCCTGATCAAACCATACAGGATGTTCTAGTAGTTTCAACTTCAATACCTGCACCAACAAAAATTCCTGGATTTCCAGATCCAGCAAAAGACTTGCAATATTATTTAGATCGATATAATAATGAACCAAACTACAAAGACTGGTTTGACAGAAATTTTCCTGATCAAACCATACAGAATGTAGTTTGTCCCTAATGATATCTTAGCAAAAATCATCTAATGATGATTCACGTAATGGTTGTGCTGAAATTCCTTGATGTGTAAGATCTTTTGCAAATTCTTCTACAAAGCCATGAATTGTATACACTTTTTCTGCACCTGATAGGTTTACCAACTTAATTAACTCGTTATAATCACAATGATCACTTAGTGGTATAGAGTAATCAGTTCCCCTTGTGTATGGAAATTTTTTTGAGTGAGCCCATCCACTAAACCCTATTGTAATTGCATCATACTTTGTTTTCATGTGTTGTATGAACTGACTTTTTGCATTCATCATTGGTGCAATCATTACCCATGGTTTTTTTTCTAAAAGACCTTTTGATTCAGCCTCTGAATGACCCATAACATCTTTTAATGGAACTCCAAATGTTCTATGCAAATCATTCATTTTTTTTACAGAATCATGATAATATAATGGATCCCAGTGTGCAAATAATTGTGATAAAGTTTGTGATTTGCCAAGTTCATAACCAAGTAAAATAACCGGTTTTCCTCTGGAATACAAATCTGAAATTATTTCATTTACTTGTTGTAGAATCACAGTTACTTCTGGAAATATGAATTCCGGTAATCCAAATGTACATTCTGTTATGAGAGTTTTACATTTTGGAATTCTTGCACCTTTAAGAAATCCTCTATCACGTAATGTGATATCACCGGTATAGAAAATATCATCAAAAAGTATTCCTTTTGAGCCTAAAATATGACCACTGTCAACAAGTGAAAAATTTTCAAGTAAATCTATTGATTCAAATGAAAAACCGCGGAGTTTTGCTATCTCGTTTGTTTCATGTGATGCTAAAATTGTACCTGGACCGCTATTTGGAAGATGATCAATGTGGGCATGTGAAACAAAATTAATTCCATCTTGACTGATTTTTTTAGGATCAAGATAAACAGTGGATAAATCATTTTTACATCTTATTCCATTTTTTGATAGTTGAATTGTTCGCATACAATTCAGATGTTGTTTTTAATTATAAATTGCCAGTTTTGTAAAATATTAACAAGTAAACAATTTTAATTTATTATTACTCATAATTGATCTGTAAAAATATCAATCTAGACACCGACAGTGGCAAATATGCCATATGCTAATACAAATACACCTACTAGTATGATAATCTTTGACAGTATTCCCATGATTATACAAAATTTCTTCATAAGATAAGTTTTGTTTGTGAGAAAATTTGTGTAGAAATCCAATGCTTTATTTTAATGGGAAATAAAACACAGTCATTGCTACATTTAGGAATACTAATTTCTGGTAGAGGGAGTAATATGGAAGCAATCCTAAAAGCAATAAAAAAACAAATGATTCCAGTCAAACCTTCTATTGTGATATCAAATAGACATGATGCCAGAGGATTAAAAATTGCTGAAAAATTAGGGATTAAAACACAGATAATAGAAAGTAAAAATTTTAGAGGTAATCGTACAGATTATGATAAAAAAATAATTGCGTCTCTCGCAAAAAATGGTGTAACCGAAAAAAATGGTCTTGTATGCTTAGCAGGATATATGAGAATAATCAGCCCATATTTCATTAAAAAATACAGAAACAGAATTTTAAACATACATCCTGCCATTTTACCAGCATTTCCAGGACTTGATGCACAAAAACAAGCAATACAATTTGGTGCAAAAGTTTCTGGGTGTACAGTACATGTTGTCGATGAGGGTGTGGATACGGGTCCAATAATTCTACAGGATATTGTCAAAGTAGCAAATAATGATACAGAGGAAACATTATCAAAAAAAATTCTTGCAAAAGAGCACAAGATTTATCCAAAAGCTGTTGAACTTTTTGCTAAGAAAAAACTTTCAATAAAAGGAAGAAACGTTAAAATTTTAAATTAATTATCTGGTCCACCGAAAAAATATAATACAGTTAATTTTTTCTTGTTTCCAAAAAAATAATGCTTAGTGTTTTTTGGTACAAAGAATGCCTTTCCTTTCTTTACAGAGTAATCCTTGTTTTTTATTTTTAAAAAACCATCTCCATCTAGTATATAGTACATCTCATCTGATTCATGTGGGAGTTGTGTGTCTTCTTCACTGGGTTTCAAAATTAAAAGTCCTGCAGCAAGATTCTCTTTATTTAAAAAAGTGTTGAAGTATGAATTGCTATTGTTTATTTTGCGTATGTAATCAGCAGTGTTATATTCAAATTTCATTTCATTCAGCAACTACATGATAAAACTGTCGTTTCGGTGGGCTTTGCATGAAATTTCCCAATTGATCATGAAGTGCGTTATGCTCCTGACTCTGATGCATTTTTCTAAACAGTTCAACATTTTTAAACTCAACCATTATTCTCTTAGATCCATCCTCGCCTTCAAGAAGACGTCTTGAGATAAAACCGTCAAATTTTGACAGAGTCTTATTAGATTCAGTAATCCAAGTCTTAAACTCGGATATTTTCTCCTCTTTGAGACTAACATCAACAATTGCAATAAACATGATATTAATTTTAGTTAACCAAATAATTTCCTTTCGACGATTTTCAATGGTTTATTACTCACTAGGTGAAGTTACCAACATTGACAGGCACTAAAATAGACGGTCTAGAAGTTGCGAAAAATATCAAACAAGAGTTAGCACAAATTGTTGAAAATCTAAAATCACAAGATGTTACTCCATGTCTTGCAACAATACTAGTTGGTGATAACTCAGCCTCTCAAACATATGTTAAAAATAAGCATAAAGCATGTGAAGAGGCTGGTATAATTACAAAAGATCACAGACCACCTGCCAAAACCTCACAAAATGAATTAAATGAACTAATTGATATGCTAAATGAAGATTCATCTGTTCATGGTATACTAGTACAATTACCACTTCCAAATCATCTAAATGAATTTGACATAATATCCAGAATTCTTCCGGAAAAAGATGTTGATGGTTTAACTCCTCATAGTATTGGACTACTCGCGACAGGAAAAGCAGTGCTCAAACCTTGCACTCCTTCTGGTATTATTGAAATGCTAGATTATTATAAAATATCACTAGAAGCAAAGAGTGTTGTAATCATAAATAGAAGTAATTTAGTTGGTAAACCACTGTATCATCTACTATTACAAAAAAATGCAACAGTGACTACATGTCATTCAAAAACAAAAGATTTAGAAAAATTCTGTCAAGATGCAGATATTGTAATAACTGGAGTTGGAGATAGAGACAAATTTACACTTACATCTGATATGATCAAAGATGGATCTATTGTGATTGATGTTGCAACAACTCATCATGATGGTAAGCTTAAAGGAGATACAGATTTTGATGATATAATCTCAAAAGCGTCATTTGCGTCACCTGTACCTGGTGGTGTAGGACCAATGACAGTTGCAATGCTTTTGAAAAATACCGTAACTGCTACTGCATTAAGTAAAGGAATTGCTATCAAATCCTGAAAAAACAGCATTGAGAAAAATGCTGCTTGAGAAAAGAGATTCAACCTCATTTGATTTGATACAAATTCATAGTGAGAAGATTTATTCACGTCTAAAAAAGATCAAATCATTCTTAGATGCAGATTCTATTGGATGTTATTATTCTATTGGGAGTGAAGTTCAAACTAAATCAATAATTCTAGATCTTCTGAATCAGAAAAAACATGTGTCATTACCAAAAATGGTAAATGATAATATTGTTTTTAGAACAATTAAAAACTTCAACAAACTTGAAAAAGGTAATTTTGGTATATTAGAGCCAAGAGATGACTGGCCTGAAGAGAAATACTTTGATGTTATTTTAGTTCCTGCCATTGGACTTACAAAAGATGGAGTTAGATTAGGATATGGGCATGGATATTATGATAAATTTCTTGCAGACAAATCAGTTACTAAAATTGCATTAACATATAATAAACAAATTATTAAATCAATACCAGCTTCAGAACATGACATTAAAATGGATTGGATAATTTCTGAAAGTGAATCAATTCTAATCTCAGAATAAATTTAGAGCTTTTTTACCAATATCCTTTCTAAAATATTTACTTGTGCAGATAATTTTATCATTTGCAATGTAAGCATTTTCTATTGCATTTTGCAATGTTTCACCAAGCGCAGTTACTCCTAAAACTCTCCCACCATTTGTTAATATCTTACCTCCAACATTTTTTGTACCTGCATGGAATACATTTGCATTATTTGGAATATTTTCAAATCCTGAAATTTCATCATTTTTTGTGTACGATTCTGGATAACCTTTTGATGCAATGACAACACAAACTGCATATTGTTTATCCCAAGATATTTCTGGTAGTTGTTCAAGTCGTCCTTCTGATGCGGCAGTTAGATATTCCAATAGATCAGAATTAAATCTCATTAAGATTGGTTGGCATTCAGGGTCACCCATACGTACATTGTACTCTAAAACATATGGTGTATTATTATGAATCATTACACCTGCATACAAAAATCCCTTAAAATCAATACCATCTTTTTTTAACGATGACATTGTTTTATCAATAACTTCTTCTTGAATTTTTTTTGCTAATTCAGTATCAACTACTGGCGTAGGTGAATAAGCTCCCATACCACCTGTATTTGGTCCTTTGTCATCATCAAAAATTCTTTTATGATCTTGACTTGTTGCCATAGGAATGCCAACATTCCCATCACATAATGCAATGTATGATGCCTCGATTCCATCTATCCGTTCCTCTATAATGATTTTTGAACCTGCACTTCCAAATGCTTTATCGATAAGTATCTTATCTATGGCAGAAAATGCTTCCTCTTTGTTACTACAGACTATTACACCCTTGCCTGCAGCCAAACCATCTGCTTTGATAACAACTTGCTTATCATAACCATCAACAAATTCCTTTGCCTTTTCTGGACTATCAAATATCTGGAATTCAGTTGTAGGTATATTATGTCGCCTCATGAATTCTTTTGCCCAAATTTTACTAGATTCTAACTGTGCCGCATCTTTTGTAGGTCCAAAAATTTTAAGGTTTTTTTCATTGAATGTGTCAACTATGCCATTTGCTAGTGGAGCTTCAGGTCCAATAATAGTAAAGCAATTTTTCTCTGCTGCAAAATCTGCTAATTCATCTATTTGATCGACTTGGATTGGAATATTATTTTCTGTTCCACCATTTCCTGGAGCAGTA
>Ga0208522_1000683_pt1 | contig 23056 bp, 38 predicted proteins | sample ETNtaG_25_FD_185763 | JGI IMG/M metagenome (GOLD analysis project Ga0208522, IMG submission 185763) | Marine microbial and viral communities from oxygen minimum zone, Eastern Pacific Ocean - ETNP201302SV86 (SPAdes) (version 2) | ecosystem: Environmental > Aquatic > Marine > Oceanic ... | reverse complement strand
GAAACCGGTTGTTGCTAAACCGAAACCGCCATTACCCAGACAAATGAAAGACCCCAAGAAAGAAAAGATGGTGGGGACGAAGAAAGGAACAAAGGTAGTAGATAAGAATGATCCCAAGTATGCGAACCATCCGGAACACGAATCTGTAGAGTTTGATGAAACTACTACCGGTTGGAGTAATAGTAAAGTAATCGACAAGGTGAAGTTCCCGACTGGCGGAGTTAAAAAGGGTAGTCTAAAAGACTTGGAAAAACATAATAAAGATTTGCGTGATAAGAAAGCCAAGAAAGAATCTAAAGAAACTGAGGCGGGTGAAAGAGATGTTGGCGGCGGTGAGTATTCTCGATATGTAAAGAGAATGACACCGGGTGAAAAGAATAAGGCCACAAAGGTTGGCAAACGACAGATCCCAATTGATAAAGAAACACAAATGAAACAGCATTTGGCTACAAGAATTGATGATGAGTATGAGCCAACAGAAGAATCAGTAGCATCAAAAATGCTAAAGAAATTTAAGAGTGATGACCTGGCCAGAAAACGAGCTCGTAGAGAAAAGGCTGCCCGGCGACAGGTTAAGCATGAAGAAGTTGATGTTGAGGAAGGTATAGGTGGAGATAAAGATCCTCAAAATCCAAGCAAAGTGATAAAAAAGCCTATTGATATTTCTGGATTCAAAGGTCCTATAAAAAAGATACCTTCACGGAAAAGAGATAAGAAAGATCCAGCCAGAGCTCAGGGCACTATTAAACTTTCTCGTCCGGTGGGTAGAGATGGTGCTAGTCAGGCTTTACCGGCACACGAAGATAATGATAAGAAACCTATAGGTCAAGCAATGTCTACGAAGCCGCCTGCAGTGAGTGATGATGAGGTTGAGAAGTTTAAGAAGAAAAATCCAGATAAGGTTACGGTTCTTAAACCAAGTAAGAAAGGTATGCCTAAAAAGAATAAGGCTATTGCTCTAGCCCGTGGAGAAGAAGTGGAAGTAGAAAGTCTTATCGCACAGGCTGTAAATGAACTTTCTAAAAAGACATTAGGTTCTTATGTGAAGAAGGCATCTGTTGATAAGAGTAATGCTATGCTTGATTTGGGTATCTCACAAGGTCCTAAACAGACACGGGCTGATGTTATCAAGCACGCTGGTAAGGCATTCAAACGACAGAAGGGTATTGATAAGGCTGCTGATAAATTATCAAAAGAAGAAGTAGAGGTTGGTGAAGGTAGTTTGAACCCACAACAAAAAGCTGCCAGAGAAAAATCTAGAGGTCGTTTTGGTATAGGTGATAGGAAACACGGTAATTCACCACAGGCTGCCCACGGCCAGGGTTTTGGTACTGGTGGAGACCATCAGAATAGAGGTGTAAAGAAAGTTCGTGGTGCGAAAGAAGAAGTAGGAGAAGGCCGCAAAGTTCCCGGTGAACAGAAACCTGAGCGAGTTATTGACAAGATCAATCGCATTGTGAAAGATAAACAGTATGAAAAGATCCATGGTCAGAAGGTTGATATGTTTACAGCATCAGCTATACAGCAGGTGTATGACAAAATAAACAAAAACAACCAAGAAAAAATGGAAAAGGTTATGTCTAAAGATGTTCGCGGACTAATGAAGATGGCCAAGTTTTCTATGCAACAAATGAAATAATTATTATTTAGTGGGGATTATATTATGATACAAATTACTATAGTGTTGGTTCTATTGCTAGGCGCTGGTGGATTTCTTGGTTGGAATTACATAGAGAAAGTTCAATTAGAAAATGACCTTCTGGTAGCTGAGCAAGTTTTGCTTAATGATTCAATAGAGAAACAAAAACAGGCTATTGAAGCTAAAAAGAAAGAAGCTGAGCAAATACAACAGGCCAACGAAGAACTAAGACAACAGACAGCAGTATTGAATAGGGAGAAAGGTAATCTAGTAAAGAAACTTTCTAGGCATGAGTTGGATGTTTTAGCTCAGGCAAAACCTGGACTAGTAGAGAAGATTATTAATAATGCTTCTAAAAATGCTATGAGGTGTTTTGAGATTTTATCTGGTTCGCCACGGACTCATAAAGAGATTGCGGCTAGAAAGAAATCTGAAACGAACCGAGAATGTCCAGAGATTGCAAATCCTAATTACAAAGAGGGACAATATAATGATTAAAGAAGTGATAGTAGCAGGATTAGCAGCAACAATGTTGGTTGGGTGTAGTCTTACAGCAAAAAAGAAAATAGAAGTAGTTACAATTCCAGAAGTAAAAACACCACTAAATATAGAAATGCCTGATCCGGTTAAATTGGATAAGGTAGAGTGGTTGATAGTAACTGAAGAAAATATAGATTCAGTTTGGAAGATGTTAAAAGAAAACAATAAAGGAGTTGCCTTGTTTGCATTGAGGCACGAAGATTATGAAAGGCTGTCTTTAAACATTATTGACATTCGTAAGCAGCTTGGTGAATATGTTATTATTCTCAAGGAGTATAAAAATTATTACGAAGGAGATAAGTAAAGATGGACGGAAAAAAAGTATTTTATATAGCAGTAGTAGTTATAGCTTTAATAGCAGCCAATCATCATTTTGGTTGGATAGTACTTTAAGGAGGTATGAATGTTTAATTTAGTAGAATGGGTAAAGGCCAGATGGTCAGAGCGGTCGTCATGGGACGGTACCGTATTAGTAGGCGTCGGTGTAGTAGCCCTATTATTTTCACCCCTTATTAAATGGGTAGCCTGGGCCGCCATAATTTATGGCGCATGGACTTTAATTCGCCCAGAGGAATAAGATGAAAACTTGGTCTGGTAAATTAAAGGCCACATTTCACGGGCCACGGCACTGGGAACTCAATAAAGAATTGTGGTTCTTTAGTGCCGAGGCTTTTGATTTTTTGGACTGTTGGAGAGACCTTGGTGTAAAGATTGTTAAGCCAAGAAGTATGTCCAAAAATGAACCCAAGGTAAAAATTGTGGTGTCAAAATCATATCACACAGATTTGGCATCCATACATCGTGCCGCCTGGTCATTCATAGCGCCATGGGATGTAGCACGAGCAGCTGTTATACATGATGTCCTTTATGAAGCCCTCAGAGAAAACAAAGCAAATTTTTCTCCGGCATGCGTGGCTGAGATGAGAAAGAATGCTGACAATATCATGTTAGAGGGTATGAGAGCAGCTGAACCTGATGTGAGAAAGTCCAAAATTATGACCGTCTATTTGGTGTTACGGTTACTTGGAGGCATGGCTCTCAAGCATTCCTCCTTTCGCGAAAGGCAGGGTTGGTAATGAAAAAAATATTATTTTTTGTTTTATGTATGATTGGTTATGGTGTACAGGCAAATGGAAGCCAGCCGGATGGCCTGGACTGGGAATGCTCTACTGCATTTGGTGAAGAAACGTATATCTTAGGATGTGCTAATTGCCATGATGTATTGCCACAGCAAATAGTACCAAAGTTTCAGTCAGGTGACCGTTTAGAAAAGACGGATGCTGAATTGATAGAAAGTATTTTGAACGGACTTAACATGATGCCACCTTGGAAGAGCCAAGGATGGACTGATGAGGAATTGAAAGAAATCATCTGTTATATTCGGTCATTAGAGAATAAAGAATAATGTTTTTCTTTTGGTTTGTTATAAAGTCCATTTTAGCAGGAGTAATTGGCAATAGTTTTTATAAATGGTTCCAAGGAACCAAAACTGGCATATGGTTTGATGCCAGGTTGAGGAGTTTACTAGATAATGTTACACATAAAGAGCACAAAGCAGCCCTGAGGAAACCTTTAAGGGTTGCGAAAAATAAACGTGAAAAAGTTAAAGATGATGATATCCGCCGTACTGATGGCGGCCCTAGTAAGTAGTTCAGTTTTAGCATACGATACAAAACATTCAATACATGGAGTTAGGTCTTCCTTTTTATTAGGAAACATATTTCAAGATAAGTTTAGCACTTCATTAATGTATTTGTCCAAAACTTGGAACAATACAGAAAGACTTAATTACATAGCACGACTCAAAAATAATGGCGACACTCACATAGATGTATATGCAAGAGCCAGTAGTGGAGTCCTCCCCGGCGGAATAGTAGACCCAAACGAAAATCTACACGCCAAACTAAAACAACTTAATGACAATGGGTTGAAACCAGTGTTATGGATGACCGGCGAACAACGTCAAGGTGATTATAAAAAATCACAGGCTGTACATGAAGCCTTCATAGATAAAACTATTGCTCAGTCCGATGACCAAGTTGCCGCTTATGTAGTGTGCTTGGAGTGTGATGAATTTTGGGACGCCGCAACAGTAAATCATTATGTAAATTATATTAAGGCGAGAACAGATAAACCTGTTGCTGTACATCTTGCTCCGGGTGTTGGTGGGTATAAGAAAGACAGAAACTATTATAAAAACGCTGACTATATTTTCTTACAGATAGGCGACCACATTACAGGAGATTATGTAGCTGATGTAGAACTTGCAAAGAGTATGTTGGCTGAGGCACTAACATTAGGTGTACCTGTTATTGCAAATGAATATGCTTTATATAGTGAAACAGCTCAGGCAAAAGCACTAGGAGACCTAATGTGTCAGATGGGTGCAGTTGGTACAGGCAACGGTAGAAATATAACTTTTTGTGGTGCAGAAGAAGCACCCAAGAAAAATAGAGATGGTGAGTATGCTATATATGCAGTAGGTATTATTGCTGCTGCTTGGGCTGCTTATTATTTGCAAACTAACTATGATTTTGAATTGAAATTACAGGCTACAGATAACTACCAAATCTATGGTCTAGAAAAGTCATTTAATTTAACCGAAAGAAGTTCTGTTAATTTAGATATGGAGACTTATGTACAGGACGATTACGAAAATCCTAGGGTTCTTGTTACTTACCAGTTCAGCTGGTAGTTTAGCATACGACCCACAATATAATATACACGGCGTACGGTCATCCTTTTTAATAAGACATTACACTGAAAGCGGTATTGGTCCGGGTGCAAGAACCAATGCTACTATGTATTATTTGGGTAGGGAATGGTCTGATGCTGACCGTGCGGCATTAAGAGCCATAGTCAAAGCAAATGGCGATACTCACATAGATTTATATACAAGGTCAGAGCCTCGTAGGGGTGGTCATGTAGTAGAGGGACATAACTTTACTCAACGATTAAAAGAACTCAATGATGCAGGCCTTAAACCTGTATTATGGTTGACACCTGAATCTAAACACGGTGAACATGGCGGTACAGTAGCAGAACAGAAAGCATACATGGGTGGCATTGTAGACAAATATGATGACCAAGTTGCCGCCTATGTAGTGTGTTTAGAATGTGATGATTACTGGTCACCTTCTCAAGTAAGTGCGTTAATCAAACATATCAAGTCAAAGTCAGGCAAGCCTGTTGCAGTCCATTTAACACCAGGTGTAGGTGGCGGACGTTTTAAGAGTACAGCATATTATAAAGACGCAGACTATATCTATCTACAAGTTGGCGGCCATACAAAAACTGGTTACAAAACAGCAGACATTCAACGAGGCATTAGAGATTTAAAAGAGGCATTGAAACTAGGTAAGCCTGTAGTTGTATCGGAGTATTCGATGTATTCTACTAGTGCAGAGGCGAAACGGTTTGGTGATGTAATGTGTCAGAATGGCGCCGTTGGTACAGGCAACGGCAGAAATATTACTGCGTGTGGTCAGACGGTGTATGTACCTCCACCTTCAGAAGATAGTGGCAATAATGATATAGCAAAATTGTTAGGTATAGCGGCAGTAGCAATTGGTGCTTATTATCTTTATTCTAACTATGATTTTGAATTGTTGTTTAATGCTACTCAGGATTATCAGTCGTATGGAGCAACAAAGTCATTTAAGCTTACTGAGAAATCAAAGTTGTCTTTAAACTTGGAACGCTATGAGAATGAATACAGTGATGATAATACCTTGATGCTACGGTATAAATATTCTTTTTAATAGCCAACTAAAACACTTCTGAAAAAAAAGTAGTGGGAATTTTTTCCCCGTAGGTTTTTTGATGAAAACCTTTTTCTATTACCTTGACTTTATTATGAGCCCGTGATATAATGGTATAATGATTTTTCTGGATGTAAAATATCTTTTGCAGATTTCCTCACGCCTGGATAGGTTCCATAAGGTGAGGGATTATCTGTATAATTGCAGGTGTCCATATTGTGGGGACTCGCAGAAGTTCAGCAATAAAGCACGTGGATATTTCTATCGGGTCAAGGACCAAATGAATTTCAAATGTCACAATTGTAGCATGGGCACTACGGCGTCTAAAGTAATACAATATGTTGATCCTGAAATACATAAAGAATATGTTATGGAGAGATTTGCCAAACCGGAAGAGCCGGAGTATAAATTTGATGCTCCTAAATTTAAAAAGAAAGATCCAAAACTAGAGGTCCTAACCGGACTAAATAGATTGAAGCACGACCATCCGGCGCGCCAAGTTTTATCAAATAGAAAAATTCCAGAGGAGCATTACGACAAGTTTTATCTTTGTGACAAATGGTTTCAGTGGTCTGGAGTATCTACTTTAGTTCCTAGAAGAAAAGAACACCCAAGGTTGGTGATCCCATTTAGAGATGAAGATGGTGAAGTATTCGCCGCACAAGGTAGAGCTTTTGGTGATGAGAAGCCGAAGTATCTAACGGTAAAATTTGAGGACAAACCAAAGATATTTGGTTTAGATAGAGTTGATTGGAGTCGGTTGGTTTATGTGGTCGAGGGCCCGATTGATAGTTTGTTTTTAGATAATGCTATTGCTGTAGCCGGTTCAGATATGGCTCAGTTGGTTGAAGGTTTAGATAAAGAAATGATAGTGGCAGTTTATGATAACGAGCCACGCTCTAGGGAGATAGTCCAAAAAATGGAACAGATGGTTGACAATGATTATAACATAGTAGTATGGCCCAATTCTCTCAACGAAAAAGATATCAATGATATGACCTTATCTGGTCATAATCCCCAACAAATAATAAAAGAAAATACATATACTGGTTTGCAGGCTCGTATGGCTTTGGCAAATTGGAAAAAAACATAGGAGTTTATAATGGAGTTACTGCCGTCACAATACCAAGAATATATACATTTAAGCAGATACGCAAGATACAAATACGAAGAACACAGGAGAGAAACATGGCCGGAGACCGTGGACCGGTATTTCGATTTTTTTAGAGAGCATTTGGAGGAACAACAGGAATTCAAGGTAACGTCACAGGTAGTCAATCAAATCAAAGATGCAGTGCTTAATTTGAGAGTGATGCCTTCAATGAGGTCTTTGATGACCGCAGGTGAGGCATTGAAGCGAGAGAATGTTGCTGGGTATAATTGTTCCTACATAGCAGTCAATAATCTCCGTGCATTTGATGAGTTGCTTTATATCTTAATGAATGGAACAGGTGTTGGCTTTTCAGTAGAGCGCCAGTTTGTTACAGAGTTACCGGTTATCAATGATGAGTTTTATGATACTGATACTATTATTATGGTGTCAGATTCCAAATTGGGATGGGCCAAGGCAGTCCGAGAGCTTATCTTTCTATTGGCTGCCGGGCAGATACCAAAATGGAATCTATCCCGAGTGAGACCTGCTGGAGCACCACTGAAAACTTTTGGTGGGCGTGCTTCAGGACCAGAACCCTTAGAAGATTTATTCCATTTTTGCGTTTCTACATTTCGTGGCGCTGCCGGAAGAAAACTTACATCACTAGAGGCACACGATATTTGTTGCAAGATAGCTGAGATTGTTGTAGTCGGTGGCGTCAGACGCTCAGCACTAATCAGTTTGTCTAATACATCTGATGACCGTATGAGATTAGCCAAGTCAGGTCGTTGGTGGGAAAACAACCAACAGAGAGCACTTGCTAATAACTCAGCTTGTTACACAGAGCGTCCTGATATGGGTATCTTTATGGATGAATGGAAGGCACTGTATGATTCCAAGTCGGGTGAGCGTGGTATATACAATAGAGAAGCCGCGAAGAAACAAGCAGAGAAGAATGGTCGTAGAGATCCAGATTATGATTTCGGCACCAACCCTTGTTCCGAAATAATCCTCCGTGATAAAGAGTTTTGCAATCTTACGGAGATTGTTATCCGAGATGATGATACAGAAGAAACATTGAAAGAGAAGGTAAAGTTTGCTACAATCTTAGGAACTTGGCAGTCCACACTGACTAATTTCAAATATATAAATAAGAAGTGGACTGAGAATTGTGAAGAAGAAAGATTGTTAGGTGTTTCTTTGACTGGTATTATGGATAGTGAATTGACTAATGGAAAGCTGAAGGGTTTGGAAGAATTACTCCAGAACCTAAAGAAGGTGGCTATTGATACTAATGCTTTATGGGCAAAGAAGTTGGGCATCAATCAGTCTACAGCTATCACCTGTATCAAACCATCAGGCACAGTTAGTCAGTTAGTAGATAGTGCTAGTGGTATTCACACACGGCACTCCGAGTATTACATCAGGACCATCAGGGCTGACAAGAAAGACCCATTAGCTAAGATGATGGCAGCAGCAGACTTCCCACACGAAGATGACATAACCAAACCATTACATACTTGGGTGTTTTCATTCCCAGTGAAGGGTCCTAAGAATGGTGTGTATAGAAAAGACTTGTCGGCTGTAGACCAGTTAGAGTTGGGTAAAATATACCAAGACAACTGGACGGAACACAAAGTATCACAGACGATTAGTGTAGAAGAAGATGAGTGGATGGAAGTTGGTGCATGGTTATATAAACACTTCAATACAATGAGCGGTGTTTCTTTCTTACCTGTATCTGACCACACATATAGACAAGCCCCATACCAAGAGTGTAGCAAATTTGAGTATGAGAGTTTACTAAATAGAATGCCTAAAGAGGAGGATTGGACAGCCAAGTTGGCTGAATATGAATACGAAGATATGACCACAAGTAGCCAAGAGATGGCTTGTAGTGCTGACGGCTGCGAGCTTGTGGATATCTTGGCACAATGAGTCGTCCAGAGAAAGTCTTTATAGAGTGTGAAGAATGCTCAGGAGAATTCTCAGTAGAAAGTAGTATGTATATGAAGTTTGAGTTTTGTGTTTTTTGTGGAGAGCCACTAGATGATATTGATTGGGAGGTACCTAAAGATTATGCTGAAGAAGAAGATGTCTACAGCCACCCGTAAGGCAAAGGGTAGACGATTACAACAACAATTTAGAACACTACTCATAGAGAAACTTGATATCGACCCAGAGGATGTTGAGAGTAGGTCAATGGGTAGTGCAGGGGAAGACCTTATAATGAGTAAGGCAGCAAGAAACAAATTCCCCTTTTCAATAGAAGCCAAGAACCAGGAGAGCCTCAATGTGTGGGCTGCCTGGGATCAAGCGAAGAAGAATAGTGGAATATATGAACCGATTTTGGTTATAAAGAAGAATGGAGTACCACCAAAGGTAGTAGTAGATGCTGATACATTTTTAGATTTAGTGAAGGAGTTTAATAAAAAATGAAAATAGATGAAATGTCAACAACACAAGAAGAAGCTGAGTTATATAAGGAAGGCATATTCCTTTTTATGGGAGATGTTACAAGCGATTTATGCAAAGAAGCCATAGAATTTATATTGAAACAGAATTTACAGAAGAAGAAATTACCACGATTGCAGTTGATGTTTTGTAGTAATGGAGGAGAAGTACCACCTACATTTGCTCTTATAGATGTTATCAAGGCGTCTAAAATCCCAGTCCATACGGTTGGTTTGGGTGTGATTGCATCATGTGGTCTACTGTTATTCATTACAGGAGAGAAAGGGAAAAGAGTTCTTACACCTAACACATCCATTTTATCACACCAATATTCATGGGCTAATTGGGGAAAGGAACATGAGTTGTTTGCTCAGATAAAGGAGTTTGAATTATCTACCCAAAGAATGCTAGACCATTACAAAAAATGCACTGGATTGTCTGAAGCTGAAGTTAGGGAGTATCTATTACCACCAGAAGATAAATGGCTGAGTGCTAAAGAGGCAAAGAAACTTGGAATATGTGATTCCGTCAAGACAATATACTGATAAATAGTAGTTAGGAGAACTATTATGAGCAGATATGCAAAAACAATGTCCGATGCTTTGACAGAGGTTGATTTTAATATTGCCGAAGCATCTAAACTACCTAAAGGTCATTTCTTTAAGGCCGCCTATGAGCTACCTAATAAACAAGGTACTGTAAGGTTTACTTCCAAAGGTAGAAGTATGACAGCTCCCACAACTCTATGGGTAAAGGGTCCTAAAGATAAAGAGTATGAGGAGTATAAAGAATATAAGAATATGCGGGCTGCCAAGAAAGAATATGATGGTATGAAATCTGCCGCTCAACAGGAAGAGTTGGACCTTTTTGAGGATGGTGAAGAAGGTGAAAATAAAGTTACTCTGAAGCGGAAAAATAAGAAAGGTGAAATAAAAGTTGTGCCTGTTGAAAGAGGTGAAAGAAAGGCAGGTGAAGATGAAGAAGATTATGAAGATAGAAATCCTGGTGGTGAAAAGGGATGGAGAAGCCGCAAACATTTACGTCATCAAAAGAAAGATAAAGAGGACCAAGATAAAGATCCAGTAGGCAAACAGCATGAAGCTGCTGAATGGGATGTAGATGATAAGAAGGAGAAAGGTGAGCACGCTGATAAGACTGAAGCTGAAATCAAAAAAGAGATTGAGAAGCTGAAAGGTAAGAAAGGTAATGAAGAAGAAATGGCATCACTCAAGCTGGCCCTACGAGCTAAAGGTGGTTGGGAGAAGGGTGAAGGTGCAACAGAAGAAGTAGAGATTGATGAAACATTACCTGATCATCTGGCTAAATTTTTAGACAAGAAAGGTAATCCAAATAAAGAAGCTCAAGCCCGTATCGACGCCGGCCGTAAAAAGAGAGCAGCTGCTGCGGCGGAGCCTAAAATTACAGATGTTACACCTAAAGGTTATGGACCTAAAGAAGAAGTAGAGGTTGATGAAGCTAAATTTAAACATCCAGATGCAGGTGTACCATTATCTGTACGAAGAGCAAGAAAAAAGAAATCAGCAGCTCAGATGAAAAAGGATATGAATCACGCTGATATGTTAAGTAAAACTAATACTGGTAAAGCTCCTGTTGATTATCATAGGGAAAGTGAAGAAACAATCAAAGAGGTATCCCCACCTGGTTGGGAGGGAACAATAAAGGCTATGAAGAAAGATAAAGACATAACCAATCCTTGGGCTTTAGGGTGGTGGATGAAGAACAGAGGTTACAAGTCACATAAAGAAGAAGTGGAAATTGATGAACTTAGTACTGATTTGCTTGGTAGATACAAGAAAAGGGCTGCCGCTCAGTCAAGTGCCGCATCAAAGGCCGGTTACCATAAACTGGCACATAAACGATACAAAGGTGTCAACACAGCAACCACCTTACAGTTCAGGAATGATGCCAAGAAGTATGATGAGCGTCAGAAAAAGAAAAAACAGGATATTGGTGAGATCCAAATTCCTCCACATTTAGTCCCTGGTAAAAAATCTGAACCTAAAAAGTTAGATCAAAAAACTAAAGACAATTTATTGAAAGTACTTACACAAAAATCTAAATTTCTGAAAAAGAAAAATGAAGAAGTAGATGTAGATGCTTTCGATTACAAAGCAAAGAAAGGAGCTATTGCGGCTCCGGGCAGTGGCTCAATAGCCAAGCCAAGAAAGCCAAAGGCATCTGATGTTAATAAATCTATTGAACAACAGATGGCAGATGCTCGCAAAGAAGAAGTAACAATGGAAGATATGAAATGGAAGGTAAGCCTTACAGGATTGCCTCAGTTTTATATGGATGGCAAAAGTGCAGCTGAAGTAAAGTTGACATTAAGGAAGATGTTAAAGCGCCCTGATGATATTTTAGATATCGAAAGAACACAACTAGCTAAAGTGAGAAAAGATTTCCGTATGAGGGGGCAGGGCAAAACAGAACCAGAAAATAATAGCGAATAGGAGGAAATTTAAATGAAAGCCCTTTTGCTTAAATGGTGGCTGTTTATGTGTGCTCACGGAGTCATATTAGCTACAGGTTACAAATACAATTTTTTCCAAAGTTTGGTAGAAAAAGATCCAACAAGATTAAGTTTTCTTTTGTTGGTGATATTGATAGTTACTTCCTGTTGGATTGGAACAAAGATATACAATTATTCAAGAATTGAAAATTTAGATAAAAAAGCATCAACAAAAGATTTAGCAATCCTTTGGTTTATAGGTGAAGCTTGTTTAGTAGTAGGTTTGATTGGGACCGTTTCTGGATTTATTATCATGTTAGGTTCTACCTTTACAAATTTGGACGTAGGTGATATTACTTCTATGACCAATGCATTAACTACAATGTCTATTGGTATGTCAGCTGCTCTTTACACTACACTGATGGGACTGTTAAGTTCTCTTTCAATCAAAGTACAACTAATAAATCTTGAAAGAACCATACAGAAAATCTAATGAACAAGTATTTTTCTAATACTGCTTTCGTGGATTTGTTGTTTAATATTGTAGTGGGGATCGCCTTTCTTTTTATCGTAGCCTTTCTATTAATAAACCCCATTTCTAAAAAGAATGATGTAAAGTCTAAAGCAGATTATCTTATCATTATGGAATGGCAGAAAGAATCCAGACATGATATTGATACATGGATAAGAGATCCTTTAGGAGAACTATTATCATTCCGTCATAAGGATGTTGGCTTCATGCACCTAGACCGTGATGATTTGGGTACAGTAAATGATAAGGTTCTTTTACCAAATGGCCAAGAAATTAGTGTTCAGATTAATAAAGAAACAGCAGCACTAAGAGGGACGCTTGAGGGCTGGTATGTTGTTAATGTTCATGCTTACAGAAAAAGAAAACTCTATGACAAAACGAAAGAAGTATTTTATAATGATAAGCTAAAAGTTAATGTGAAATTGATACGAGTAAATCCTTATAAGGTCGTAGTGATGCATGATTTGGTATTAGAACATCAAGGACAAGAATTTACAGCATTTCAGTTTAAGTTAGATAAAAAGGGTAAGGTGATAGAAGTGAGAGATGAACGAGTAAAATTAGTTACTCTCAAATATGGTAGCGCAGGTCCAGAGTATATTGGCGAAACGGAGCCAGGGTTCTAATGATATTCACAGAAACTACAGCATACATATCTGTATTATTGATAACGATTACTGCATTATGGACTATTGTGGCGTATCCAAAAAACTATCTATACAAAACAATTTTTATCCCAGTGATATTATTTGTGGGGTTCAGTCTGTTTGAAACATATCAATCCATTTTGGGTTATGCCACTACAGCTGATCCGCCTGAGAAAATTCAATACATATACCATGTAAAGCAGGATAATTTTATTTTCCTTTTGATTAGAGGTGATAATGGAACTCCCAGAATGTATAAATTGGTGAGTAGTGAGGAATTAGATAAGGCATTAAACGAGGCTAGAAAGAAGGGTCAATCAGGAGTTACTGTTTTTGGTAGGATGGAAAAGAATAAGCGAGCTGGAGAAAAACAGGAAGGTGGTTGGTTAATGTATGAGATGCCATTCCAAGAAATGGTGCCAAAAGATTACGAATAACCTTGACATAATTGCATAAGTATGGTATACTGATAGTAGAGGTAAATATTATGAAAGTGAAAAAGAAATTTAGAGATGAAAGTTTTGATTCGATGTTTAGGCGTTTCAAGCGAGGTATAGAAAAAACTGATATTTTGAATGAAGTCAGGCGCCGAGAATGTTATTTGAAGCCTAGTGTAGGAAGAAAGTTATCCAAGGAGATAGCTAAGAAGAAAGAACAAAAGAGGCAGGGGGAGCAAGATATTCGGCGTATTCCTGTGTGAGATAATGAAAGTTGAAGTGTATTTATATAATCATTTTGAAAAGATATCTTATGATATCTTAAAACTATTAGAGAATAATAATATTACTTTTTCAGTGAAGGCTTATGATAGTGATATGCCTTTAGAAAAAGTTTCAAAGGATATCGGAGAGAAGGTAAAGAGATTACCACAGGTAATTATTGATGGCGAGCGGGTTGGTAGATATTATGATTTGGTAGAGTATCTGATGAGTAAGAATATTATTAATAATATCGGAGAAGTACAGAATGATAAGAGATCCGCTGAGTTTAAGGGAAGTTAATTTAGATATATTATTGAAGTCAAATAATGGACAAAAACGGATGATGCTGTGTGTAGGATCAGGTGAAGAATTTTTAGCGAGAATAAATGGTAAATGGTTAGAAGGGACTTTTATGGTACGGCCACCTCATCCACAGGTACTTTTTTATCCTGTAGATTGGAATCCGGCTGGCCATGAAGTGAGTTATGGATTAGGTTGGGAAGGTATTTGGAAAATTGAAAAAAGATGATAAGATGGCCAAGGCCCGTGCCGCCAAAAAGCCACCAACATATAAGAATGTCCATAAGGATGTAAAAGCTTTAGATGATGACCATTATTTGTCATTAAAGAAAGTTAAAGAATGGGAAAAACATAATAAAGATCGTGTGAAAGAATTGAAGCCTCTTATTAGAAAGGCATCAGGAAAGGAACAGAGAGTATTAGAAAGGGAATTATTTAATCGTCAGGGGTATCTTAAATATATTGCCACTTATTTAGATACAGCTACATGGTTAGATTTATTTTATGGAAAAGACCAAGAGCATTTAATGAAGTGGAGAACTTTAGTTTATGCTTATGATGAAGAAGGATTTATAAAAGGGAGTTTTAAGTGACAGCAGTTATTAGTTATTTTATTAGTGTATTATTATTTTTACCTACTTATATAGGCCCAGAACCCAATGAGGGCTGGCTACACTTGGTTTATCCATTTCCAGAGAAGGAAATGTGTGAGCAACAGGTGTCAGAAAATTATGAAGAAATTGTGAGGAGTTTTGTTAAGTCCGCTCCTGTCCCTGTAGAAATAAAGGAAATCGCTTGTTTAAGAGTAGAGGAAATAGCCAAAAAGAATATTAATCTTGGCCATGATCCAGCTCTGCAAAACTTTAACGATGATCCGCCCCTATCAAAACCATTAACATCAACAATAATAAATAAAAGCTTTGTAGATTGTCCAGCGTCAATTAGTACAGATAATCCTTTTCAATGTGAAAAAAATTAATTATGATTTTGATTGATTGGAACCAGATAGCCATCGGCTCTCTGATGGTTGCTTTGAATAAGGGCAACCAATTGACCGGTGATTTATTTCGGCATATAGTTTTAAATAACCTTAGATTTTATCGAACCAAATTCAAAGAGGAGTTTGGTGAGATGGTTATTTGTTGTGACAATAAACACTATTGGCGCCGAGATTATTTCCCCAACTACAAAGCTAATCGTAAGAAGGACCGAGAGGTTACAGGCTATGATTGGCTACAAATTTTTGAGTTGTTGAATGGCTTGCGGGATGAGTTGAAAGAAAGTTTGCCGTATAAAGTTATTGATGTAGATGGTGCTGAGGCGGATGACATTATTGCTGTATTGGTACATCGACCTTTTGATGCAGATGAAGATAAGTTTGGTGTCATAGAAAGAGGTGTGCCGATGAATGTTATTGTGAGTAGTGATAAAGATTTCATACAACTTCATGGACACCATGTGAAACAATACAGCCCTATGGCAAAAAGAATGTTGAAGAATGATGACCCTGTAAATTATTTGAGAGAGCATATTATTAAAGGGGACCGAAGTGATGGTGTTCCTAATATACTTTCCCATGATGATACGTTCATTTCTGCTGGGAGACAAAAACCAATAAGAAAGGCCATGATTAGAGAATTGAAGGAAGAGTTGAATAGGTTTGAGTATCAGGATCTTTTCCAAATTGCCAAATGTCCTAAAGATACCTGGATTCGTAACTGGCAGAGAAATGAAACTCTTATTGATTTTTCCAGAATACCTCAGCAAATAAGAAAGGATGTTCTGGATGAATATAGAAACGTAAAAGTTGGTGATAGAAGCCAACTGTTAAATTATTTTGTAAAACATAAGTTGACTGACTTAATGAGTAATATTGGAGATTATTAAAATGGTAGTAGAAACATATACCCCGTCATACCACGAGATTTGTACTAAGGTGAATAATGCCAAGGACAAACCCGCAAAAATTAAAGTGCTAAAAAAGCATCGCACTGAAGGTTTAGAAATGTTCCTGAAAAGTGCTTTAGATAGTAATATAGAATGGTTAATACCTGAAGGTGATGTGCCTTACATACAGAATGAGGCACCTGAGGGAACAGAACACACCCAGTTAGCTAGAGAGATTTTTAAGTGCCACAATTTTGTTAAGTTGAACCGGGAGTACTTGGATTTACCAGCAGTTATTGGTAACCCACAAATAAAACAAATTAAACGAGAGCAGATGTTTATTCAGTTGCTTGAAGGGCTACATAAAGATGAGGCTCGGATATTGATATGGGCCAAGGATAAGGAAATCAATAAGCGGTTCAAAGGCCTCAATGCTAATACAGTTCGCGAGGCTTATGGTTGGGATCAAAACTTCCAGCCAGCTTAAATGGTTCCAGGAAAAAACAGGGTAAGATTTTATCCCCGATGATTTTTCACCCTGAGCTCTACATAAGTATTCTCTAATATTCTAATAGGTGATAATCTCTTGACCAAGGGCTCTATATATGTTACCATGGTAGTGTTAGTGGGGAAAAATAAGTGAAATAAAAAGCCTTTGGAATCAATGACTTACAAAAAAGCCTTTGGAATCAACGACTTAGCCCTATTGACTAGATTTCACATATATGTTACCATATAGCATAGTTATTAGATTAATTAGGAGAAAAATATGATTATTATGCCTACCGTTGTTGGTTATGAAGTAAAGAATCCCACGACCCATAAGGTGATGAAATCCTTTGGGGCTGATGAGCTGGAAGAAGTCAGGGCTTATGTAGAAGGGCTAAACAAAGAGCAGTCCCGAATAATCAACGAGGACCGATTAGGTCCATTCCCTTACATTCATTTTGTCTTTGCTGAGATAGAAGAATGAAAACTAACATTTACGGATACCGAAGTCAAAATAAAGGTCTAGTAGATGATATATTCATGGCTGCATGGTTTTATGGTTTGAAACTTCTTGGCGGCCGACAAGCCCGACATATTTGGTTAGATGTGAAATTGACTAAAGACCTTAAAAAGAATTCTGGAGGATATGCCTTTTGTTATATTACTGGCGAAGTTAATAAACCCAGAGAGTTTGAAATAGAACTTGATGCTTCTATGAAGTTTGGGTTAGAAGAAATCCTTAAATGGCTTGCTCATGAGATGGTACACCTTAAACAATTTGTAAAAGGTGAACTGTGTGATTATGAGAATAAGAAAGTTCAATGGAAGTCTAAATTATTGTCAGACGATATGTGTTATGAAGATATGCCTTGGGAGAAAGAGGCATATCGACTAGAAACAAAACTCTATAATGAATTTGAGGAATGGTATTATGATTGAAAGTAAACATTTTCGTTGTTATTATAAAAAAGAATTTCCCGTTGATGAGTATGGTCGTCCTGGCGGGTTTTATTCACTTGCCGACCTACCTATTATGAAGAATGACGTGCTTTCAAGGAAAGGTATAGTTGAAGCAAAGAACGCCGAACACCAGATGTACCGGGTTCGTGATGTGGAGAAAGGTTGGGAATTTTGGGTTCCTATGACCGATGTTAGCATGGGTGAAATTGACGATGGTGATATCTAAGCCTATTGGTTGGTCTGATGAACAGGTACGAAGTATTGCTGAAAGTTTTAGTAAGAAGCGCCCAAAAAGAAAATGGTTTAATTCCGCTGAGGGATATCCAAATTCTCTAAAGAGTTGGGCCCATATTGTGGCTAATCAATTATACATGATGCATTTAGATGAGCGTCAGTTGATAGTTTTTATGTATTTTCTAGGTAACGAAATGACAGGAGTACAGACATTTGATCCTTCCGACGAAAGAGTGCTCAGCGATTATGACCCGCATGAGAACGGTTAGTTTTATATTATTATTGATAGTATTAGGAATTGTAATGATAATGAAAATAGAAAAAAATGGTATCAATCTAATTAAAGAATTTGAAGGTGTCCGATTGGAAGCTTATCAGGATTCTGTGGGTGTATGGACTATTGGTTATGGCCATACGAAAGGAGTTAAAGAAGGGGACCAGTTAACCCGCGAAGATGCTGAAACTATACTAGCCGAAGAATTGGACGAGTATGCTAAGTATGTCAAAAAATATGTGACTGTACCTTTAAACCAAAACCAGTTTGATGCTCTTGTGAGTTGGACTTACAATCTAGGTCCGGGCAATTTACGAGAAAGCACAATGTTGAAGGTACTAAATAACGGTGAGTATGATAAAGTACCGGACGAAATGAAAAGATGGAACCGAGCTGGTGGTAAAGTGCTTGCTGGGTTAGTTAGACGCCGAGAGGCAGAAGCAAAATTATTTTCAACACCAGATATAGGATAGAAAGAAAATGATGTCAGGATATAATGTAAGTTTAACAGGTCGGCAGGATTTAGAAGCGTTATTTCGTTCTAAGCGAGATAGGTTGGATAATGCCGAAAAGAAAAAATTGAAGGGGACAATTAGGACTTCCTATTTAGATGGGAAGATGAAACTGTCAAAAGCAATAGAGTTGACTAAAGGACGGAGAAGTGAAAATGAAGGATAGGAAAGAAATGAAGAAGTTAGTAGCAACATTGGTCGCTGTGGGTGTCTTAGGTGGGTGTGCCAATATGAATAATGCCCAGCAAGGACAGCTGATCGGTGTTGGTTTAGGTACCATCGCCGCTCATAATCTATCCAAGGGTCATAAAGACCGTGGATTGGCTCTTGTAGTGGGTGCGATAGCTGGCGGTATTATCGGTCAACAGGTTGGGGCACATTTAGATGCTCGTGACCGTGAAATGTATGGACAGACAATGCAACATACATTGGAGAGGGCACCTGATAACTCAACTGGAAGCTGGAACAATCCAAATAGTGGACACAGCGGTACAGTAGTTCCTACCCAGACTTATCAAGCATCAAACGGCCAATATTGCCGTGAGTTCCAGACCAGTGTTGTTGTGGGTGGAGAAACACAGCAGGGTTATGGACGAGCGTGCCGGCAGCCCGATGGCAGTTGGAAGATTAGTCAGTGAGATACCGAATGGTCAATCCAGAAACTGGTGAGCCTGAAGATATTGAGTGCTCAGTGGCAGATATGGAAGTCCTGAAACAAGAAAACTGGATAATGGTATTCACACCGAATAAAAACAGTATTATTTCAGGACGCGATCATTCAGGTCAAGGTGGAGGCCATGGCACCTCTGATGCCTGGAAAGATACTTTACGAAGAATAAAGGCTAATAATCCTAAGAGCACCATCGATATATAATAAATAGTCCACAACCCCATAACTGGAGGACTACTCTTGAGCAACCGGGCCCGGAAGAGAAAGAAGATGAAATATATTAATAGCAATTCACTAGTTACAATAGAGCCTATTGGTGAAAACCAAGCAGAAGTATTTAAGGCTTATGCGGAGGGCAAGAACTTGTGTCTTTCTGGTGCAGCGGGAACCGGGAAGACTTTTGTTTTATTGTATCTAGCATTAAAGGATGTTTTATCTAAAGATACACCTTATGAAAAAGTAGTAATCGTAAGGTCGTTATTGCCGAGCCGTGAAATAGGTTACCTCCCCGGTGACTTATCTGAAAAAAGTTATCTCTATCAAGCACCATACGAAATGTTGGTGAAATACTTGTTTGAAATGCCCTCAGACCAAGCTATGTCGGCATTGTATGATAACTTGGTGGAACAGGATTCCATAGAGTTTGTATCAACATCATTCCTACGAGGTACAACATTTGACCGTTGCATTGTGATTTGTGATGAATGTCAAAACTTCACCTTCCAGGAACTTGACACAATAACAACTCGTATTGGTCAAGACAGCACCATACATTGGGCCGGCGATGAGGCTCAGACAGACCTGAGAAATGGCCAAAAAGATGGATGGTATAATTTCCAAAAGATTATAGGAGATATGAATGAAGGTGTAGTAGTTGAGTTTGGTATAGGAGACATTATTAGAAGTGGTTGGGTGCGAAGTTACCTTATCGCTAAATCTAAATTATCTTTTAAACAAGATATGTCTTGACTTTCGATTGAAAATGTGAGATAATTATATTATGGATAAAGAAACTTATTTAAAGGTCTATGACCCTAAAGCGCGGATAGAATTCCCAGAATTACCGGTACATAACGTAAACGGTATGAGGTTCTATGAAACTCCGGAGGGTCATAAGTACCCCAGCATCACCACAGTTTTGGGTAGAAACCCAGACAAACAAAAAGGCCTCCAGGCTTGGCGAAAGCGTGTTGGTGAACAACAGGCCGGTATCATTTCTGGTAAGGCAGCCCGCCGAGGTTCAGCCTTTCATAATATCTGTGAAGATTATTTGAATGGTATGGAAGATATTGCACACCATAAAGAAAAGAATTTTCTAGCGTGGTGTATGTTTGGTGAAATGAGGCCATATTTAGATAAAAGTATTGGTGAGATTGTTTTGCAAGAGCAAAATATGTATTCAGACAAGTATCAGGTTGCTGGTAGATGTGATTTTATCGGAGTTTATGAAGATACGTTGGCAGTGGTAGATTTCAAAACAACTACAACACCAAAGAAAGAAGAATGGATTGAGGATTACTTTATTCAGTGTGCTGCTTATGCTTCTATGTATGAAGAGCATACCAAAATAAGTATTGAGAAACTTGTTATTATGATGGTAGCTGAAGATGGCCAAATCCAGATTTTTGAAAAGAAAACTGCTGATTATTTGAACAAACTTGATACAGCGATGGAATATTTTTATTCCAATCTTACTGTAGAGGAGTTAGCAACTTAAAGAGGCATATTATCCCATTGGACCTTTCTTGAGGCTCAATGAAATAAAATTCAAACTTTAAAGGAGAAAAAAAGAATGAATAAGAAGTATCTGTTAGCTCTTACGCTTATGGCACCTATGGCGTCATATGCTCTGAGTGTTGATGTAGAAAATGATTTGACCGTAAGGTCTGGCGACACAAGTGTATTAGTCGACCAAGATAAAAATAAACTTCAAGTAAAATATGGCAGTTTATCTTTATATAAATCTGATGATGTACAACTTGGTACAGAATTAGATGTGATTGACTTTTCAGGTTTGACTGGTTCTATACATTATGAATATACTGAAGATAATGATAGTGTTGTTGGGCTGTCTACCGGATTCAGTCTTGTTGGAATCAATCTTGATACCAAATTAGATTGGAATGTAAACGAAACGGAATTTGATGCCGAACTCGGAACAGGTTATGCCATTGCTGGTTTGGATGGTGATGTTACAACTTATTGGGACGTTGATGATTTTGATTATAATGGTCTAGACCTTTCCTTAGGTTATACTTTACCTTTGTCGGACAGGTTTTCAATCAGGCCTAATGTAACAGTACCTTTTGATGATGATTTTTCAAGAGGTGATTATAGTGCTGGTATTTCGATTGTTATAGCATTAGATACACATTCGGAGCATCACACGGAGCATCACAAAAATCGTGCTGACTAAATAGATATGTGAAAGATACTGATGACGATATGTTAGTAGACGGATCGGACGCGGGTGCGAATCCCGCCATCTCCACCAAAAATACTCTTGTGGGCAGAAATGTCCATGGGCAGATTGAAAGAGTGCCTGAATGGTACTATACTCCAAATGAATGGTCTAGAAGCATTTGTTGGGGTGAAGTGCCAGACGAGAGAAACACATTGTTTAAAGTGGAACTGGATAGGCTTGAAAAAGATATTGAAAACTATCCAGAGAATTTAAAACCACAAACTATACAATGGGGCCGAATTTTAGAGTTACGCAGAAAATTGGGGATGACTAGTATCGACGGACGGAACGAAAAGATATCCGAGGAATCTGACACTTAAAGTAACCGCAAATGACGATTACTACTACGGAGAATATGCGCTAGCAGCGTAATAACTTCGCGGGGAGTCGCCTCTTCCTTGTTACCAAAAAGGGGCATTTTATTTTTGAGATTATTATTATGGCAACTAAAATTACACCTAAAAAATTTACAATCATTATAGAAGATTTGGTTAGGACTAAACGCCTGACCCATCTAGAAGCTATAATGTATTATTGTGAACAGAATGGTTTGGAAGCACATACTTGCACTCGTTGGATGGACAAGGCGATGAAAGAAAAGATACAGTATGATGCTGAAGAATTGAATTACTTACCAAAAACCAGCTCGTTACCTCTGTGAGTTATATGGACTCATTTGAAGCTTATCAGCATTATCTAGCCCTCAAACTTCATTTTGGAGGCGAGTATGATTACTACAAGTATAATGCTAAAACTAATGCTTCACTTCAGGCTTTTGAGAAACGCAAAGACAAATATCAGTTTGTCCGTTTATCCACCAAACTATCAGACCCAGAAATTTTAGAATATTATTTGGCTAATTTTATTCGTGGTGTTGAGTGGATTGGAGACTTCAATAAAAAGAATTGGACAGCCCACAAAAAGATAAATCAAAGTTTAGAGTATGTTTATAGCAATGATTTGGAAAAACTCTTGACACCAGCTGAAAATTTTGATATACTATTTAATAGTACTGAAGGAAAACACCCAAGAATAGTAAAGTCATTTTTAGGAAATAAAATAACATTAGAAACTTTAGTGATACTAGAAAGGTTATTACGATTCCGGGAAGTGTTTGACATTAAGATACAAGAAAAATTTGTGTGGCCTGAGTTGAGTAAATTGATACAAAACTATGAGCCATTTTTAAAAGTACCAGCTAATAAATTTAGGTTGATTACATTAGATAAAGTGAAGGAGCTTACTGATTATGAATGAACAGGTAAAAGAAAAAGAATCCTATATTGATGAGGCAAAGCGAAGAATTGCCCATTTGTCTTATAAATTGGAACAGTCAGAGAAAAGAGTCCGTAAGTTGGAGTTTGATAATGCTGAACTTACACGATGGGCTGATGATATTTGTTTGCCCAGATTACAAGAATTGTCTGAT
>Ga0208522_1000679_pt1 | contig 23093 bp, 19 predicted proteins | sample ETNtaG_25_FD_185763 | JGI IMG/M metagenome (GOLD analysis project Ga0208522, IMG submission 185763) | Marine microbial and viral communities from oxygen minimum zone, Eastern Pacific Ocean - ETNP201302SV86 (SPAdes) (version 2) | ecosystem: Environmental > Aquatic > Marine > Oceanic ... | reverse complement strand
GGGTTTTTCGCGGCACTTGTAAGCACCCCTGCACCGTAGAGCCCAAATCGCCCCCGGCCACTAGGGTCAGCACATGAAATTTGGAGTGATGTTTGCCAACACGGGCCCCTTCGTGGAACCTGACGCGGCGGTAGAACTAGCCCAGGCTGCTGAAGCGGCCGGCTGTGAGTCAATTTGGACGGTCGAACATGTGGTAGTACCGGCGGGATACACCTCGCAGTATCCCTATGCAAAAGATGGACGAATGCCCGGTGGCAGGGAAGATTTCGATATTCCCGATCCGTTGATCTGGCTGTCTTATGTGGCCGCCGCCACTGAGAACATCCGCCTCGGTACCGGTGTCATGATCCTGCCTCAGCGAAATCCGCTGGTAACTGCTAAAGCCGTCGCTACTCTCGACCGACTCTCCAAGGGTCGAATGATTCTCGGAATTGGTTCGGGGTGGTTGGAGGAAGAGTTTGATGCTCTCGGAGTTTCGTTCGAACGCAGGGGCGACCGTACAGACGAATATCTCCAAGCGATGAGAGCAGCGTGGAGCGATGACAGAGCCAGTTTCCATGGCGATTTCATTAACTTCAGTGACGTTTATAGTCGTCCTCAACCAGTGGACCGACACGTGCCAATCATTGTCGGTGGACACAGCAAGAGAGCTGCACGCCGTGCTGGTCAATTTGGTGATGGATTCTTCCCTGGACGAGGCCGACCAGAGGAACTTGCTGAACTATTTGATCATGCGCGACGCAGCGCTGAAGAGTGTGGGAGAGACCCAGCATCTCTCGAGTTCACCGCCGGCGGGCCTACTACGCCAGAATTTGTCGAGCAGTTGGCTGCGATCGGCGTGAGCCGCATGATTGTGCCCCCTATGGAGCCATCTCATTTCGCTAAGTTTGGCGATGAAGTCATTACAGAGTTTTCGAGCTTCTGAGGTGTCGGATGTCTAGGTCAGTGCTTGAACGACTCTTGGCGTGGATCGACGCTTCGCCGTCGCCATACCACGCCGCCCAAAATGCGTCTGCCGATCTGACCGATGCCGGTTTCACGAAGTTCGCGACCGATGAGCTTTGGAGTGATTGCGATCGGATGGTCATCTGTCAGGGTGGCGTTGTTGTCGCTGCCGCCTTTGGTAACCGAATCGATCCAGACCAGCTTGAGTTTCGTTTGGTCGGGGCTCACACCGATAGCCCAAACCTGAGAGTTAAGCCAAATCCGGACATGGGGGGTGTTGGCTACCGGCAGTTGGGTGTGGAAGTTTACGGAGGTGCTCTCCTGAACTCGTGGCTGGATCGTGACTTAGGCCTTTCTGGACGGGTGGTGGTGCGGGACGGTGTCTCTCGAGAGACCTTGTTGTTAAGAGTCGATCGCCCGCTACTTCGAGTTGCGCAACTGGCCATCCACCTCGACCGAGAAGTGAACGATGGGCTGACGTTGGACCGTCAGTCGCATCTCTCACCGATTTGGGGTTTGGGTGATGTTGATGAAGATGGGTTTAGGTCGTTTATCGCTCAGGAGTTGAGCGTAGAGCCATCAAGCGTCAGCTCTTGGGATGTCATGTGTCATGACCTCACCGCCTCAGCGGTGTTGGGACGCGACGGTGAGTTTTACGCGGCTCCGCGCATCGACAACCTTGCCTCTTGTCATGCCGCGGTTGAGGCTTTGCGAGAACTTGACACTCCTGCTGACGACACAATCGCAGTGGTGGTGTTATTCGACCACGAAGAAATCGGCAGTGAATCTTCAACCGGCGCTCGGGGACCGATGCTTTCCAATGCTCTGGAACGCCTGGCGGGCTCGCGATCAGTAACCCGAGACCAATATCTTCGGGCTTTGACGAGGTCGTGGTGTGTTTCCGCAGACGGAGCTCATGCTGTCCACCCCAACTATGTCGACCGCCACGAGCCGGAACACCACGTTGTGCTGAACGGCGGTCCGGTCATCAAACTCAACGCCAATGTTCGCTATGCGACTGACGCTGAAAGCAACGCTATGTTTCAATCCGCGTGTCGCGTTGCAGGTGTCCCTTTTCAGCACTACGCCCACAGAACCGATCTACCATGCGGCACCACGATTGGCCCAATAACAGCAGCCCAGTTGGGCATGTCGGTAGTCGATGTTGGCAGCGGTCAATTGTCGATGCATTCCGCTCGGGAGATGGGCGGCTCGGCTGATCCACAACTTCTCACATCGGCGTTGGGGGCTTTCCTCGCCAGTGCCTAGACCCGCCGGACTCAAAGGGGTCCGACTTAGGCATGATGTAGCTGTTCGAAGAGGTGGCTGCTGTCATTGAAACGTCGAATAGTCCATTGACCGTCAGCCCAGATGATTTGGCTAACCGAACAGTTGTCGGCGCCGCCGAAGGCGAAGGGGCGCGATCCCGTCATTCGGGCCAAGCTCGTGCCAATCACTCCTCCGTGCACCGTACACAGCACCAACTGGCCCACATGTCGTGCAGCAATTTTCTCGAGCGCGTTAACGCAGCGATCACCGAATTTTTCGTTGCTTTCGGCCCCGGGGATGGCGTCCCACCGTTCTTCGCGGACCATTTGTTGGTAGATGGGATCGTTCTCAGCGACTTTTTGTCGGAGTAATCCGCCTTCCCATTCGCCTAGGTGAATTTCGCGTAGATCTCGTTCAATCGCAACGTCTAATCCGAGAACTTCCGCGAGGGGCGCGATGGTCTGTTGCGTGCGCTGCATATTTGTCGCGTACAGCGCGTCAATGGGCTCTTGTTTGAGGCGCTCCGCGGATTTGTTTGCTTGGTCTAACCCAGTCGCCGACAACTCCGGATTACCTTGACCATCGATTAGGGGAAAGGGTTCTCCGGGTACGAAAGGTTGGGATGCTCCGTGGCGCAGCAAGATGATTTCAGTAGAGCGAGCGGGTCGTTGCCAACGATGCTGCGCGAACTGTTGTGGACCTTCGGCGTTTGTTGTCACGGGTTGCAACGTAGCAAGCCTGCACCGGTTCTAACCGGCGCAGGCTCACTTGTCGGGATGTAGATACCCAAGGGGGTCTGGTTATCGAACTACTGGGTTATCCCTCGATCACGTACGCGGCTTCACCATGGTCACTGACGTCGAGTCCAGCCATTTCGGTACTTTCGGAGACTCTCAAACCCATCACTTTGTCCAGGACCTTGGCAATGATGTAGGTCGCTGCGAAGGAGAAGGCGCATACCACCACGATTGAGAGGATTTGGTTCCACAGCAGGATGCCGCCACCGAAGAAGACGCCGTCGATGAAGTCGCCACCAGGAACCGCTGAGGAATCGGCCATGAAACCCAGCAAGATCCCGCCGACAGCTCCCCCAACGAGGTGAATGCCCACGACGTCGAGACTGTCATCGAAGCCGAAACGGAATTTGGCTTCGATGGCAAAGAAACAGATCACACCGGCGGCAGCTCCAAACACCAGTGAGTGCATGGAGCCCACGAAACCGGCAGCTGGGGTAATTGCGACCAACGCCGCGACTACACCTGATGCCATTCCGATGGTGCTGGCCTTGCCTGTCTTAGCCAATTCGACGAGCATCCAGGCGACCATGCCCGCGGCTGCAGCGATGAAGGTATTGACGAAGGCTTGAGCTGCTTGCCCATTTGCGGCTAGCGCTGAGCCGGCGTTGAAGCCAAACCAACCGAACCAAAGAATGCCCGCTCCGAGCATTACGAAGGGCACATTGTGAGGGGCCGGTCGATTCTGCGGCCAGCCCGATCTCTTGCCTAGAACAATCGCTAGCGCTAGGGCTGCCGCGCCTGCATTGACGTGAATTGCGGTACCGCCTGCAAAGTCGTGGGCCGGGAGGTTGAAGATCCAGCCGTCGGCGCCGTAGATCCAATAAACAACTGGGGCATAGACAACTAGTGACCAAATTGGGACGAAAACCATCCAAGCTGAGAATTTCATTCTGTCCGCCACTGCGCCCGAGATCAGGGCAGGGGTGATGCATGCGAAGGTCATGAGGAAGCCGAAAGTCGCCAAACTCTCAACGTCGTGGACTCCCTTCAACCCGACAATGCTCAAGTCGCCTAGCCACCAGCGACCACTATCTCCTGCCGCCAGGCTCCAACCCAGCAGTACCCATACAACGGGCACAATTCCCAAGCACCACATGTTCATGTTCAACATGTTGAGTGCGTTTTTGGCCCTGACCATTCCTCCGTAAAAGAGTGCGAGCCCTGGGACCATAAAGAGCACCAGAGCAGCTGCAGTCAGGATCCAGGCAGTGTTGCCTTCCATCCGCTTTTTCCTTCCGCGCGGGGTTTGAGATCCCGCTTCAGCACTAAGTTAGGCAACGAAAATCAGCAGGCAGTTTCATTCGTGTTAAGGCAGTGTGAACTGTGTTCTTCCCTATCTAAACCGTTAGCCGGCCTGATCGAGGGCCTGGACAAGGTCGTTCACTAGATCATCGGTTGATTCGATACCGACCGAGATGCGTACTAGGTCCTCAGGTACCTCTAAAGCAGAACCCGCTACGGAGAGATGGGTCATAACCCCAGGATGCTCAATCAACGATTCGACGGCGCCTAGCGATTCGGCGAGAGTAAAGACTCGGGTATTCATTACCACCCGCTCGGCGGCGGCTTGCCCTCCCGCGAGACGAAAGCTCACCATGCCACCGAAGTCACGCATTTGTTGTAACGCAACCTCGTGACCTGGATGATCTTCTAGCCCCGGATACAGCACTTGGGTCACCGCCGGATGCTCGCTGAGGACAGACACGATGCTCTTGGCGTTTTCGCAATGTCGATCCATTCGAACCGCCAGCGTCTTCACCCCGCGCAGCGCAAGGTAACAGTCGAACGGGCTGGGAATGGCGCCAACCGCGTTTTGTAGAAACACCAACTCTTCTGCCAAAGCATCGTGATTGGTAGCAACAAATCCGCCGACCACGTCGCTGTGGCCGCCTATGTATTTAGTGGCAGAATGCACGACCGCGTCCGCTCCTAAGGCCAACGGTTGCTGTAGGTATGGAGTGGCAAACGTGTTATCAACAACCAGCAGCCCTCCCAATTCGTGAACCACGTCTGAAATTGTTCGGATGTCAAAGATCGAAAGCATGGGATTGCTTGGAGTCTCCAGCCAAACCATCCGGCAATCAGGGTTCCAGACCTCTTTTATTCGATCGGGTTCGGTGAGGTCGACAGCCGCATTACCAACACCCGCGTTTTTCCCGTGAATCTTGTCAATGAGACGGAAGGTACCTCCATAGGCATCGTTACCAAGCAAAATCTGGGAACCTGGGTTCAGTTGCCGGAGCAACGCATCTTCCGCGGAAAGCCCACTCGCAAAGGCGAAACCATACTTAGCCCCTTCGAGCGACGCTACACAGGCCTCGTATGCGTGTCGCGTGGGATTTCCAGTTCGCGAGTATTCGTAGCCATGTCGTGGCGAGCCGGGAGCTTCCTGCGCAAAGGTCGTCGACATTGCAATGGGCGTGACTACGCCGCCGGTTCGTTGGTCATGAGGCTGTCCTGCTCTAATAGCGCGAGTTTCAAATCCGTATTCTTCCGGATCTTCAAAGCCTGAGAGGAGGGGGTCGCCGCCCATCATTTCTCTTGAACCTCCGTGTCGTCGTCAGAAATAGGTTGCAGTAGTTCAGCACGCTCCAACAAGGTTCGCGGCTTTCCGCTATCGAGCACAAGGACCACGGGGGAACGTTCAATTTTCTGCACAGCAGCTCCTACCGTTTCGCCGATGCCGATGATTGGTAAGGGTGGATCCATTAACTCCTCAACCGAACGATCAAGAATGCCCGTTGCCTCAAAGGACTTCTCTCTTAGCGAATCTTCCGATACCGAACCGAGTACTTCTGCCGCTGCTATGGGCATTTCACCTTTCGCGACGGGAACATGTGAGAGACCGTGGGCGCGCATGATTTCGATGGCGTCGCGGACCGTTGTTTGCGGGGCAACATAAGGCAACGCAAGGTTGTCTTGGAGTTTGGCTCCAATGAGATCAGCTACCGTCAAACCTTCTTGATGGCTAAATCCCATATTGGCCATCCAATCTTTGTCGAAGACTTTGCTCAGGTAGCCCCGGCCGCTGTCCGGGATAAGCACTACTACTAAGTCCTCGCTGCTAAGACCTTCCGCTACTCGCAAGGCCGCGGCGACTGCTGTGCCACCAGATCCACCAATCAGAATGCCTTCTTCTTTGGTCACTCGATGAGCCATAGCGAACGACTCCGCATCACTGACTGCAATGGCCAAGTCCACGACCTTGGGGTCGTACGTGTCCGGCCAAAAGTCTTCACCTACGCCTTCAACGAGATACGGCCGGCCATCGCCGCCCGAGTAGACCGAATTAGTGGGATCGGCGGCAATGATTTGTACTGTCGAACGTTGCTCTTTGAGGAATCTTCCTACGCCCGTGATGGTGCCGCCAGTTCCGGCTCCTGCAACAAAATGTGTGACCCGTCCCCGGGATTGTTGCCATATTTCCGGACCAGTTGATTCATAGTGGGCTTGGGGGTTTGCCTGGTTGTGGTACTGGTTCGGTCGGTAAGCGTCGGGAACTTCGTTTACCAGACGTTCCGCTGTTGAGTAATAGGAGCGGGGATCATCGGGGTCAACTGCAACGGGGCATACGACGACTTCAGCGCCGTACGCTTCTAAGAGGCTGACCTTTTCGCTGCTGACTTTGTCGGTCATTACGAATACGCAGTTGTAGCCGCGCTGAGCCGCGACGATAGCGAGACCGACTCCGGTGTTACCGGAAGTTGGTTCGATGATCGTGCCCCCTGGCTTAAGTAGTCCGGCTTTTTCTGCTTCATCGATCATGGTGACGGCGGGACGGTCCTTGGAACTGCCGCCGGGATTGGTCGTTTCTAGTTTCGCGAGAACTGGGCATGACAGCCCGGCAGCGACTCGAGGTAGACGCACCATTGGTGTGTTCCCAATCAGGTCAAGTACCGATTCAGCAACGTCAAGCTCAGAGCTGTTCATACTCCCAGTCTGGCTGTTTCGTGTCTGCTTCACACAGTCGATAGCTGCGTCTCTACTGTGGAAGCCTCGCGCCTATTCCAAGGGGCGGGGAACAGGCCGCGCAACTTGAGGCGACCACGTCCAGAAACTATCCCGTCGCACCCATCCAGGTCCTAGGAGCCAACTACTTGGGCTTCATTAGCTGTCAGCCAAGTAGCTCTTGAGCAGCCTGTCTGAATTTCTCTACATTGGCTTCTTTGACGCCCTCGTATCCGCGGATAATGTCGGGCAGCTCAGCCACTGCTAGAGCCTTCTCGTAGGTTTCGGTGCGCAAGTCAGCAAGCACCTGACCAATCATGTCTTGGTACTCCCCCACCAGTGCCCGTTCCATCTTGCGGTGGGCGGTGTTGCCGAACAGGTCCAGTGGGGTTCCGCGCAAGAATTTCAATCTTCGCAGCACTCCAAAGGCCAGGTCGCCAGAACGTCCGAGCCCTATTTTTTGGTCAAGACCGAGGCGTCTCATTGATGGCGGATGGAGCTTGTAGGTGACTTTGCTTGCATCACCGAACTGTTCTTGAACAGCGTGGTGGAACCCTTTCGAACGATGGAGTCGCGCAACTTCATATTCGTCTTTGTAGGCCATCAGCTTGTAGAGATGGCGGGCATAGGTTTCTGATAAGCGCGTGTCCTCACCTAGCGACGCTTCAGCGGACCTGACCTTGCCTACCCTCTCGACGTAGGTGCGCGCATACCCGCTGCTCTGATAATCAACCAGATCGGCGGCTCTGATCTTCAAGAGTCGCTCTAGTTCTTCTGATGGGCTAGGTACTGATTGGATGAGGGACTCAACCGCTGTTGAAACCTTGGCCTCGCGGCCGACTTTCCCAACTCTTTCAATGCCCAACTCGTCTATGAAACCGGGTTCGAGGACGATGTGTCGGCCGATTCTGAACGCTTGTGTGTTCAGTTCGACCGCCACCCCATTCAGTTCGATCGCTCGCTCGATCGCCGAAGCGCTGATCGGTACCACTCCGCTCTGGTACGCGGAGCCCAACACAATGATGTTGGCGGGCATGTGCGATCTGAACAGATTGTCGGACAGATTTCCGGCGTCGTAGTAGATGTTTTTTTCGGGGACTGTGGCGCTGTCGATAGTCGACTGCAACGCTGACCATTCGGGGTATTCAGCAGTCGTGTCGCGCACCATCGCAGCAGTGGGAACCTTGCTTGACGAGACCAAAGCGACAGTGCGGCCGGGCATCGCCTTTTCCAGGTTCACTGGATTTGTTCCGCTTAACAGATCGAACACGATGTAGGCGTCAGCCTCCCCGGTCGCAATTTTATTTGCCTCGCCGAGGACGAGTTCGCTATCGGGTCGACGAATTTTGAGGTTAGACACCACTGGCCCGCCTTTTTGGGCGAGGCCTGTTTGGTCCAGTCCGTGCGCCTCTTTACCGTCCAATAACGCGGCGGTCGCCAACAGCTGATTAACCGTGACGACTCCTGTTCCGCCGATACCCATCATGAGCACGTTGCCTTCATCGAGTCGATCAGGCTCAGGTTGGTCATCTCCAATTTCGGCTAACGCAAGTGCCGATTTTTCGGGGACCGACCCGCCTGGAATTACTTCGATAAACGCGGGGCAGTCACCGTCAAGGCAGGTGAAGTCTTTATTGCATGAAGATTGATGTATCGCGGTCTTTCGGCCAAATTCAGTTTCTACGGGCTGTACGGAAAGACAGCTGGATTTCTCACCGCAATCACCGCATCCCTCACATACGGCCTCGTTAATGAAGACGCGCATGGTTGGCTCGGTCGCCTTGCCTCTTTTTCGGTCACGACGGAGTTCTGCTGCGCAGGGTTGGTCGTAGATGAGGACGGTGCATCCGGGAACATCGCGCAAAATTCGCTGGGCCTCATCCAAGCGATCTCGATGCCAAACTTCGGTACCGTCAGCGAAGTGGGGCGCGATCCCATACTTTTCGGTGTCGTGGGTAAGCACCATGATTTTCGAGGCGCCTTCGGCTTCGAGGGATCGAGTGAGTTCGGGGACTTCCATGCCACCGTCAACCTCTTGGCCGCCCGTCATGGCTACAGCCGCGTTGTAAAGAATCTTGAAAGTGACGTTCGTTCCAGCGGCAATCGCTTGTCGGACAGCGAGCGATCCAGAGTGGTGAAAAGTACCGTCACCGATGTTTTGAAAGCGGTGCTCCATGTTGACGAATGGAGCTGCACCGACCCATTGCACGCCTTCGCCGCCCATCTGGGTGGTGCCTTTGACGTTGCGCGTAGGAGTCATGGAAGCCATGCCGTGGCAGCCGATTCCGCCTCCGGCTTCGGAACCTTCTGGAACCCACGTGGATCGGTTGTGTGGACAGCCTGAACAGAAGTTCGGCGTCCTGTTCGACTGCTTTTTGGTGTCGGGGGCTCCAAGGGCGACGGGGACGGTGACTCGTTCGCGCACCGCAGGACCAACTGCTTCTTCACCCAACCGTTCAACTAAGAAAGGTCTGATCTTGCGCGCTATGAGGTCAGCGTCCATCTCTCCGTGGCCTGGGAACCAAAATCCGTTGTCCGTATCACGCTTACCGAGGATCACCGGAGCGTCCGTTGAGCCGTAGAGAATTTCCCGCATGAACGTTTCAACGAAGGCTCGTTTTTCTTCGACTACGACGATCGTGTCGAGACCTTGAGCAAATTCTCGAACGCTGTTGGCTTCTAACGGCCATACGACGGCAGGTTTATATATTCGTATTCCGCGTTGGTTAAGGGCAGCCTCATCGAGGCCCATTCGATCCAATGCTTCTCGCAGGTCGTAGTACGTCTTGCCGGCAGCAACAAATCCGATGCGGGCGTCCGAAGTTGCTCCGCTGACGGTATTGAGACGATTCAGGTGAATAAAGGCGTCGGTTGCTTCAAGGCGTCCTTCATGAATTTCAAGTTCTTGACGGACGGCGAAAGGTCCAAATAGCGCATCTTGTTGCGTGTGTTGCCATGGGCCGCCGTTCCACTCAAAATCGGGTCGTTTCGTTTGGACTCGGCCAGGGCCGACTTTGATGGTTGAGTAACCATCGGCAACGTTGGTCACGATCTTTAGCGATACCCAAAGACCGCTGTATCGCGATAGTTCATATCCAATTCGCCCGTAGTCGGCGACCTCTTGAACGGTTCCGGGATAAAGGATCGGGGTTTGAAAATGAAGCAGTGCGAATTCAGATTCTGACGCCAGCGTCGACGACTTTGAAGCGGGATCGTCGCCAGCGACAAGCAACACGCCGCCCTTCGGGTCTACTCCGCATACGTTCGCGTGTCGTATTGCGTCCCCAGACCGGTCAACCCCGGGGGCTTTTCCGTACCACATGCCTAACACGCCATCGAATTTGCCATCGAAGTTGCGGTTGGCGAGCTGTGAGCCCCATACGGTGGTCGCTCCAAGGTCTTCGTTCAGCCCGGGAATAAATTCGATGTTGTTAGCCGCGAGTTCTTCTGCGTTACTCAGCATTAGTGTGTCGATGCCGCCGAGAGGGGATCCTCGATACCCAGAAACCATGGCCGCGTTGTTTAGGCCGTCGCGCCGGTCTGCGCGTAGCTGGTCCATAAGGACTCGCAGCAAGGCCTGGACGCCGGACATCGCAACGTCGCCCTCGTCGCGTACGAATCGGTCTTCAAGTCTGAAGTCGGCTAGTGCCATCGGTACCCTCCCTGACTGGGGGAAAGGATAGTGCCGCCGGGGGTCGGGTCGCCGGTAAGCGCGTCCAAATGGTGTATTTCCTTCTGTCTCATAGGTCTAGGACAGCTGTTGACGTCGCCACGTTGAGCAGAACAGCCGTTATCGTTGAAAGAGCGGCTTCAACAATTAATGGCGTGCGGAGACACGAGGTAGACGTGTCGCTAACAGAAGTGCACATCCATTGGCGAGCCCCGATAATAGGAACGCCCACCGATAGTCCCCCAAAGCATCATGAAGCAGTTGCGCGATGTAGGGCCCTATCGCGGCCATAGTTCCCGCGGTCGCAAAAATTCGACCCACGATCGCGCCAGCGTGGGCCCTCCCGAAGAGGTCAGCGACAAGAGGCGGAAACACCACTACTCCGCCGCCGTACGCAAAGCCGAAGGCTGCTGCCGAGGGATAGAGCAACCAAAGATCGTTGCTGCAGGCCATGCCAACAAATGATGCTGTTTCAATACCCAAAGCCACGATAACTGCGGTTTTGCGCCCTATGCGGTCAGACACCGGTCCCATGGTTAAGCGCCCGACCAGTCCGCCTATGCCGATAGCTGAAATCACCGTGGAAGCAGTTTGCAACGAGGCACCCAAACTCTGGGCGAATTGGACCCCATGTACGAAGGGTATGAAGACCGCGATGAACGTAAGCGCGTACATTCCAAAAATTTGCCAATAGGTAATGCTTCTCCATGCTTCCGCCGGACTTACCCCGGAGAACGACTCTCCCACTGGATGCATAGGTGACATCTGCGGACCGTCGGGCAGCTGTCCTACGGTTTCGGGGTCGCGCTCGAGTATGAACGAACTCAACAACATGCAGGCACCTCCGAAAATTGACATGCTCACAATTGCGACCCGCCACCCATAGGCTCCCACCAGCAACGCAGCAACGGGAGGAACGACAATGTTCGCGAGACTCCCCCCCGAGGTCGCGATTGCCGTTGCCAGCCCTCGCCGAACAACGAACCAGCGCACCACGGTGGCATTACATGGGACCCAGGAGCAGCTCATCCCTAAAGGGGCAACAATGCCCATACCGAGGGCGACGACGGTCAGACTGTTCGAGGTCGCCCACAACAGGTATCCGCTAGTAAGCAGAACTGACCCCGTTGCAACGATGGGGCGTGGACCCCAGCGGTCGGTCAGCCAACCACTAACCGCGGATAGGGCACTGTATAGCCCTATATAGATGGCGAAGATCAATTGAAGTCGGGTCTCGGACCAGCCTGTGTCCGCTACCACATCGCCGACAAATGTCCCGAAACTGAATTGAATGCCGTAGACGACAAACAAGACCGTGAACGCGGCTCCAACGATGCGCCAACCAAAAAACGGGCGCTCGGCTGCGGAAACCGAGTAGATCACAACCTTGGTTAACGGTCCCCCGGCGCCATGTAAAACCAGATGGGGTTCGGTTCGTCGGCGTCAGCCATGGCTTGTCGAGCTGCCATGACTACTTTGCCAGCTTCGGTTTCATCAAGGAACCAGCGCGTCCCAGCCCAGGCCGACGGAGCATGGTCCGATAACGCCAAAGCGGCGGTTTCGTAATATCCGCGGATGTCTTGGCTAACTCGTGATGGGATCCCGGGCACGCCTGCCTCTTTCCACGGAGTTCCTTCCGCGATCTTTACAAAGGCGTCGATTGCAATTGTAATTTCGTCAGCCTGGACCACCCTTCCTGCCCCAATTCGGTTTCCATATTGAGCGATGGAGCGGTCATATGCAGGCCGCAGCCCATTCACCTCGTCAATGGCAGGGTGGAGATCAGGATCATGTCGCGGCGGCATTGGACATGCCATAACCTCGGTTTCATCATCGATGATGCTGACGTCGTATTCCGCGAAAATTGGCTCTGAGCTGTCCAGCAACTCAAATGCTCTGGCCAACACTCGATGTTGAAATTCTGAGTCAGAAGGAACGCCAAGCGGTCTCCCCAGGGGGAAATCGCACCAGAGACCTCTCGGAGGCGCCGTTGTCTCTATCTGACTCTTGATGGAACCAAGGGCAACAGTGGCGATACCTTCAGCTTCGAAGATGTGTGCGAGCGTACTCACGGTACGCGTACAAAGGGGTCAGACAGGTGTCAGTATGACCACATCAACGTCTTGTTCCTTTAAGAATTTGGCCCCTGAAGGTCCGCTGTCAAGCCTTATTGCCGATAGGTCAAATTGGTTACCAGCGTAGGCAAGGTGCTCCTCAGCTACTGAGCCAATAATTCCTTGTGCCGCTAATTCATCGAGGCGGTCGATCGGAAACACCGTGTTGATGTCGAGAGCGAAGCCCGTTGCGTCAAAATTTGGACTCCAGTGTCCCATCACGTAATCGCGAGCCTCGGATCTCAAGATTCGATAGCCAGTGTCCATGGGCGAAAAATCTTCGTCGTCGGGATGGTGAAGTGATGCAGAGGTAACAATCGCTACCTTCGCTTCGTTCAGAGGGACCGGGACTGTAAAGGCCGTCTCGTCGAACTTGACGCCATCAAGATTGGCCGTCATTGCCTTGATATCGCTGTCTGTCATGGCTCAGAGGCTACGTCACTTCAGTTATCGGTGCAGCAACAGTTACCGAGGGTCCGTGGACACCATCGCGACACCTCCGACAACAAGAACGCCGCCACCTAGTTCGATAAGACTAAATCGGTCACCTACAAGTAGCCAACCAAAGAGCACTCCAAAGAACGGGGTCAAATAAGCGACGGCTGCGCCTTGGATCGCGGGAGCGCGTCGCAAAACCGTGGCGAATAAGACAAACGTGACCGCCAACGACGGGATCCCTGCGTACAGGAGCGGCAACGCAAGTCCCCAACCTATTTCCGTGTCCGACCAGCTTTCGATAAAGGGAACTGCCGCATGCAGGCAAATCGCTGACAGCAAGATCTGGCAGGTGACGAGCATTAGCGGACTGATTTCAAGCGCGGCCGGGAGCCTTTTGTTTAAGACAGCACCTAACGCCCAACTGATGCTTGAGATCAACGCAAAAAGAATTCCTAGAGTTGTGTTGCCGGATCCGAGAGCCGGGATTGCTAGGAAGACCGCGCCAAAAAGACCTACCACCAGACCGGCGCGACCGCGACGTCCTGGCCGCTCGGCAAGAACTCGCACGGCGATCATCGCTGTGAACAAAGGCATGGTCGCGGACAACATTGCCGACAATCCCGGTGAAAGACGAGAGATCGCTAATACCAGGAATCCGCTGGAGATCGTCGTAATAGACAGGGAAATCCACCAAACGGCTCGCCACTGCCGTCGGGTGTTTGGTAGCCGCTCCCCACGAGCAAACGCCACCAGGAGCAAGAATGGCGCACCGATTGATGCTCGAAGAGCGGCCAGCGCGAGCGGCGACGTGTAGTCCAAAGCGCGTTTCATGACCGTGTAATTCAAGCCAATCAAGAGCGCCGTCAGAACGACTAGTCCGATGGTTACAAAATCTGAAGTGTTCGCTGTTGTGAGGTTCCGTTTGCGCGAGTTGGTCACACGTCCTCAAGTAAATCGAAGGATCGTTGGCGGAGACGGCGCATGCCTTTGAGCCAGCGGTCTGGATCCGCTGCTTTTCGCTCCGTGTACGTCTTTACCTCAGGGTGAGAAAGAATCAGGAAACGTTCTTCTTGAACTGCCTCAGTGATCACATCGGCGACATAGTCGGCCTCGACGATTCCATCAGTGCCACCGTCTCCCAACTGTTTGGGCGCCATGGCGGTGTTCACGCCTTGGGGACACAAAACTGAGACTTTGATGCCATCATCTCCATGGGTTATTGCAAGGGCTTCTGCAAGCTTGATGCAGGCAGCCTTTGTCACCGAATAGGGCGTGGAGCCCACCGCCGCTAAAAGTCCAGCGGCGCTAGCTGTGTGTATGAGGTAGCCATCTCCGCGCGCTGTCATCGAGGGCAGTACCGCCCGCGCCGCATACACGTGAGACATGACGTGCAACTCCCATTGGGCTTGCCAAGCCTCGTTGCTGGCCTCGACTCCGCCTTCGACCCCCGCGCCCGCATTGGAGAAAAAGATGTCGATGGGACCGAGGGTCGTTTCTGTTTCTTCCACCAGTTCGGCTATGGCTTTTTCGTCCGTGACGTCAAGTCGCGCGCCGACACAGCCCAATTCGTCCGCTACTAGGTGTGCTGCTTTCTCGTCGTAATCAGCTACGACGACGCCTCGAGCTCCCTCCGCAACCCATTTTCGGGCTGTGGCAGAGCCAATACCACCGCCGCCTCCGGTAATGATTGCAACACGATCTTTGATGTCCATGGTGTGACCCTAGGGCGGGGACGCTAGGGAGTGCTCAACTCTCGGCAACACCATTCTTGGTGCGCATCGCAGCGTACGCGATTTCGTCAACTTCGTGTGCTCCCAGAAATCTTCCGGGGCTAGCGCCATCGACATGGCCCATGATTCCTTTGTAGAGGCCGAAGCCGCAAAGCGCCGCTAGACGTTGTGGCATTGCCTTTACGTCATCGGGAGCGAGGCTGTAATACTGGTTTTGTTGTTGACGCAGATATCCCTGGCAGTACTGAACGCTGATACCTAATCGCCACTCGTTGTTTGTTGTATTCGCTCCCCCACAATGCCAAGTTCCTCCGTTTAGGATCAACACCGAGCCGGCTTTCATTTCAGCCGGTATGTGTTCAATCTGCTCACCTTTTCTGGGTTCATGGTCGAATCTGTGAGAACCGGGAACGATTCGTGTGGCCCCGTTTTCATCTGTGAAGTCCGTGAAGGCCCAAATGGTCGTAACCATGAACGGGATGCGGGGTCGGCTAACAGTGACTAACCCATCGTCGCTGTGGAGGCCTTGGTGAACTTCGCCGGGGCCAATGTGCATACATGTGGTACCTGACAAGATGCATTCATCGTCTAAGAGACGTTCGGGAAAGGGAAGCACATTTTCATGTGTAGGTAGTTTCCAAAACGCTCGATCTTTCCCTAAAAGGTTATACATGCGCTTAGTGGCGTAGCCTTCGGCGCGATTGCCACGTGGCTGCACGTCAAGGTCGGCTTCAAGTCGAGCGACTGTTTCCCGCACTTCCTCAATGAGGTCTTGCCCGATCGCGTTCTCGATAATGCAGTAGCCGTCGTCTTCGATGGTTTGGAGATGTTGAGACAAGGTTGCCGTATCCATAACAAGATTCTCGCAGCTTAAAAGCAGTGGTGGCGGTTTACTGCGAGACTGACGGCTATGGCAGTCGTTTCGGAGCCACGAAGAATGGTTCTGAACGCTTTTTCTATGAATTGTGTGAGTCACATTCAACAAGGGATGTGGACGAGGGAAGATACCCGTCAGGTCGAATTTGGCTCTCTCGATCCATGGATTGAACTCGCAAAAGTCGCTGAGAAAGGTTGCTTCGACACCATCTTTCTGGCCGACGTGATTGGGCTCTACGACAATTACAAGGGGAACGCGGACACGTCGTTTCGAGAAGCTATGCAGGTCCCGGTCAACGACCCAATGCTCCTAATTCCTGCAATGGCCGCAGTGACAGAACACCTTGGGTTCGCTTTCACCAGTTCGATCTTGCAGGCTCACCCGTTCACGTTCGCCCGACAGCTTTCGACACTAGATCACTTAACTGATGGCCGCGTCGCTTGGAATATCGTGACCTCATATTTGCCTAATGCGGGTAGCAACCTTGGTTTCGATGGTCTACCCGGTCACGAGGAGCGCTACGCGAGAGCTGATGAGTACCTGGAAATCATTTACAAGCTTCTAGAAGGAAGCTGGGCCGACGACGCCGTCGTCAATGACCGACAACGGCGGATGTATGTAAATCCTGATCGTGTTCGCCCGATCAATCATCGTGGCCTCCATTACGACGTCGCGGGGCCACATTTGTCAGCCCCCTCAGTTCAGAGAACTCCAGTCCTATTTCAAGCTGGCATGTCAGAGACCGGCAGGGAATTTGCCGCTCAACATGCTGAATGTGTGTTCGTCGTTGGCTCTTCGCGAAGCGGGCCAGCGATAGCGGCAGACTTACATCAGCGCGCGCTGTCGTATGGGAGAAGTGATTCTGATCTCATGCTCATCGGAGGGGTCGCGCCGATTGTCGGGGGCACAGAAGCTGAGGCTCTGGCGAAACGCGATGAGTACAAAAGCGATCTATCTATTGAGGCGGGTTTAGCTCACATCAGCGGCAATATCGGAGCGGATTTGGGTGACATTGACCCGGCCGAGCCTCTCGAAAATTTTAGGACGGAACGCGTCCAGGGGTTCTTGAAAAACTTGCTGGACTCCGCGCCACCTGGGACAAGGACGATGGGGGATTTGGTTAAATCGAACCTCGCGGGCGCTTGGTTAGTGGGGTCCGCTGAACAGGTAGCGGACGAACTGCAACGAAGGTTTGAAAGCGGTCTCGATGGATTCAACTTGACCTACACGGTGACTCCGGGAACTTTCGTTGACTTTGTAGAGGGAGTGGTCCCAATCCTGCAGGAGCGTGGCCTGGTACAAAGTGAATATTCAACGGGCAGTCTTAGGCGGAAGTTGTTCGGTAGCGACAAACTGCCGGCAAGTCACCCAGCCGCAAAGTTTCGTTTCTGAACTCAGTTCTCCGACTGCTCATTTCGGCCGCTTCCTCGAGCGATAGCTGCTGCAGCCAGCGCAAGGAAGAGCATGCCGGCCCATGCTGTCTCATATCCGCCGGTCGCGTCGGCGGTTAAGCCTGTGAGAAAGCCTCCCAGGGTGAGCCCCACCATGAAACCCATTACGACTCGTCCGCTGGCGCGCCCTGATTGGTTGGCGGGCACTCCAATAATGACTGAAAGCATCACGACGGCGTTCCATGCGTTAAGACCGACTGCGGAGAGAACCGCAGCTGGCCACATAATCCATTCACCGATTCCAACCGCTAGAAAGAGCATCGCCATGACTAGCGCAGTAAATAGTGACTGGATCGTTAGGGCAGAAGATGGAGCCACCCGATGTTCAGCCAGATGCGCCCAGAGGATTCGCGTGGCGATTGCGAGGCCCCCTGGAAGACCTGCGATTATCCCGGCCTTTACGTTCGACATGGCCAACGAATTTTCGGCGAACAGCACTAGGTATCGGCTAACTCCTCCGACTACACATCCCATGAGTAAGGAATAAATCGAAAGTAGGTGCACCGAACGGGGTAACGACGTCGATGACGTTTCGACAGAATCGCTCGCGTTGTCTTGAATTCGGAGTCGGCTATCTGGGAGCGCAAACGCTGTCACCGTGGACAAGGAGAGCGCTACGACCGCGTACACGCCGATGGCTAGACGCCAGCTAGACCAGATACTCAGAATGGGTAGGGTGAAGCCACCCACCAAGATCGCGAGTTGCACTCCCGATTGTTTTATTCCAGTCACAGTTCCGCGGCGACCTTCTGGCGCTCGTTCTGAGATCAGTTTGTTGGTCGCAGGGTTACAGGCGCCTTGTCCGTATCCGGAAATGAAGAGCCCCAACATCAGCCCGACGACTGAAGTTGCGATCGCGACTATCAACAGCCCGATCCCCGAAGAAAGCAGCACTAGAACACATGACCATTTGCCCCCGTATCGATCACTAAAGCGACCGGAAAGGGGTGCGCATAACGCGCCTACGATGGTGTTCACTGAGACGCCTGCACCGAACATCGTCAGTGACATGCCAAGATCATTTGCCAATGCCGTCGCTACGACGGCCGTTCCTACTATTGGAAATGCTCCTAACGCCATTGTCAGGACCAAAACCGTTATTAGCACTGAGGAACTAAGACGCGTCGACGGAATCTTCGAAGCGTCAGACAGTGGCACGGTGTGCACCCTACGCTGACGGGCGATGTCAAAGCGGCAAGTCCTTATCCCTCACATCGCATACGACCGGATCCGTTCGAGACTCGATGAACTTCCCCACGACGTAGCCGTTCTTTGCTGGTCATCCACGGGGGTCAACTGGGCTGATGGATCTCCGGTAGCCGCAAATGAGTACCTTCCTGAGGTGGGTTGGATTGCGATTGACACCATGTTCTCGGGGGATTTCCCATCTTTTGCCGCCGCCTTACTGGAATCGGGAACAGTTCGTTGGGTTCAGTCCTGTTTGGCGGGTATCGATGCGCCACCCTTGCTTAATATTCTCGAGGCTGGGATCCGGCTGAGCAACAGCGATTCGCCTAACGCGGGAGTGGCTGAATACGTGATGGCGGCGGTTATGCATGTTCAACACAACTGGACGGCTCGTCGCGACAATCAGCGGAACGCTACATGGGCGCAAGGCGGTTGGAAGGAGATAAGCGGCTCAAAATGGGTTGTTGTTGGCTTTGGCTCAATTGGCGGTGAGATCGCTAAGCGAGCCCGTCCTTTTGGCGTTGAGGTCATCGGGGCTCGAAGGACGAAGGTTGAAGATACTCGCGCGGACGGGATGGTAACCATGGATCGGATCAGTGAGGTCTTACCGTCCGCCGATGCTGTGGTCGTGGCCTGCCCGCTCACCGATGAGACGCTCGGTCTAGTCAACCGCGACTTTCTTTCTCAAATGCGCGAGGACGCGATTCTGGTCAACGTGTCTAGAGGGCCCGTGGTCGATACTGCTGAACTCGTGGCGGCGTTGGATTCGGGGAGACCCGGTCACGCGATTCTTGACGTGTTCGAAACAGAACCGCTTGATCCTGCAAGCCCACTTTGGGACCATCCGGGAATAACCCTGACGTCCCATGTCGCGGGGGCGGGGTCCGGAATTATGGAACGTGGCGACGAGGTTTTTCTTGAACAGTTAGACGCGTATCTCGCGGGTCGTTCCTTGCGATTGGAGGTCGAAAAGTGAAGTCGGAAACGATGTTGCCTTTGGGGAAAGTCGATCCAGGCTTGCGAGAGCCAGATACACCACTCGATGTTGGAACCATCGTTGAAGGGGCGGCCGTAGTTGAAGCACTCGGGTATGACGGGCTTGCAGTCGAGGAGTGTAAAGACGACCCCTACCAGCAGCTAACGCTCGCTTCGGTCAATACGACCGAACTGAGTCTGGCTACTTCCGTCGCTATGGCTTTCCCAAGGTCTCCCACAATCACCGCGATGTCGGCGTGGACGCTTCAAAAAGTTTCTCGTGGCCGGTTAATCTTGGGGCTTGGTTCTCAGGTACGCGGACACATCAGACGCCGATACGGCATGGAATGGAGTGCTCCGGCGCCTCGGATGCGCGATTACATACTGGCGATGAAGGCCGTCTGGCGGTGTTGGCAAAACAGCGAGCCACTCAGACACGACGGGGATCATTACAAACTTGACTTGATGGTCCCTCTTTTTGATCCGGGTCCTATAGATCACCCCGATATTCCAGTTCATATTTCTGCGATCAATACGAACATGTGCGCGGTGGCTGGCGAGGTCGCAGATGGCATCCGACTCCATCCGGTGTGTTCACCCAAATACATAGAAGAGGTGATGGTTCCTGCGGTAGAGCGAGGTGCTGCCCGGGTTCAACGGGACCCAGAGGTTGTCGACTGGTGTATGAAACCTCTGGTTGCAACCGCGGCAGACCAGTCGACTCTGGAGCAGATAGCCGAGAGTGTCCGGGCAAGGGTGGGCTTTTACTTGGCGACACCTGCCTATAAGGCTGCTTTCGAAGTGCACGGATGGGGGGACCATGTCGATCAAGCCGCTTCGCTGTCCCGAGAACAGCGATGGGATGAAATACCGGCTTTGGTCCATGACGAGATGTTTCATACCATCGCCACCGTTGGAACCTACGGCGAAATCGCCTCAATGTTGAACCAGCGATTCGGTCCTCTCATCGATCGAATCGAATTCAGTATTCCGGTGAATGACCCTGACGATGCGAATTTGTTGACTTCGATGCTTAACGAACTCAGCGAAAGCGACGAGTTGCGACACTGATGTTCCCACGTCGGTTAGGGAGCAGTCGGTGAGACGCCGCAGCGACTACCCGGCTTCTGAATGAGTGACGGATTCTTCTCCCATCCATTCGCGTAGCGTGTTTTTTAGTTTGGTTTGTTGGATGAAGATGTCATGTTCGGGACCTGCGGCGTTAGCTGACTGCGGGGCCTTCAGATAGAAGGACAGCCATTCTTGAATCCCGGATTCGCCTGCGCGTTGGGCCAGATCGAGGAACAGTGCCAGGTCGAGAACAATGGGCGCAGCAAGAATTGAGTCGCGACATAGGAAATCAATCTTGATTTGCATCGGATAGCCGAGCCATCCGAAGATGTCGATGTTGTCCCAGCCTTCTTTATTGTCACCTCGCGGCGGGTAGTAGTTGATTCGAACGACATGGTCAATGTTGCCGTAGAGGTCGGGGTAGACGCTTGGCTGCAGGATGGTGTCGAGGACGCCGAGTTTCGATACTTCTTTAGTTTTGAAGTTTTCTGGATCATCGAGTACTTCGCCGTCGCGGTTCCCCAGAATGTTGGTGCTGTACCAGCCCCTCAACCCCAACATTCTTGCCTTCAATCCTGGAGCTATGAGAGTTTTCATGAGCGTTTGTCCAGTCTTGAAGTCTTTGCCTGCGATAGGTACGCCGCGACGTTCTGCAAGTTCAGTCATACATGGAAGGTCGACGCTGAGGTTGGGAGCCCCGTTGGCGAAAGGCACGTCGCTCATGAGCGCGGCGTAGGCATAAATTTGGCTTGGTGAAATGTTGTCGTCATTCGTTCGGAGAGCTTCCTCAAATGCTTCGAGGGTTTGATGTGCCGCGCTTGCCTCCTGATATGCCTCGGTGGAGCCACACCAGACCATCACTAGACGGTCGCAATCATTCTCAGTACGGAAGTGTTCGATATCAGCCATCAATGCTTGGGCCTGATCCAGTTTCGATTCCAATTCCTTAACGCGATTCCCTTCTAGTTTCTTGACCCACCGTTGATCAAAAACTGCGTCCATGGCGACGATGCCTTCCAGTTCGCCAGATATAGCTGAGAGATCCCTCTCTTCAAGCACTCCAGCTGCTTGCGCTCCTTCTAAGGCGTTAGGGGTGATGGGATCCCAGCCTCCGAACACGAGGTCATCTAGATCGGCTAGGGGTACGAAGTCTTTGATGAGGGGATTTCGTGCCTCCTCTTTTTTCCCAAGACGAATGTGCGCCATTTGGGAAACGGAGCCGATAGGCGTGGCAAGACCCTGGCGAGCGGCGAGGACTCCTGCGATGAAGGTTGTCGCGACCGCTCCCATTCCGGGAGTGAGGACGCCGAGCTTGCCTTTGGCGGGCGCGATGTTGGCTGTTGTCATAATAAAAGCATAAGCCTTTATAGAGTTTCTCAGCGTTTAGTTTAGATTTGGTGATCTTTAGTTTTAGAATGGTGAACCGATGAGTTCTTCACGCCCCAGGCTCCCAGACGTCTCAGTTACTCAATTGGAGTATCTCGTCGCAGTGCACCAGTCCAACACCTGGGCTGACGCAGCCAATTTACTTGGAGTGAGCCAATCAGCACTTTCCCAGGGTTTAGCCGAACTTCAGCGTCGACTCGGTCTCGAAATTTTTGGATGGGACGGACGTCGCCGCGTTCCGCTTGAGACCGCACAACATGTAATCGAACATGCTCAACGCATTCTGGCCCAAACCGGTGATCTCGCGGCATGGGCCGAACGAGTCCGCGCTGGGTCAGCCGGCAAGGTGCGAGTTGGAATGATTGACGCGGCGGCAGTAGACCACTTCGGTGAAACCTTGAGAGAATTCCGCGAGAACCGTCCGGAGCTTGATCTTCATGTGACCGTCGGTCCTTCTAGCCATCTACTTCAGGGATTGAGCACGGGCGACCTAGATCTAGCCATCTGTGTTCAACCCGACGACCCAGGCGTGGCGAATGTTCCCCTTCTGGAGGAAGAACTGTTCGTTTATGGGCCTCCCGGAGTTCACCGTTCCCAACCAGCGCTTTGGGGACCCTGGGTCACTTTCCCGCAAGGCTCGCTGACACGCGACCTCATAGAAAAAACGCTTCGTTCGTTAGGCGCGCCATTTGAGGTCGTTGCTGAGTCAAATCAGCCGGAGGTCCTGAGCGAGATGGTGTTAATTGGTATGGGGTGGACGGTTCTCCCCCGGATTCAGGCCGAGCGTCCCCCCGCTTCACTCACTGCTATTCACGCAACACCACTTCTAGAGAGGGCCCTTGTGGCGGCGACGAGACAGACGGGGCCAGCCAATCCGGCGGCAATTGAACTCACTGAAAAGTTTCAACGCCACGCAAGGTTGATCTCAAGGAGCCCGCGTAATTAACCAATTAAATCGCGAACTCGTATATCGCTGGTCCCTAATTCCCGACGAGAGCGCAATTTCGGAGGTGGCTATGTATGGAATCAACCACTAGCGGCCACAGCGGTTCTGGAAGATCGTGGCCCATGTCACTAAGAAACAAGAAGTTTGATGCCGGGATTACCGCAGCGGTACGCATTCCCGATTCCGGCAGTATGAGCCGGTCGTCTCGCCCGTGAATCACCAAAGTGGGAACGGTCATCTTGGCTAACGAAGATTCGCGGTCTCCGCTGGCAAGCATGGCTGCGATCT
>Ga0208522_1000676_pt1 | contig 23164 bp, 19 predicted proteins | sample ETNtaG_25_FD_185763 | JGI IMG/M metagenome (GOLD analysis project Ga0208522, IMG submission 185763) | Marine microbial and viral communities from oxygen minimum zone, Eastern Pacific Ocean - ETNP201302SV86 (SPAdes) (version 2) | ecosystem: Environmental > Aquatic > Marine > Oceanic ... | reverse complement strand
CATAGCGGCTCGGCATCGGCGGTTGCAGCGAGGCGTTTAATGCCCATGACAACGGTGTAGTAGCGGCTGTCCGTAGTGACGAGCAGCGGCCAGAGATACTGTACCCAGCCATAGATGAAGAGGATCACGAAGAGCGCCGCGATATTGGTACGACTCAAGGGAATGAGGATGTCCCGGAAGAACTTTATCGGTCCTGCTCCATCGACCCGGGCCGCCTCCATCAGTTCGTCTGGGACGGTGAGGAAGAACTGGCGAAAGAGGAAAGTTGCCGTTGCCGACGCAATGAGGGGCAGGGTCAGACCTACATAGGAATTGAGCAGCCCCAAATTGGCTACGACGGCAAAGGTCGGGATGATGCGTACTTCCACAGGCAGCATCAGGGTGATGAAAATGATCCAGAAGGCCAACAGCCGGAACGGGAACTTGAAGAATACGATCGCATAGGCGGACAAAAGCGAAATGGCGATTTTGCCGACAGCGATGATGACGGCGATGATCGTGGAGTTCATCAGCATGATCGATAGCGGCGGGGCGCCGGCCGTGGAAATGCCCTCCGACAGCATAAGGCTGTAGTTTTCGACCAGATGAGGTCCCGGCAGCAGGGGCACCAGTCCGCGCATGAAGTCGCCGCTGCCATGGGTGGAGGCGACGAAGGCGAGGTAGACCGGGAAGACGACAATAACGACGCCGACAATGAGAACCAGATGGGTCAGGAAGCTGAGCCACGGGCGATTTTCGACCATAACCCGTCCTCCTAGTACTGCACGCGCCGCTCGACGTAGCGGAACTGTATGGCTGTGAGGAGTATCACGATCAGCATCAAGACCACGGACTGAGCGGCGGAAGAGCCAATATTGAGGCCCAGAAAGCCGTCGGCATAAACCTTGTAGACAAGGATGTTAGTGGCCTGGTTGGGTCCGCCACTGGTCGTGGCATCAATGAGTCCAAACGTGTCGAACATGGCGTAATTGATGTTGACGATGAGCAGAAAGAAAGTGGTCGGCGAGAGCAACGGAAACACAATCGTCCAGAACCTCTTGAAAGGACCCGCGCCGTCGATAGCGGCCGCTTCGTTGAGCGCTTGCGGAACCGACTGAAGGCCGGCCACGAAGAACAGGAAATTGTAGGATATCTGCTTCCAACTGGCGGCAATGACGACCAGGATCATCGCCTGCGTGCCGTCAACGCGATGATTCCAGCTGATGCCAGCGGCTCGCAACAGATAGGGGGCAATGCCGATCGTGGGGTTGAACATGAACCACCACAAGATGCCCACCACCACGGGCGCCACGGCATAGGGCCAGACGAGCATGGTCGTATAGACACGATTGGAGCGCATCACGCGGCTCACGGCAATTGCCAGGATCAGCGACAAGGTCATGGAGAACAAGGTAACCGACACGGCAAAGATCGCTGTCTTGCCTAGGGAATTGACATAGCCCGGATCGGCAAATAGGCGCGCATAATTCTCAAACCAGATGAAGGTCGTCCGGAAACCAAAGGGGTCTTCCCGCTCAAACGAGGACTTCACTGCCTGCGCGGCCGGCCAGATGAAAAATATCAGCGTCACAGCAAGCTGCGGCGCCAGCAGGGCATAGGGCAGCAGCTTGTTGGGAAAGATTGTCCGCTTTGTTTGCATGGACTGGATGCCTCAAGACAGTCGTGCCGGGAAAAACCGGGCAGCCTGGCAGCCCGGTGCGGTCATTCCGGCGCGTCTGCGCCGGAATGACCGGAAGCGGATCAACTATTGGCAGCTTCGAAATCGCGCAGAATCTGGTTGCCGCGTTCCACAGCGGCGTCCAGGGCTTCCTGGGCGGTCTTGCTGCCCGAGAGCATAGCTTCGAACTCCTCGTCGATTGCGGTACGTACCTGGGTCAGATTGCCGAAGCGGATACCCTTGGAGTTCGCCGTCGGCGTGCCGCGGGTAATCTGGTCGATGGCGATTTCGGAACCCGGATTGGCATCGTAATAGCCCTGCTCCTTGCCCAACTCGTAGGCAGCATTGGTGATCGGCAAGTAGCCGGTTGCCTGATGCCATTCGGCCTGTACTTCAGGGCTCGAAAGATAAGTGAAGAATTGGGCTACGCCCCGATACACGTCACTTTCCTTGCCATTGAGCACCCAAAGCGTTGCCCCACCGATGATCGAGTTCTTCGGCTCATCGATCTCGTCATCATAGTAGGGCAGAGGTGCGAAGCCGACTTCGAACTCTTTGGCGTTGTTGATGACTCCGGCGCGCGAAGCCGATGAGTTCATGTAGATGGCGCATTCCTGCGCGTAGAATTTAGGTGGAGCATCCCCCCCGCCAACTGGTCCGCCATATGCGAACAGGCCTTCGTCTGCCCAGGTCTTGAGGTTACCCCAATGCTTGGCCTGCACCGGCCCGTTGAAGGTGAATTCGGTGCCCAGACCCCCAAATCCGTTGTCCAGCGTGCCGTATGGCTGGTCATGGATGGCGGACAGGTTTTCGGTTTGGACCCAGCTCACCCATCCGGTGGTAAAGCCGCAGGGTGCTGCACCCGACTCCATAATCTGGCGGCTCATCGTTTCGAGCTCGGCCCAGGTCTTGGGTGGGGATTCGGGGTCAAGACCGGCGGCCTCGAACACGTCCTTGTTGTAGTACATGATCGGGGTGGAGGAATTGAACGGCATGGATAGGATATTGCCGTCAGTGTCCGAATAATAGCCTGTTACCGGAGCCAGAAAGCCGCTTGGATCCCAAGGTTCGCCATTGTCGGCCATGAGCTGGTAGACTGGATTGACGGCGCCTGTTGCTGCCATCATCGTGCCTGTACCGACCTCAAAGACCTGAACAATGGCCGGCTGCTCATTGGCGCGAAAGGCCGCAATGGCGGCAGTCAGCGTCTCGGGATAGGTACCCTTGTAGCTGGGGACGATGACAAACTCATCCTGGCTGTCGTTAAATCCCTGGGCTATGGCCTCCAACCGCTGCCCCAGTTCGGCATCCATAGCGTGCCACCATGATATTTCGGTTTGCGCAAACGCTGGTGTCGCGGCAATCACGGCGGCCAGTCCTGCGGACAGGAACAATGTGTTCTTGAACATGCTCTCTCCCTTTATTGTTCTCTGAGGCCTCCCTGCCTCAGGACGAAGAGGAATTCGTAACGACCGGAAGAGCTTTTGCAACCGAAAAATGTTCAAATGAACATACGGAGCGCAATTCACCAGCCAGTGAGCTCTCCGTCGGCGGGCCACATAACACATAAATGTTCTGTCGCGGTCCCGGCTTCTCTCGTCACCATTGAAGCAGATGTATTGCGAAGACCATGTTCGTGTGAACATGATGCATGTTCGTCCCTCAATGCCGGGGCGGGAGGGGAACAGACGAGTTCATGTATTTCATCATTGTGCATTTGGTAGCGGCAATCGTGCTCCTTCTTTGGGCGGTTCGCATGGTGCGCACTGCCGTCGAACGGGCCTATTCAGCCCAGCTCAAACGCACTCTGGCTAGAGCGGAGAAGAACGCTTTTTCGGCCGCGCTGGTGGGGGCGGCCATGGCGATCGCTTTGCAGAGCTCCACTGCGGTTGCCACCTTGGCAACCGGCTTTGCTTCGGGCGGATTGCTGGCGGGAGCCACGGGTCTGGCTTTGGTCCTGGGCGCCTATTTCGGCTCAGCCATTGTGGCCAGCATTCTGTCCTTTGACCTTTCCATGCTGCAGGCGCCACTGATCATCCTGGGCGGCACACTGTTCCTGCGCGGCAATTCACGTCAGACCAAGCAGTTGGGACGCATGATTCTGGGTGTGGCCTTCGTTCTGCTCTCGCTTGAAATGGTCTCTCAAGCGACAACCCCCTGGCGCGACAGTGAAATACTGGAAGCCGCCATCGGCTATCTTCGCGGCGACCCCTGGACCGGGTTCCTTTTGGCTGCCGCCGTCACCTGGCTTTCATACTCTTCTGTGGCCAGCGTATTGGTGATCATCACCTTCGGGGCCGCGGGAATAATCCCATTCGAAATTGCAGCTTCGCTGATCCTCGGCGCAAACCTGGGTGGAACGCTGATCGCCCTGGGAATGACGCGGGGCGGTGATGCACGCGCCCGCCGCATTGCCGTCGGCGCAGTGATATTGCGCGGCGGCGGTGCTGTGATTTGCCTGATCCTGATGCAGCTTGTTTTTCCGGTTCTGCCGGTCCTCTTGAGCGATGTGGGGCAACAGGCGAGCCTGCTCCATATCACCTTCAACCTCGCCGTACTTGTGCTGGGACTACCTCTTGCTGCCCCCTTGGCAGGTCTACTGCAACGCACAATCCAAGAGCCGGCCACCACCGATACTGCTGACGTCACCCGCTTTCGCCAGACCGCGCTCGCAGGAAAGCATCACGGCAATGTGGACGTTGCACTGGCCAGCGCCATGCGGGAGCTACTGCGCATGAGCGAACTGGTTGAAGTCATGCTTCAGCCCGCCATTGAAATTCTGAGGACCGATGACAAGGTTTCTATCCGCCGGATCAAGGCGCTAGAGCCAGAGGTTGATCGCTCGAATTCCTCGATAAAACTGTTCCTGGCGCAACTCGACTGGGACAGCATGGATGCCGGACAGTCGCGACGCGCTTCCGACCTCAGCAACTATGCCGTCAGTCTGGAACAGGCTGCCGATGTGATTGTGCGGCAGTTGCTGCGCGTAGCTGACCAACTGCAAGAACGACGCCTGACGTTTTCGTCCGAGGGTTGGGGAGAACTGATCGACCTGCATGCAAGGGTCATGAGCAATTTGCAGCTGGCGCTCAACGTGCTGGTTTCGGAGGATGTGGACTCGGCGCGCCAGCTGGTAGCCGAGAAGGATGCAGTCGGCGTTTTGGAGCGCCAGAGCATGGGCGGCCATTTCTCGCGGCTGCGCTCAGGCAATACCAACAGTTTCGAGACCAGCGAACTGCATCTGGAGACTGTGCGATCGCTAAGGCGGATAAACTCGCTCATCTGTGGCATCGCCTATGCAATATTGAGCGAGCGCGGCGAACTCCTCAACTCGCGTCTGGTACGGCGCTCGATGTGAACGGAGCACCCGTCTATGCCGTTGTGCAGCAAAAGTGTTCCAAACTGCCGCACAAGTCGGCCCTAGCTGTCTTCCCGCAAGCGGCCTGCAGGCCTGCTCGACATGGCGGACCAGGTGGTGGCGGCGCCTGTCGCGGTCGTGATCACGATGACGCCAGCTGCCAATAGAGCCAATTGCAGCGGCTGGAAGGCGAAGCCGATGTCGAGCAGATAGGTCGAAGCCGCCCATGCGCCGGACAACGCGATGATGCCCGAGGGAAGCGCAGCAGCCGCGCCCAACAAGGCGTATTCCATGAGAAAGGTCATGATGACGAAGCCTCGCCTTGCCCCAAGTACCTTCATGACCACCGCATCGGCCTCTCTCTGCTGACGGCCAACGCTCAGAGCGCCGGCCAGTACCAGCACACCAGCAAACACAGCCGTACTGCTGACCAGCGCTATGGCACTGACCAAGCCGTCGAAGACGACCTGCACCCGTGCCAAAGCGTCGCCCACCGGCACGAAGGTGAGTGTCGGTAGTGCCCTGATCAGATGAGCTTCTACTGCCGCCGCTGTGCCTGTCGCGGCCTTGATGGTTCCGAAATAGGATTGCGGCGCGGTCTCGATCAGGCCAGGCGAGACGATGATGCGGAAATTGAAATCCGGGCTACGCCAGTCGACCGTTCGGAAGCTGGCAATGCTCAATTCAAGTGGCCGTCCGGCAATCGAGAGGGTGATCGTGTCACCCAATTTAAGGTCGAGTGCGTCCCGCATTTCTGTGCTGAGAGACACGAGCGGGTCGCCGGTATAGTTGTTTGGCCACCACTCGCCTTCGTCGATCACCGTCCCTGCCGGGACGACAGACGACCAGGTCAGAGCCGTATCACCCCGAAACATATCCGCAACGTCGCTCGCCACCGCGTCGCTCGATGGTGCCGGATTCCCGTTCAATTCGGAGATGATACCGCGCAACATGGGAATGACCGTCAGTGTCTGAACCTCGGGCATTTGCGCGACGACAGTCTCCAGCGTGGCCAACGTGCCTCGATCCATATCCATCAGCACAAAATCGGGCGCATCGGCGCTGACTTCAGCAGCGATCTGGTCATTGATGTTGGTCTGGGTGGTCACGATCAGCAATAGTAGCGACAGGCCCATGCCCATCGAGACAATGACAGTCTTGGTGGGCGCGCCCGGCCGGATGATCGCCGAGACCGCCTGCCGCCACATGCGGCCACCCGGAGCCGGCGCCATGGCAAGCAAGTGCCGCAACAGGCTCGCGGCGAGGCGAAGCAGCGCAAACGCGAACAGCGAACCGAGGAAGTAGATGGCCACCAGCCGTGGATCGTTGGCGATGAACAGGGTGAGGCCAAAAAGCAGGGCGAATCCCGCGATTAGCGGCAGGAGAACACCGGGCTTGGTCATGGTCCGCCAGCCAAGACCGGCCAAGGCGCTGCTCGATCCCGCGCGAAACAGCAGGGCTGGCCGCACCGCGCGGGCCTGCAGTAAAGGCACCCAGGAAAAGAGCAGCGCCGTGACCATGCCGATCCCGCCGGCGACCAGCATGGCGCGCAGGTCGAGCGCCGGTGGCAGGCTGATGCCGATGAGGTCGGAGAGCAGAGGCAGCAATGCGAGCGTTGCTGCGGCAACGATCAGAAGGCCGATTGCGATGGCCACAAGGGAGAGCAGAGCAATTTGTACCATGAAGTGGAACAGGATCCGGCCGCCTTTGGCGCCCAGAGATCGCATTGTGGCGATGGCCGCCTGGCTTTCGCCGACATAGGCAGCCACGGCATTTGCCGCGCCGAGGCCGCCCACGGCCATGGACGAGAGCGCCACCAGCAGCATGAAATTGCCGAAAACGTCGATAAACCGCGCTATCGTTGCCGTGGCCTGACGGGGCGACCTGATCCGCCAATCTCCGTCGGGGAAGGCAGCGTCCAGCGTACTGCGCGCAGCATCGAAATCGCCGTCTTCGAGCAAGACCTTATAGCGGAACTGGCTGAGCACCCCTTCCTCACGCAAGCCCGCAGGCGCCAAGGCGTCGCTGGCAATAAGGGCGGGCGCACCGAGTTGGAAGCCGGCGGTGGCCTGGTCGGGCAGCGCCTGGATAATGCCGCGCAGTTCGACATCGAGCGTGCCGATGCGGATGATTTCGCCGATGTTTGCATCGAGGCGCAAGGCTGCCTGTGGCGAGAGCAGCAGGCCAAATCGGCCATCGCGTTCAGCCAGAAGCTCTGCAAGATCTCCAGGCCGGGCGCCTTGAGCCAAAGTGACTTCCCCCACCAGTGGATAGGCATCCGTCACCGCGCGCAGCGAGAGAAAGGCACTCTTGTCATTCGCCAACGCCTGGGAGTTGAGCTCAACCTCCCGACTGACCTGCCCCAAAGCCCTGAGCGCGGCGACCACTGCAGGGCTGACGTCGCTGCGCTGGGCACGCAATTCCAGGTCGCCTCCCAAAATGAGCCTCGCATCGCGCGCGATGGCAACTTCGACGCTGCTGCGCACCGAGCTTACTGTCCCAATAGCGGCCACGCCCAAGGCGAGACAGGCGATCAAGATGATGAACCTCCGGGCGCTGCCACGCAGATCGATCAGTGCAACGCGCCACCAGCCCCGAAGCCGCCTCATCAAATGGCAGCCTCCAGCTCGCGCAACTCTCCGTGGTCCATACGCAGGTGCCGATCCGCCCGACTTGCAAGGCCATTGTCGTGAGTAATCAGCAGCACGGACATGTTGTTGCGCCGCGCGAGGCTGAACAGCAGCTCAATCGCGGCCGCCGCCGTTTCCTGGTCGAGGTTGCCAGTCGGTTCGTCAGCCAGGAGAAGTCTGGGTCGGGTCACAATGGCACGGGCCAGACCCACTCTTTGCTGCTCTCCGCCAGAAAGGGCACTAGGCAGATGGGTCTCGCGGGCGGCCAGCCCGACCTCTGCAAGTGCGGCCCTGGCGCGCGACCTGATCTCGGTCACCGGCAGATCCTCGAAGGCGATCTCGAGGGCAAGGGCAACGTTTTCGAGCGCCGTCATGGAAGGGATGAGGTGGAAGTTCTGGAACAGAATACCGATGTTTTCGCGGCGCATATCGGCGAGCCTGTCTTCGTCCAACCCCGTGAGGTCGGTGCCCCCGATGCAGACCAGCCCGCTGCTGGCGCGCTCAAGGCCCCCCAGGACCATCAACAGGCTGGTCTTGCCGCTGCCCGAAGGCCCGACAACAGAAACCACCTCGCCCGCCTTTATCTCAAACGTGATAGATCGGAGGATATGAAGCGCGCTACCGCCTGATTTAAGGTGCAGGTTCATGTCCCGCGTACGGGCGATGGTGTCAATCATGGTGCAAAGCCGGGACGTGGTCCGAACGAGAGCGGTGACGCGTGTGATGCGAACAAAATGGTGGCAGCGCGCGATTGGCGCAATGGCTCTGATCGGAACGATTTCGGCATCGGTGCATGCTGTGTCGGCCGATGAGCCGACCATCCTCCTCTACGGCGATTCTCTCATGGCGGGCCTCGGGCTTTCGGCAGAGGACAGCTTTGAAGGGCAGTTGCAGGCGGCTTTGGACGAAGGGGGGATCGAGGCGAACCTGGTCAACGCCAGTGTTTCGGGCGACACCACCGCCGATGGATTGGCGCGCCTGGACTGGAGCCTGGGTGTTCGGCCTGATGCGGTTATCCTCGCGCTTGGTGCCAACGATATGCTGCAGGGTCTGCCGCCTGCCCAGGCACGGGCCAACCTCAAGGCCATTCTGGAGCGGCTCGAGACGCTTGAAGCACCAGTCCTGCTCATGGGCATGATGGCCAATCGTGGGTTGGGCAGCGACTATGTTGCAGCGTTTGACAGCATTTACCCCGAGCTGGCAAATGAGCACGATACGCTGCTCTACCCCTTCTTTCTTGAAGGCGTGGCGCTGGATCCGGCACTCAATCAGGCAGACCGGCGCCATCCCAACGCGGAAGGTGTCGCGGTCATAGTGGCTGGTGTTCTGCCGATGGTGGCAAAACTCCTGCAACAGATTGAACCCTGACGTTAGATTGAACCCTGACGTTCAAGGCAGGAGCTTTTGCACCAATCCGACCCATGCCCTGGACAGGCGTCCGAACAGCTTGGGCTTGTAATAGGCGCTGGCCGCGCGCTTGGAGAGCTCCGAGAGGGTTGGATAGGGCGCGATCATCGAGGCAACCGCAGAAAGCTTGATCTTTTCGGAGATCACCAACCCCCAGAGGCTGATCATTTCGCCGGCATGAGGTGCCACGATCGTGACGCCAAGCACCCTGCCCCTGCGCGTCAAGATCAGCTTGATGAACCCTTCGGTGCGGCGTACGGTCTGCGCACGATCATTGTCGTCCATGCGCTCGATGATGACGCTCACCTCACCATGCGCCTTGCGTGCCTCGGCCTCTGTCAGGCCGACATGGGCGACTTCCGGGTCAAGATAGGTCACCCAAGGCAGGGCAGCATAGTCCACCTTGGCCGGCAGGCCGAACATCGCATTGCGAACAAAGATGCCAGCATGATAGCCGGCAATATGGGTGAACTGCGGTCCGCCGGCCACATCGCCGATGGCAAAGATGCGAGCGTTGCTTGTTCTTAGCCGGTCGTCGACCTTGATCCCCTTCTCGTCGAAGTCGATCCCCGCCAGTTCCAGGCCCATGTCGTGAACATTGGCCTCGCGACCAGCCGCCACCAGAATATGGCTAGCGCCGATCTCGTGTCGGCCCGCAGCCGTTTCGATGGTCGCGCTAATACCTGTGCCGTGCCCCTGTGGATCGATCAGTTTGGCATTCTCAAAAAGCGTGATGCCCTCCTTGCGCAGAACGCCCCGGATCAGGTCAGCGGCCTCGGGTTCGTCACGGGGCAGGATCTGGGCCACATCGACGATCGTGACGGCAGAACCAAGGCGCCGGAACGCTTGCGCCATTTCGAGCCCGATCGGCCCGCCTCCAACGATAAGGAGATGATCCGGACGCTCAACGAGGTCAAACACAGTCTCATTGGTCAACGGCTCCAATTCGCGCAATCCAGGGACCGGCGGCACGACCGCTCTTGACCCGGTCGCCACGACAAAACGGCGCGCCTGGATGCGATACTGGCCCGCGATCAGTTCATTCGAACTGACGAAACGCGCCCCTTCCCTTAAGACCTTGACGCCCATGCCCTGAAATCGCTCGACACTGTCATGCGGGGCGATTTCGCTGATCACGCCATGAATATGACGGTGGATCGCCTCAAAATCGATTTTCGGGGCAAGGGCCTCGCCCACCCCCAGTCGCATCGACGCGGTGAACGTGTGTGCCGCATGCGCCGAAGCGATCAGCGATTTGGAGGGGACGCAGCCGGTATTGAGGCAATCCCCGCCCATGGCAGCGCGCTCGATGAGGACAACCTTGGCGCCGAGCTGTGCGGCTCCGGCCGCAGCACTCAGGCCGGCGGATCCAGCACCGATGATGCAGACATCACAGGAGAGGGCTTCATAAGTTGAATGTGCTGACATGGCTTTGGCTCGGTTGGAGATTGATATCCGTATCGGGAAACAGTCAGGACTCGCGCTCCGCCCCTCGTTTGCGGAGCAAACCGGCGACCGGTGCAATCGCTGCCAGGATAGCTAGCCCCAGCAGTCCTAGAGTTATTCCGGGCGTTATCAAATCGCCCACGCCCACCGGACGGTCCGACGCAGCCGCTTCGGCCAGAACGGTTTCAAGACCCTGCCCAATGGACGCATAGACGAGTGCGCCGGGCAGGATGCCAAGCAGTGTCGCTCCGACATAGGTCGGGAGCGGCACCTTGAAGAGCGCAGGCAGGATATTGATCGCCGAGAACGGAAAGACAGGCGCGAGCCGCAAGGCCAGCAGATAGCTAAAGGCATTGGCCTCAAAGCCGCGGGCAACCTTGCCGGCAAAGCCCGCCACGCGCGAGCGCAGGCCTTCGCCAAAGGCCGTTTGCGCGGCCCAGAACAAGACGGTAGCGCCGATGGTCGCACCCAATGCCGCAAGCAGGCCGCCAATCCAGACGCCATAAAGGAAGCCGCCGGCCAGGGTGAGCAACCATGTCGCGGGAAAAGCGACGGAGACGGCAACCGCATAGACGCAGACATAGGCCAAAGCGGCCAACCAGCCATAGTCGGCGGCGGTGGATTTAAGCGCAGCGCGGGCGTCGGCCAGATAGTCCAGCGTGAGGTATTGATGCCAGCCCATAAGCAGGCCAGTTGCCAGCACAGCCAGTATGACACCCAAAGGCGCAAAGCGCCTGAGGGCGCTCAGCAGTTGGGCCAATCGATCGCTCTGCGGCATGTCAGCGTCTCCTGAATGGCAGCAGCAGCGACCACCCCAGGCGTGCCGGCCCGATGCCGCGATAGGCTTCGAGCCCGATATCCATGTCCCGATGTCCTTTGGCTGGTCGATCCGTATAGGTGGCGAAAAGCCGGTCCCAGATGGCCAGGTTGAAACCATAGTTGCTGTCAGTCTCTCGTCGGTCGGTAGAGTGATGAACGCGGTGCATGTCGGGGGTGACGACCAGCAGACGCACCAAGCGATCAATTTTGGCCGGCAGGTTGATATTGGCGTGGTTGAACATGGACACGCCATTCAGGAGCACTTCGAAAACCAGTACGGACCAAGCTGGGGCACCGAGTGCCAACACCACGGCGGCTTTCCAGACCATGGACAGTACGATCTCGAGCGGGTGGAAACGCAACGCAGTGGTGACGTCAAATCCGGTATCGGCGTGATGCATGCGGTGAATGCGCCACAGAATGGGGATCTTGTGGCTCAGCAGGTGCTCGAGCCACACCGCAAAATCCAGCGCGATAATGGCGGCAACCCCTGCCATCCACACCGGAATGCCGAACTGGTTGAATATCCCCAGACCCTGGCTTTCAGCCCACAGCGCCGTGCCCACAGCAGCTGCGGGAAATACTATGCGCAGGCAGACCGAAGAGAGCACCAGAATACCGATATTGGTCATCCACCGTCGCGTCTTGAGAGCTGCCAGCATTTCGGGGCGCTCAAGGCGTGGATGGGTCAGCTCGATGACCGCGAGCGACCCGAATATCAGGACGAAAGAACCAAACCTGATGACAGGTTCGGACAAGACCATGGCGTTGTTCATGTCTACTCAGGCTTTCCAATTCGCTGATGGTGGTGAAGCACACTTGGTCTACGGCTCTTGGTCCGTGATGGGTGCAGCGGCGCGCCACTTTGTGAACAGGGTGCGCCGCATTGGCCCTGTTCACAAAGCGCCCCAGAACTCCCGCCAATGCCTGTATCCTTGCCCCAAACACACGCCACGCCCGATATCGGCGGCGAAGAACGCGTCGCGCAACCCCCGAGCTTACCTGGTGCGCCACCGGTGATCCGCGATCGCTCGGCCACTTCAGCCAGAGATCACAACCCGCTTTTGTTCCTCATTCGCTTCTCGGTGAGCGAAGGTTACAAGCCAGCATTGAGACTGTAACAAGACAAGACCTGGATCCGCCGGTCCGGCCCGTTCGGCAAGAGGAAATGGTATCGCGTGCTCGACAGCCATATTATACCAATGCAGGAAAAACTGCTGCGTCATCCGGCCGGCTGGCTGCACGCGCGGGGCGCTACGGCGAACCGCATCACCCTCATAGGCTTCGCGATAGGACTCGCCGCCGTTCCGGCAATTGCGAGTGGCCAATTTCTGCTTGGCCTGCTTTTGATCGTACTGAACAGGCTCCTGGACGGGCTTGATGGGGCTGTGGCGCGTCTGGCCGGTCCCACCGATCAGGGAGCCTTTCTCGACATTGCGCTCGACTTTTTCTTTTACGCCGCCATCCCTTTTGCTTTTGTGCTGGCTGACCCCGCAGCCAACGGGCTGGCGGGATCGCTCTTGCTGTTCTCCTTTGTGGGCACCGGATCGAGTTTTCTGGCCTTTGCCGTAGTGGCGCAACGCAGGGGGCTCAGCTCGCTGAAGATGCCAAAGAAGGGCTTCTATTATTTGGGTGGCATAACCGAAGGCGCCGAAACGATAGCTCTGTTCGCTCTGATCTGCTTGTTCCCGGGCCTGTTTCCAGTTCTCGCCGCCGGGTTTGCAGCGCTTGCCTTCGTGACGACAGTCGTACGCTGGTGGTGGGGTTGGAAGACGTTTGGGGAGTAGATTTGCGTCTGCCTTGCTTCCCAGACGTTTGACCTGAATAGCCCCAAGATTTGTGGACGCCTTCTTCCCTAATTTTGAGGCAATGAGGCCTATATGGGCAAAGGCAATTTCAGCATTCAGGAGTGCAACAAACAAGGCGAGGAATTCAACCGTGAGTACCAGCGCGCCTCCGCCTATAGGGCTGCGCCTGTCTGCGGCTTGATCCATCGTTTAGCCTCTCTCAAATTGGTAGCAGACTGACCCGATCCCTTGAGGCGTTTCCACGCTTGTGCCGCGCTGGCGTAAGCTCGTTTTAATCGCTGCTCCCTACAATCCAGGCTGGGAGACAACGTGACATGCGCAGACTCATCCATTGGCTTGTACTGGCTAACCCAGAACCCAGCGTTGCGCGCGCACAGCTGCGGGAACTGCAGAACCATCTGCCGCTGCTCTATAGCCTGCTTATCGCCAATGCGGCGCTGCTGACCTGGACCTATTCGAGTCTCGCACCAATTTGGATGACCTGGGTTACGTTTACATGTGTCGCCGTGGTCTGCCTGTCCCGCATTCCCTTTTGGTTGCGTCTGCGCACCGCGGAAATTTCCAATCAAGATGTTCTGCGCCACCTGCGCCGCACCATCTGGCTCTCAGGTGTGCTTGCGGTGCTGTTCATTGGCTGGGCCATGCTGCTCGACGATTATGGCACCGCCCTCGAGCATTCCTATTCGGCCATTTTCATCGCCACTACGGTCATCTGTAGCATGTTCTGCCTGATGCATTTGCCTCAGGCCGCCACTACGATCGTGGTTTTGGTCGCCCCTATCTACGTCGGGTACTACGCCCTTGCCGAGGTTGAACTGGTATTTCTAGGTATCTCTCTCAATGTGGCGCTGGTGGCACTGGTCATGATGAAGGTACTGTTCCGCGCCTTTGACACATTCACGACAATGATCCGCTCGCAAAACGAGATCATCGCCCGCCATCTGGAGGTGGAAAAGCTCAACGTCGAGAATGAGCGGCTCGCCAATACCGATGCGCTAACAGAGCTGACCAACCGCCGATATTTCTTTTCCGAATTGCACAGTTGGATTGATCAAGAGGGTGCCCAATTCACTTTGGCGCTGCTTGATCTCGACAAGTTCAAACCCATCAATGACCGTTATGGCCACCCCGCTGGTGATCACCTGCTTGCCAGCATTGGGGGGCGCCTCAAAGAGCTGTGCGGCGAGAACATCGTGATCTCCCGTTTGGGTGGTGATGAGTTCGGCGTGCTGATCCGCCTTGACTCTATCTCAACCGACCAAATCATGCGACGCGTCTATGACATCATCACCACTCCGGTAGGGGTCTATGGTAACCTGCTTTCGGTGGGATGCTCGATTGGAATTGCCGGGTTCCCCACTACGGCGCGAACAGCCGATGAATTGCTCCATCAGGCGGACACCGACCTGTACGTGAACAAGCGCTCGAAAGTGCAGCAGCCGGGCAGACGCGCCGCTATCTGACCTTAGGCCAGTTCAGGCGGGTCTTCGTTCAACGAGGTCCGACCTCACAGCGCCATCGGCAACAGACCACCGATTGCGCTCATGAATGCCTACGGTGCATCCGGTCCGCCGTGAGCGCTACCCCCGGGAAATCCCCAGCCGGGTGGTGCAAAAACGGGGAGCACGTCAATGGGTGCGGCGCTGCCCATTGGCGAAGTCGGCACCATTCTGGTCAGGTCAAATCGATATGTCCGATCGACTTGCGCTTGATCTCGTCCAGGCTCCCTTCATAGCCGGCGTCGGCGTAGCGCATGACGCCAAGGGCAGTGTCGTTGCCGAGGGCAAGAGACAGCCTCTCGGCACCGGCGTCCGTACCATCAGCCACGACGGTGACGCCGGCCGAGGTCATATAACCGGCATAGCCCCCTCCTCCCGAGTGAACAACGACCAAGTCTGCCATGGAAGAGCAGAGTAGCATGGCGTCGAGAATGGGCCAGTCGGCTATGGCGTCCGAGCCGTCTTTCATGCGCTCGGTCATGATGTTGGGGTGGGCCATGGCGCCGGCATCCAGGTGATCGCGGCTGAAGGTGACCGGGCCGGCTAGTTCGCCCTTTTGCACCATGTCATTGACCGCCAGCGCCAGTTCGGTGCGCTCGCCGTGACCAAGCCAGGCGATGCGCGATGGCAACCCTTCGAATGGAACGTGGCGTCGTGCCAACTGAACCCAGTTGGTGACGATGCGATTGTCCGGGAACATCTGCAGCAGGCGGTCATCGATCTTGCGGATGTCTTCGGGATCACCCGATTGCGCCATCCAGCGGAAGGGGCCGATGGCACGCGCAAACAGCGGTCGCAGATAGGCCTCGGTGAAGATGCGGATATCGAAGGCGTTCTCGACCCCGCCATCCTTTGCGTGGGTCCGGATCAGATTGCCGTTGTCGAACACCTCGGCACCATGCTTCTGGAATTCCAGCATGGCGGTGACGTGGTCGACAATGGAAGTGCGGCTGGCGGCCATCAATTCGGCAGGATTGGACTTGCGCATCTCGCGCACCTGCTCGAGCGAATAGTTCTTGGGCACATAGCCATAGACCAGGTCATGGGCCGAGGTCTGGTCGGTGACAATGTCAGGTGTGATGCCGCGCCGGGCAATCTCTGGATAGATATCGGCAGCATTGCCGACCAGGCCAACGGACGTCGCGCGCTTGTCTTTGACCGCCGCATCGATCATGTCCAGTGCAGTATCAAGATCGGGCGCAATCTCTTCGAGATAGCCGATTTCCTTGCGCTTCGCAGCGCGATCAGGGTCGATATCGACGCAGAGAATTGCGGCCCCTGCCATGCGGCCTGCCAGGGGCTGCGCCCCGCCCATGCCGCCAAGACCTGCCGTCAGGATGAACCGGCCCGCGAGATCACCGTCAAAGCGGTTTTCGGCAATGCGCATGAAAATCTCATAGGTGCCCTGTATGACGCCTTGGCTGCCGATGTACTGCCAGGCACCGGCGGTCAGACCGCCCCAGCAGATCAGGCCCTTGCGTTCCAACTCGTAGAACACCTCTGCCCTGGCCCATTGCCCGACGATGTTGCAGTTGGCCATGATCACCAGCGGCGCCTTGGCGTGGGTTTTGACGAGGCCAATCGGCTTGCCCGACTGAATGATCAGCGTTTGATCCTCGTCCATGGTCTTGAGCGCATGCACGATGGCATCGTGGCTGGCCCAATTGCGTGCAGCCTTGCCGAGCGCGGCATAGACAACAAGATTGTCCGGATCTTCTCCAACGCTGAGCACGTTTTCGAGAAGGCGCAGCAGCGCTTCCTGGCGCCAACCGCGTGCGCGCATTTCATTGCCGCCGGGAATGGGAAACCGGGGATGGCGGGGATTGGGGGTCGGCATACTCAGCCCTCCTTGCACAGGGCATAGGACGCCAGGTCGATGCCCATGGTCTTTTCGACATGCGGATAGACGGCGGGGTCGAGTACGCTAGAGGATAGCGGGATGATGGATTTGGGGACCTGCAGGACGAAGATCGGCATGCCCTCCTCAAGCTGCCCGACGCTCAGCGCTTCGCCATCGTTTGAGAGCGTGGTGATGACATCTGGAAAGGTTGCCAGGCGGAGGCCATCGCGATCGTCGACGGCCATATATTCGTTCATCACATGCAGAACAGCGCCATTTTCGAGCGTGACCGTCCCGACGTCGAAGGCCTCACTGGTATAGGTCACTGCTTTCCTGATGATCTTGCCTTCAACCAGAATAGCCCCGCCGGTGGTCTTGACGATGGCGTCGATGATCGCACTGCCGCCCTTCCCTTCGGCAGCGATGATGGCCTCGCCCAATTTGAGCGCCAGGGAAATGCCACCAAGGGCCGCATGCTGGCGGACATAGCTGGCGCGCACCGGATTGCGGCAGGACGCAATAAAGCCGCCGGACATGTCCGAGGCGGTGCGCAGGATCGGGGACACCTTGGCGGTGGCACCGCGGGTGACCAGCTCGATATAGCGGTTCTCGCCCCGATTGCCGCCCGCAGCGGTCTGGATCATCGGTTCGGGCGAACCGGCCAAGCCGATTGAGCCCATGTCACCTGTGGGATGCGCTCGGATGTCGCCGACGGCGTCAACCACCTTCAGCCCAAGCGCGGCCGAAGGCAGCCAGCCATTGAGTGTCGAGGATTTGCCATTCTGCCCGACCATCAGGCCGGCCAGTTTCTCGCCCAGCGCGTCCTGGAGCAGTTGCACGGCCTTGATATAGTCGACGCCACGCATCTCCCAGGGGGTGGTCGAGGCCGGTGCGCCGATGGCAGCCGCGGTTGCGATCCAGTCGTTGTCGACCATTTCCTCCACCGAGACCAGTTCGGGCTTGCCGATCGAGACCGCCGCATAGCCCAGCATACGGCCGTGATCGGCCCAGCCGCCGCCGCCCGCCGCATAGACCGAGCCGCCCTTGACGGCCGCTTCCACGTCATTCTCGGTAAGGATGCGTCCCATCATGCTGTCTCCTGGAGGTCTTTATCGAGCCGCTGCACCGCGTCGAGCAGTACGGCGGCACCAAGCGCGATGTCCTCGGCGCTGGCGGATTCTTCGGGTGTGTGGCTACGGCCCTCGATACAAGGCACGAAGATCATGGCGGCCTTGGTGATGCGCGCCATCCAGGCCGTGTCATGTCCGGCCCCGGAGGCGATGCGGCGATGGCGGGCGCCGTTGGCGTCGCACGCATTGTCGAGCGCGGTGAGGACATCGGCATCGCAGGGCGTCGGCATATTGTCCGAAAGGACGCGCGGCTCCGGCACGGTGACGCCGGTTTGGGCAGCGATGCCGACCACGCCTTCGCGCAGTTCAGCGAGAAAATGCTCCATGTCGGCGCGGCGCTCGGCGCGCACATCGATCAGCATGGTGACGCGCGAGGGCACTACATTGGCGGCATTGGGTTCCACGCGGAATTCGCCGACCGTGGCCGCGAAGTGGTATTCGCCCGCCGCCAGATCAGTGGCAAAGCGCTCGACCGCCAGCGCGATCCAGGCCGCTGCGGATAGAGCGTCTTTGCGGCTGCCCATGGGTGTGGTGCCGGCATGATCAGCGCGCCCCTCGACCACGATCTCGATGCGGGTGATCCCGGCGATGGCGGTTACCACACCAATATCGAGATTTTCGCTTTCGAGCACCGGCCCCTGTTCGATATGGAGCTCAAGGAAGGCAGCGATGTCGTTGCGCGTTATCTGGGTCTCCGCATTGCCGCCAACTTCGGCTATGGCATTGGCAAGGGTGACGCCCCCGCTCTGTCGGTCGAGCCAGTCTTCGGGACGTGTCCCGGAGATGCCGCGACTGCCAACGCAGGACACGCCGAAAATGGAGACCTCCTCGGCGAGAAAGTCAACGATTTCAAGATTGTGGTCGAGTGCTATGCCCTGGTCCTTGAGAGCACGTGCCACCTCCAGGGCGGCGGACACTCCGGCGATACCGTCATAGCGGCCGCCATCGGGCACGGTATCGGAGTGCGAACCCAGCATGATAGTACCAAGGCCAGGTTCCCGGCCCTTTCGCGAGCCTACGAGATTGCCGGCGGCGTCGATGTGCACAGTGAGACCGGCTGCCTCGAAGCGGCGGGCGAGCCATTCGCGGCCCTTGAGGAACATCGGCGTGAAGGCGCGGCGGGTATAAGGGCGACCGGGCTCGGTGATCGCGGCGAGGGCCGAAATGTCTTCGTCGATACGCGCGGCGCTGGTGGGCAAATTTCGGGTCATGCGCGCGTCTCGGGCCGCACGAAGCGGCCGGTTCCGGGCGCCGACAAAACATCTGTTCCATCAAACACTTGCTGGCCGCGCAGCCAGGTGCCGGCGACCGTCCAGGGCAGTTCGATGCCGTTATAGGGGCTCCAGCCGACGACGTTATGACCGCTGCTGGCGGCGTCATAAACCTGGCGGCGGTCGACCAGGACGGTGATGTCGGCGTCCTTGCCGACCTCGAGCGCGCCCTTGACGTGGTCGAGGCGGAAGTGGCGGGCGGGGTTTTCGGCCATCAGTTTGGCGGCCCAGGTCAGGGGCACGCCATGGTCCAGGGCCCCCTTGATGAACAGCGGCACCATGACTTCGAGGCCGGGGACGCCCGAAGCGTTCGCGAGCATGTCCGGATTGGTCTTGCGATCCTCGGACCAGCTGACGTGATCGGTTGAAATCAGGGTGACGTTGCCGGCTGCGACATGCTGCCAGAGTTTTTCCACTTCGGCGCGCGGGCGGATTGGGGGATTGATCTTGGCCTTGCCGCCGAGCCGGGCGACGTCGTTTTCCTCGTCCAGGGTCAGATAGTGAATGCAGCACTCGATGGTGGCGGCGAAACCCTGGTCGCGGTAGGTGCGGGCGATCTCGTAACCGCGTGCCAGCGAACAATGGACGACATGGGCGGGACAGCCAGTTTGGGCGCCCGTTTCGTAGATCTGCAGCGAGGCCAGCAGTTCCGTCAGCGGCGGGCGGCTGAGGCCATGGGCGCGATAGTCGGTGATCCCGGCAGCCTTGACCCTGGCCATGGCGGCGCGGACCATTTCATCGTCCTCATTGTGGACACCCGCTGTGAGGCCGGTCTTGGCGACGGCGGCAAAGCACTCTTCGAGCAAAGCAGGTGGGATGCGCGGAAAGCGGATCGGATCGGTGCCGAAGGTCGAGAATTTGAAGGCGGCAACGCCCGCTGCGGCCTGTTCGGCGATGCGCGCGGGGCCTTCTTCGGGATGGATGGTGCCGTAGAGAGCAAAATCGACGCGGGCCTGGGGGCTGGCGTGGTCGACCTTGATGCGGACCGCTTCGGCCGAGCAGACCAGGTTTCCCTCGTCATAGGGCATGTCGACGATGGTGGTAACACCGCCGGCCGCCGCGGAGCGGGTCGACCAGATAAAGTCTTCCTGATCTCGCTGACTAAGCGAATGGGTCTGGGCGTCGATGGCACCGGGCAGGATCATGGCCGTGCCGAGATCATGGCGCTCGCGAGCCTCCGGGCCTATGCCGTCACCGACCAAAGCGATCTTGCCGTCGCGCACGGCAACATGACCGCGCTCGATGACGCGGTCCGGAAGGACGATAGTGCCGGTGAGGCTTAGGTCGAAGTCGGACATGTTCAAGTCTTTCCGTTCTCAGGCGTTGGCGCGCGCGCCCTGGCCGGTGCGGCGGGTCAGCGTCCGTTCGATGGCCGAGAGGCCGTCATAGATCAGCACAGCGAGTGCGCCCACGATGAGCCCGCCCTGCAGGACGAAGGCGGTGTTGCTGGACAAAAGCCCGGCGATGATGACTTCGCCGAGCGTGCGCGCCGCAACGGTGGAGCCGATGGTGGCAGTGGCCAGGGAAATCACCGTGGAAAGGCGTATGCCGGCAAGAATAACCGGCAGGGCCAAAGGCAGCTCGACGCGGACCAGGCGCTGCCTGCCCGTCATGCCCATGCCGCGTGCCGCTTCGGTGACCGTGGGTGGAAGGCCCGTGAGGCCGGTCAGGGTGTTTTCGAAAATCGGCAGGAGGCCATAGAGAAACAGGGCCACCAGAGTGGGCGCGGTGCCGAAACCGAGCATGGGGACGGCCAGCGCCAATACGGCCACCGGCGGAAAGGTTTGTCCGACATTGGCGAGACTGCGTGACAATGGCAGGAATTCAGCGCCAAAGGGACGCGTTACCAGAATGGCGAGGCCGACGGCGACCGTGGTCGCCAGTGCTGTCGCAATGGCAACGATCAAAAGGTGATTGAGTGTCAGGTCGAGCAGGCTGCCCTGATTGTAGATGACCGGCTGGTTGTTCTTGGTCAGCGGCTCGAAGACAAAGGCGAAGCTTTCCGGGCTGACCAGAAATGCCACCAGCAGGGCCAGGACGAGGAGGCGGATGACAAGGCCAGTGCTCATTTTGGCCTCGCGGCGCACTTGGCCAGGTCGTCTCGGCTGATGCGACCAATCAGCTTGCCGTCTTCGATGACCGGCAAGGCTTCCCGCCCCGACCAGAGGCATTCGGCATAGGCTTCGCGGAGGCTGGCAGTGGCGGCAATCGGTTGGCCTGTCGCTTCGCCGGGTTCAACCAAAGAGGTCACCTTTGCCAGTGAGAGCAGCCGGAAGGGTCGGTCGCCGCCGATGAGCTCAGCGACGAAATCAGTGGCCGGATTGGCGATGATCTCCTCGGGGGACGCATATTGCAGCAGTTCGCCACCATCCATGACAGCGATACGGCTGCCCAGGTGAATGGCCTCTTCCATGTCGTGGGTCACCAGCACCACTGTGGTGTTGAACCGCTTCTGGATGGCGAGCAGGTCATCCTGAGCCTTGGAGCGGATGACCGGGTCGAGCGCGCCGAAGGGTTCATCCATCAGCAGGATATTGGGCTCGGCGGCCAGGGCACGCGCCACGCCGACGCGCTGCTGCTGCCCGCCGGATAGTTCATTGGGCATGCGGTCACGGAATTGACCCGGGTCGAGTTGAAACAGCGAAAGCAGTTCGTCTACCCGATTGGCAATGCGGGCGTTGTCCCAACCGAGCAGATGCGGGACCGTGCCGATATTCTGTCCCACGGTGCGGTGGGGAAACAGACCGTGGCCCTGGATGGCGTAACCAATGCGGCGGCGCAGTTCATAGGCGGGAACATCGCGCGTGTCCTGCCCGTCAATCAGCACTTTGCCAGAGGTCGGCTCGACCAGCCGGTTGACCATGCGCATCAGCGTGGTCTTGCCCGAACCGGAGGTGCCCACAATGGCGCAGAGTTCACCCGCGCCGATGGTCAGGGAAACCCTGTCGACCACCGTCGTCTGGCCATAGACCTTGGTCAGCTCCTGGATTTCGATCATTGGGCACGCTCCCTGGTGCTGACCATTTCAACAAAGGCATCGAGGACCACGGCCGCGGCAAAGGCCAGGGCGACGGTGGGGACGGCGCCGAGCAGGACCAAATCCATGGCGGTCTGGCCAATGCCCTGGAACACGAAGACGCCAAAGCCGCCGCCGCCGATCAGCGCGGCAATGGTGGCAAGACCGATATTCTGGACCAGCACGATGCGAATGCCGGTGAGGATCACGGGAAAGGCCAGCGGCAGTTCCACGGAAAACAGGCGCTGCCGATTGGTCATGCCCATGCCGCGCGCCGCGTCATTGGCGGCCTCGGGCACGTTGACGAGGCCCACCACGGTATTGGAAACGATGGGCAGCAGCGAATAGGCAAAGAGCGCAACCATGGCCGGGGCGATGCCGATGCCCGAGATGCCGATGGCCGACGCACCCGGCACATTGGCCGCCACCCAGGCCAGCGGCGCGATCAGCAGCCCGAAAAGGGCGATCGAGGGGATGGTCTGGACGATATTGAGGGTGTTGAGAACGGCGGCGCGCAGCGGCCTGACCCGGTAGAGCAGGATGCCCAGCGGCACGCCGGCAAGGATGGCGATAGCGACCGACCCGAAGGCCAGAAGCAGATGGGTGCGGGCCTCGGCCCAGAAAGCCGGCGCGCGATTGGCGAATTCCTTGAGGATCGATAGATCGTTCCAGGCCCCGCTCCAGAGCAGCGCCGCCATCGCCACCCCAACCACGGCGAGGATGCCGATGCGTTGCCATGGCCCGAATTTGAGCCGCGTAAGAGCGTCGGTGACCATCAGCGCAAAGGCAAAGGTCAGAAGCCAGAACCCGGCGCCGGGCGATACCCGTGCGAAAGTGTTGTCAGGCGGCGTCAGAAATGTCGCCGCCTGGCCGATCAGGACGAACAGGGTGGCCAGCGCCAGCAAACCAATTCCGAGCTTGATGAGAGGATTGACGCGCAGCAGCATCGTCCCGACCCCGATGAGGGCGACAAGGCCGAGCAGGATCGCCAAGGGGAGAGGGAGGGCGGATGAGGCCAATAGCCCTTCGCCCAGGACAATACGATTGGCGCGGAACACGGCAAAAGGAAAAACAGCGCCGGCAACGGCGATCAGAGCGATCAGCAGGCCGAGCTTGTCCAAAGGGGGCCAGGCGGCGCGGCTTTGGCGCGTAGAGTCGACGGTCGTCATGGGGCCCCCTCGCTGATGATGGTGGGCGTCGCGTCTCCGCGACGCTGTTTCATCGACCCAGGTATCGAGGCGGGCCGCAGCCTTTGGGGTGACGGACACAGGCCGCCGCCACCC
>Ga0208522_1000666_pt1 | contig 23322 bp, 21 predicted proteins | sample ETNtaG_25_FD_185763 | JGI IMG/M metagenome (GOLD analysis project Ga0208522, IMG submission 185763) | Marine microbial and viral communities from oxygen minimum zone, Eastern Pacific Ocean - ETNP201302SV86 (SPAdes) (version 2) | ecosystem: Environmental > Aquatic > Marine > Oceanic ... | reverse complement strand
CCGAATGCCAGGAGGGCGACTCTAGTTTCATACCGGGTTTCGCATCTCCTTTGGCAATTGCTTCCATATCCCTGGCGACATTGATTATTCGGCGTGAGTGAGAAGCAACATGGTAGGGGTCGAAAAGGAGCCTGGCTTCATTGACTTAGACTTCGTCGAGGTCGACAGCGAAACCATGCTTTCCAAGGCGAGCTCATTCTACGAGCAGATGGATCGTCGGAGGACCACTCGGCACTTCTCCAATCGGGAGGTCCCCCGTGAATTGATTGAGCTTGCAATTAGGACAGCAAGCACTGCTCCCTCCGGGGCCCATCTCCAGCCATGGACATTCGTGGCAATCTCGAACAAGGAGTTGAAGGCGGTAATCCGGGAGGAGGCGGAGAAGGAAGAGGCTAGGTTCTACGAGGAAAGGATACCCGAGGAGTGGGAGGAAGTACTAGCCCCACTTGGTACTGATCAGGTGAAGGAGCACATCACTGAAGCTCCATGGGTCATTGTTCTGTTCAGGCACTCGAAGAGGGAAAGAGGAGATGGTTTCGCACCTACATATTACTCACAGGAGTCTTGTGGCATTGCAGCTGGCCTGTTCATCTCAGCAGTCCACAACATGGGTCTGGCGACGCTACCTCACACGCCCTCTCCGATGGGTTTCCTGCGGGAAATACTCCAGAGGCCTAAGCACGAGCACGCCATGCTGCTACTCCCTGTCGGTTACCCTGCAGAGGGGGCCAAAGTTCCCGACTTGTCGAGAAAGGCGTTGGATGAGGTCTCGGATTTCCGAGATTGATTAAGTATCGCTGAGACTCCCGATTGTCATGAAGAGTACCAGAAAGAACGCCTTGGCGATTCTACTAGCCCTACTGATGACTGCCTCTGCCCTATCGGGTTGCTCAGGGACCGATGACGATGTGGATGATGAGCCTAAGGATCTTGAGGACTGGGACGTTTTCCTAGTACAGGGATCGTCAGATCTTCCTTCATGTGATTCAACAACAGAAGGAAGGCTCTACTATGTGTCTTCTGAGTCGGGATTCCAAGCCTGCTCAAACGCCTCGTGGCAGTCGATTGATCTAACTGGTCCGAATGGGGAACAGGGTCCAGCAGGCACAGCAGGCCCAGCAGGGGCAGACGGAGAAGCAGGCCCAGCAGGCCCAGCAGGGGCAGACGGAGAAGCAGGTCCAGAAGGAGTAGCCGGGACCTCGTTCTCGATAATCGGAACCGTGGAGGACACTTCTGACCTCGGAGAGATATACGTCGGCGGCTCGGGGGACGCTTTCATGGTTAACTCGACCGTTCACATCCACGTTTGGAGTGGCTCTGAGTGGATTGATCTCGGGAATATCTCAGGACCCGAGGGTCCTCCTGGGCCACAGGGAAACCCTGGAGCAGATGGTGCTGCGGGATCGGCGGGATCTGATGGTGAGGCAGGACCGACGGGACCAGAGGGTCCCGCTGGAGAGGATGGGGCCGCTGGTTCGATGCCTGTGATGATGGAGATGGACGTCACAGTCTCAGGCATGAAGTTCTACATAGATTCCATCCTGCAAGCAGATGTAACTCTCTACAGGGGCTTCACCTACACCTTCGAACAGTCGGCTTCTAGCAACTCCCCCCATCCTCTTAGGATATCCACCACCAGCGATGGAACGCACGATGGAGGGACGCAGTACACTGATGGGGTGACATACACGGGGAGCCAGGGTTCGAACGGCCTGCTGACATTCACGGTTCCTTTGGATGCTCCTGACACACTGTACTACTATTGTCAGAACCATGGAAACATGGGAGGCGAGATTTCGATCCAATCCTTAGGAAGCGTCTCGTGAGTTCTGGCTCTGTCGTGAGGCATCTTCCGGGGGGACGGCAAACACCAATGCCACTCCTGAACCAACGATGAGAAGGCCACCCACCCAATCCGCAGGACTGAGAGTCTCTCCGAAAATCGCAAATCCGTAGAAAGTTGCTACTATTACAGTGAGGTAGGAGAAAGCGCTGACCCACGCAGCATTCGCCTTGTGGTACGCCATCGTGATACCGATCTGGCCCCCCCCTGCCCCGACCCCTACTCCAATCAGGGAAGCGATCGTTGTGGAATCTAGTGATGGAATGTCGGGAGCGGCTTGGATGATGCTTCCACAGACTGAGAAGGCAGCGAACCAGAATACTACAGTAGCAGGGGAGTCAGTCTTCCTGAGTTCCCTGACGTACATGTATGCCAGAGCAGCGAAGAATCCGGATCCCAATGCCAAGAGCGCGTCTGGCTCGATGCCACCCAGTTCGGGTGAGATAATCAGGACGATTCCAACAAATGCAGTGATGACGAGCATGGCAACGCCGGATGAGACGCGTTCTGCCAGAATCCTTCCCGAAAGCAGCGCTACGAAAAGCGGGCCTGTGTACTGGAGAGTGACGGCTTGGCCTATGGGGATCCTGCTGAGGGCGGTGAAGTAGAGAATCATCGCCAGAAGCCCTACGGAGCATCTGAGTAGCATCGTCTTCCTGTCATTGACCCTCAAGCTGATTCCCCGAGATGCCGCGAAAGCGGCCACTGCGAATGCAATCACCGCAGACCTGACCATGATGATCATCCACACATCAGCATGGTCGCTCGTCCACTTGACCAACGCATTCATTGTCCCAAAGCAGACGCTGCCGAAAATCATCCAGAGCACAGCGACCTTCGGTGAGTCCGGCATCTCTTCCTCGGTTACGAATGAGGAGAGGTCGGGACCTTCAGTACTGGAGTAGATTTCCTCCAGGCCTCTTCCCAGTCCGCTCTTCGCCATCTTAAGACAAACCCCAACGATGTTGCAATTCCGTGGTAATTGCCTGGTAGTCCTTGCCTCCGGCACTGGAGGGGTCATGGAGGTGAATTGGGACTCCGTGGCTTGGTGCCTCTGCCAATCTCACGTTCCTCCTAATAGCTGGTCTGACGACTAAGTCAGGGAAGTTTTCCAGGACCTCGCCTGCAACCTGTTTGTTCAGCAGTGTCTGCGAGTGCATGGTCAGTAGGACTCCATCCACTCCCAACCTATCGTTCAGCAGACTCCTGACTTCCCGGATTGTTCCAGCCAATAGGGCCAATCCCTCCAATGCGAAGTATTCGGTCTGAACCGGAACTAGTATCCCATCGGAGGCCACCAATGCGTTGATTGTCACTAGGCCCAGTGAAGGGGGGGTGTCAATCAGTACGAGGTCGTAGTGAGCAAGCAGGGGTTCGAGTGCCTCCTTCATCCTCTTCTCCCTCCCGAGTTGCCTCATCATCTCCTGCTCCAATCCGATCAAGCTCTTGTCTCCGACTATGATATGCAGATTATCCACTGCTGTAGCGTGCCTGGAGTCGATTGCAGTCTCCGGGGTTAGAATCAGGTCTCGTGTGGTAGTCCTGACCCTACTCTTATCCACGCCTAGCCCGGTTGCGCAGTTTCCCTGGGAATCAGAGTCAATCACAAGGACTCGGAAACCCCTCAGTGCGAGTTGGGCTGCGATGTTGATGACTGTGGTTGTCTTCCCAACTCCACCCTTTTGGTTGATGACGGTGACTACTCTCGCCCTACCTTCTGGAGTGGGCAATGAAAGCGGGAGCTCCATCGGGCTTCGCGGTCTATTTGCTCTGATCTCCTCCGTCGAATCGAGGGGTTGTGCGAGGTTCTCGTCTTCCTCCTCCAAGAATTCTACGTCGATAATCAATGGAGCATCCCCTACTTCTGGCAGTTCTTCGTCGCCATCTGAGGAGTTCATCCGAGGCAACGGAGCTAGGAGCCGTGTTGAACATGACGCTTGCTTGGGGGATGGAAATGCGTGTTTTCTTCAGCCCGTGGAACGGTCGATGAGATACCAGAGAACCATCTCACCAGTCTCGGCATCCATTGCCATGTCTAGTGACTTGTCTCTCCCGTCTTCTTCCCAATTCCTTGCTGTGGTCATTGTCACCTTGCCATCTCCAAGATCTCCAGGAAGGAAGCTAAGGATCTCATTGTCCTCTGTGACAGAAAGCCTGTATCCAACCTCTGCTTCTGAGTTCCAGGAGCTCCCGGATTGAATGAATGGGGATAGGTCTGGGTATCGTTCGGGGCTTAGGATTCGTTGTTCCAACAGAGACAACGTCTGTGTGCTAGGGATTGAGTCGCGGTTCCATGAAACATCGCCCCTATTGTTTGAGCCAGAGGCGATGACCTCGCAACCCTCTGGAGACCGACGTAGAACCAGCCATCCAGAGGCATCGTCTTCATCCACCCATGACATATTCCACTCGCCTTCGCCAGTGGGTTTGGACCACGATGCCTTCCAGATGTACCCTCCAGAATCTAGGGCCTCGGTTGCTTGGTTGTTTGGATGGCTTGCCTTCAGACAGGTGACGGCCTCTTCGAGGTCGAACTGCCTGATGTCGGACTCGTCCCACATGGAATCAACCCAGTTCCTCTTGGTGGATGTCCCGGGCCTGTCTTCTCCATCGGTGGGGCTTCCGATGTAGTCACGACCCCAGTCTATTGGACTGCTCCCCGGGGAAGAAGCGGTTCGGGAGAATGTTGTGGTGATGGAGAGCGTGCCTTGGGGTAGAATCTCGTCGGACAGCGAACTAACTAGGAAATCGCAGTCTTTTGTCTGCAAGTCCTTGTCTAGAAGAATATCAGACATCTGCTTTACCGGCCAAGCGCTACCGCTCTTAACGTAAATCTGGATCGTTGCATGCCCGAAGCATCTTCCGATTTCCTCCTGTTCGAGGAAAACCGGGTAGACGAGCCCGTGTGTATCGTCTCTGAACTCCTTCTTGACCTCCCAGTTCCAGTCTGAGTTCCAATTGATGTCGGGGTCTGATGACCTCGCTCCCTCCTTGATCACAACGTCACCAAAGAAGTCGTGAAGCTCTATCGGGGTCATGGGGAATGATAGGATTGGGAAGAGTTCCGCCAATCCTCCGAGGCCCCCTGCATCATAGGTTACGGCTCTAAGGTTGGTGGTCACGGAGTCAACGTCGCTGAAAGAGACCCATGTGTCGGTCCTCTTGACCTCGGTCTTCTCTATCTCCACCCAACTGGTCGAGTCTACCGACAGGTCGTTACCCGACATTACCCATCTGATGTTTCCACAATCGGTTTCAGCATCGTCTCTCCAGGTCCTTCCCTCGAAGTCAACGTCAAGATCCATGCCAATCGTTTTCTCAACTGATAGGAAACCGGACCTCCCCAGGCTATCGGTAGTTTCTACGGCACCCGATTCGGGTCCATCTGTGACCAGAACAGTCCCAGTTCCATCCATTTCCATTGAGAATTCTCCGCAGGACGGATCTAGGATCCCGCCAGCCGAGTCTCTAACTATGCCGAGCATCTCCTCACCATTGATGCTGACGCTAGAATCGATTACCTGGAAGTCCATGCTCTCTCCGAATCTCAGTTTTGAGACCGTGAAACCGGAGCTCCTCTGGAGGAAAACCGTAGCAGCGGCGCCGACGAGGATTGTAACGAGTAGGACAGCAACGACCGCCTTCCACCGATCACCCAGAGAGGAAAGGGTAGGCATTGAGATGACCAGTGATGGCTGATCGTCCTCACCAAGGATAACCGGTTCTAGGGTGACGGGGGTTTCCTTTGGTTCGGGAGTAACGACCTCGGCCTCTACGACCTCGGCCTCTATGACATCCCCTATCCTGGATAGGACCTCGTCCACTTTCTCTCGGGTATCGAGAGGATCGTCATCGACGACAAGAGCATCTTCTTCCCACGTTTCCTCTTCTGGGGTCTCGGGGGGGTCATCGACAATTCCCTCATCATCAAGAATCCTATCGACTAGTACGGACTTCTTTCCCGATACTAGGAGTCCTCTATCCTTGCAAATCTCCCTTAGCTTCGCTACTGTGTTTGAGGTAAGCGACTCTCGGTCAATTGAAACATCTTCGGTCATGCTCTGTGACTCAGTCCGGCCCTGAGGCTTTCAATCTCTCCGACTTCGTGAGCCTCCGGGGGCATACTCCTCGTGTTGCCATGAATTCCCGAGGGAAAGGGTTGAAGACGACCTCTTGGGCGGCGCAGACCATGGAACCAAGGGTTGTACTCCTCTCGAGAGGCCCCGAGCTGTATAGCACGAGGAGGCTTGCAACCGAGGCCGAGAAGGCTGGATGGCTGGTCGACATAATCGACCCTCTTGCACTAACCATAGTGGTCGATGAGGATGGAGGGAGGGTCTTCCACAGGGGTTGGCCCGTGGAATGTGAGGCGGTGCTCCCGAGGATTGGTTACTCCATCACTAGGAGAGGAGTTGCCATAGTGAGGCAATTTGAGCAATCTGGAGTCATCGTTCTAAACTCGAGCGAAGGCATCCTCAGGAGTAGGGACAAGCTTGTTGCATGCCAAATGATGGCCGAGGCTCGAGTACCCGTTCCAATCACTGCTCACGTTGGAGCTTGGGAAGACACCGACCGTGCAGTTAGAAGGGTCGGTGGCGCTCCTTGCGTGGTCAAGTCAACGGAGGGAACCCATGGATCAGGGGTCTTCTTGGTTAACTCGGCACAGCAGGCAAGGCAACTAGTCTTCCAGATGCTTGAGAGGGGGATGAGGCCATTGGTTCAGGAATACGTCAAGGAATCCCATGGCAGCGACATCCGTGCATTTGTCGTAGGAGGGGAAGTGGTGGCTTCGATGCGTAGGAAGGCACATGGCAGCGAGTTCCGTTCCAACTTCCATCTTGGCGGTTCTGTTAGCAATGTAGAATTGTCTTCGGAGCAGAGAGAGATCGCGATTCGCTCTACAGAAACACTGGGACTTGAGTTGGCTGGTGTCGATATGCTAGAGTCCGATCGAGGACCTCTGGTCCTGGAGGTCAACTCCAGTCCCGGACTGGAAGGAATAGAGGGAGCCACGAAGATAAACGTAGCAGAGAAGGTTGCGACACGAATGAACAAACTGTATGAGGATGCCTCAGTGGATGCGAGCGAGGTCGAGGAGACCCGCGATTCCAACGGAAGCCAGCCTGAGCGGGCTTTCTGAGCACTTCGGCGAAGAACAAACCTCCCGCTAACCTGCTTCAACTGTTCGAGGCGCGGAGAAGCATTCAAGTCCCGATACGCCTCGTTGCCATCGTCCTTCGGGACAGGGATGCACACGCCGTTAGTGGCGGGAGGCGAGAAGGGTTGACTGGAGAAGGGGACCGGAAAGAGATTGAAAACCCGCTTAGTGGGCGTTTTGGAAGGAGGTTCGACTCGGATGAGATTGGCCTTGCAGATTCGCTTCCGTCTAGGTTGAACAGGCTAGCGGACCTGAAATGGCACGATTGCTGGATGCAGCAATTGCGATCTGAGAAGAAGAGCTCTCACACCATTAGGGCATACGATGTTGCAGCAAGGTCATTCTCCACCACATCTCTTCCCGGTGAAGATTCCCTGAGTTGGGAGGAAGCGTCAGCCACCCCTGTCAGGTCTTTCCATCCGTTTGTGGACCCCAACAATGGAAGGATGGATGCGTGGATGAATACTCTGGGAGAGTTGAAACCCTCAACGATTAATGCAAAAATTGCGGCTCTAACCCATCTTCTGAAGTGGTTAGGGCACACCGTTCCAGATTGGATACAACGTCCGACGAGGAGCCGTTCACTTCCGAAGACCCTCGGTAGGAGGGAGTTGGCCAGGCTCAGAAAAGCCGTAAGTGAGTCCGAAGATCCCTTGGCCATGCCAGTCTCCACTCTGATGCTGGACACCGGTCTGAGGGTCTCAGAGCTTTGCGCACTCGATATCGATGATATAGACAAGGAGGACCTGTCCGCATTAGTTATTGGAGGAAAGGGCGAGAAGGACCGCACCGTCCTGTTCACGCAATCCTCTGTCGAGGTGTTAGAATCTTGGGAGCCAATTAGGGAAAGAAGGCTCAGCGATGTCGATGACAGCGGACTCAGGGCAGTGTTCGTATCCAGCAGGGGGAGGAGGATCAATCCCCGTTCGATTCAGAAAATGATGGACAGGCTTGCCGATGCAGCTGATATTCCAAAGAGTCGTTTGAGCCCCCATACGCTGAGGCACACGTTCGCTACAGGACTATTGGAGAGGGGAGCAGACCTGGTTACCATCCAGAGGCTCTTGGGGCATTCGAGCATAGCTACCACCAGAGTTTACCTTGAGATAGGGGACCAGACACTCAGGGAGATATACCATAGGGCTCAGAGGAACCCTTCTGCTTCCGGGGAGCATCAAGTGGAAGATGATGGGCAGGACCCCCCTGCCGAGCCGAGCGAGAAGATAGTTGAGAGTCCAGTCACCAAGCGCTAGTCCGAGAAGCTCACATTCCAACCGTACTCGTCCAAGTGGAACCAGTTGACGATGAACTCATCATCCTTGTATCCGAACCACGCACGAGTCGGCACGATACTAGTATAGCGCTCATGTTGAACTCGTTTAATCGTGTCAGATATCTCCGAGTCGAGATATCTGAAGCCTTCCCACAGCCTGCCTTTCTTGATGAGGAACTTCTCATTCGATGGCTGCTCTTTGAAGTGCATCCCCCTCCAGAGAAAATATGGCCATCCATCCGGGTCTTCCAGATCTGCAATCTTCCCGAACGAACCCCTCCTCGATGGCCGACTATCCACTAGGTGACTGACGATAGGGAGTTCCGATCCGTCCCTGCCCAATCTCAGGATGATGTAGGCGCATGTGTGATATGGCGAATGTGGAAAACCATCCTTCGGGAGCATCAGAGGACGGACGGCACTGAAGTCAATCTCCTGGAAGTCGGAAGTTAGTCGGACGTACTCTCGCAAACCTTCCTTCCCACCATGATGGAGTACTTCGATTTCCCCGAACTGGCTCATCCAATCCTCATCTGCCTTTATCTCGAGAATGGCATTATCTAGAGGCCAGTCCCAGAATGTCATCGACCTCTCAATTTGAACCGGCGTGCTCACCCCAGATAGATCCGAACTCACACTCCCATCGAATGAACTCATGAGCCCAGCGTTAATTCGAGCGATTATTGGAGTTCCAGCATTCCTCACCTCAACATCCGCTTCCAATTGCATAGGCGACTTGAGCCTCTCGCTATCGAATCCGAAAACAATGGAGAACTTGTTTGGCTTGGAGAAGAGCTCCTCACTTGTGATCCTCAGGGCATCGTACCTCTCCCCTCTCTTCTTGGAGACAATTTCTACGTTGACTAGAGGAGCCTCCCCTCCCTCCAGACCCATCACCTGTGCTGTACAGGTCAAATCTGGGAATCTGTCTGAGAGGAAAATCTGCTCGAAGAAGAAATCAGCCACATATGGGTCGACCTCTATTGAGTTCTCACCGACATCGACGATGCATTTTATTCGCCCTAGATTCTTACCTGAATCATCAGGCACTGATGAATTGCCCATCGATTCGGGGTGGGGCTGTGGCTCTTGAATCTCACCTTCTGGCCGGATTCTTCTTGTTGGTCCTCTTTGTAACCGATTCTGGCCCCTTCCACTGTCTATTTGCCCCTTCCTGATAACCCGGATGTCCTTCGATTGGGCAGTGCTTACCTGCCCTGCACCTGCTGCAATTGTCGGATGGCGGCCTCTCGACAACCTTCTGCAGCTTCCCGTACTTCCTGCGTGGCATATACAATTGTTCTAGAATGGGAGGAACTTAGCGATTGCCATACACGGAACGTTGAACCATTCGTGCTATTTGTCGGATTCATGCGAGAGGAGGATGGGGCGATTCTCGAGCCAGTCGGAGTAAATCCGCAGCGTTCAGTCCTGTATGCACAGGTGGCTAGTTCGGATCCAAGGATGGCCTTCGACGAAGACGGGGTGATGCAACAGTTCGGCATCAGAGGCTCGTTCGGCAAGGTATACTTGGGTGATGTCGCCAGAGCATCATTGCGGTCTCTTGGGACTCACGATCCACCGGTATTCACCCAGATGCCGAGAATTGACGAGCAGAATTGGGAACTATCCTGTGAAACGGACGAGGTCAAGATGACGATTTCCAGCAGTCACTACTGGGGCTTCGGTCTTTTCGCGAGGTGCTTCCTGAACAGGATTGTCATGGAGGGCTCTCTTCCGACCAGGGCCAGATGTGCAATGGACATCGTTTCCTCCCTGGGCAGGAACCCTTGGGAGCCTATTCGGGTAAAGGCATTCGAGAGATCCACATCAGGCTTGATGACGGCGCATACCTCCAGCTGGGACGGCCTGATTTCTCTAGCGAGGGAGAGCATGAGCGATGACATCACCAGGCTTCAGGACTCTGTTCATCGAATGAGGGGGGTGGATGAAGCTGGAGACGCGCATCTCGATTCCGCTGATGAGGCTCTGGAACGTGCAATGGAGGCTCTGTCTGACAAAAACGCCCCCGCCGTCGACAGAGCGCTGAGCAGAGCTTCCAGCGCACTAGTGAGAGCCGATCCTAATTCTGACTTGGGGAGCATGGAGAGAGAACTTCTAGGAGACTAGAGTCCCAGAGTATCCCACATCCACTTCCAGACGTTGTTTTCGGGGCTTGGCTCGTTGGCCAGATAAACGACTATGCTGAAGACTACGCAGACGAAGTAGACAGTGCCCTTGGATATCTGAATTGCATCCTCAGACTCCTCGTCGAAGTACCTAATCAGACCTGCAGCCTGCTGAATGCCGCTCCCCTTCTTCTCCTTAGCCATCTGAGCACCGCACCTACAATCCCTATTTCAAGTCCACGAGAGTGATAATCTATGGTTCTAGGGTCTCAATGAGGACGCAACCACCATCTAACTCCACTATCATGGAGGCTGCTCCCATTGCTGTTTCAAGCCCCTCAGTCATCAGAATCTCCCGCCTCATTCCTGCGTCTGACTGGAAGACCAATCGATGGCTGAGCTTGTCCAGAACATCCCTATCGACGACCTGCCAAGTCCACTCGTTCTGGTCCACCGTCATCAGGGCCTCAATAGGCTTGAGCGGGCCTGTTGCCTTGCCGAAGTTTCGAGCCCTCTTCACCAAATCGCCTAACTTCATCTTGGTACCGATCTCATCTGTCTTTGTTGGTTCTGAGGACTCGTTTGAGATCCTCCTTCTATATCCGAATCGTGTCATGTGCATCCCTTGCGACAAATGCCGCAACACTCGAGCGAGTCGAGCGAGGTTTAACCGTTGTTGGCACTGACTAACCTCAGGAACGTAATATTCCGGTTGTTTTGGAATCCCAAGGCTCAACGTGCACTTGATGGAGGGGCATTCGGACGCATGGTCGTGGAGAGCAGAGAGAGGAGTTGGAGGGAAGAGGCAGAAAACAGCGTCCTTCTGAAGGCCGTTTCTCACTGGCGGGAAGACTCCAAGTCTTGGTTTGCAGGTTCTTACGACAGGCTCCCAGAGACTCTGAGGGTCAATCCACATAGTCCGGAGAAGGAATGGGTCGAGTCGTGGCTGGATGAGATTGGGGCCACTAGGATTCCGTGGTTCTCCGGTGCTGGAAGCGCGTGGGAGATGCCATTCGAGAGGGGTTCAGCGGTCGGTGAAACCAAGAAGATCATGACTGCTCTTCACGACACTGGCAGGGTCACTCGACAGGAGGCAGTGTCAATGCTCCCCGTTCTCGGTCTCGCCCCTTCTCCAGGAGAATGCATACTGGACCTTTGTGCCTCCCCCGGTTCCAAGACTACTCAGATTTGCGAGCATCTTGGGGACTCTGGTGCAGTAATCGCGAACGAAGTAATCAGTGGCAGGGTCAACACCCTCGTGACAAATGTTCAGCGGCATGGTTCCAGATCTGCTGTGGTTGTCCAACATGATGGACGCCATTTTCCGAAAGTCCCGGGGGACGGTTTCGCCGGAGTCCTGGTTGACGTTCCGTGCACAGGCTCGGGCACCACTAGGAAGAATCCGGATGTTTGGAGCAAGTGGCGACCCTCTTCCGGACGTTCCCTTCACTCACTGCAATTCGATATTCTCAGACGTGCGATAGCAGTCACCAAGTCCGGTGGCAGGGTCGTCTACTCGACCTGCTCACTAGACCCAGTGGAGAACGAAGCTGTTGTGGCCAGGGCATTGGCTGACGGGAAGGTTAGAGCCGTTCCAGTCAGAGAACTGCTACCAGGTGTCCCCTCGGAGGATGGGGTGAGTGACTGGCCATGCCTGGATGATTCCGGCGAGTTGTCAGAATGGGATCCTGTAGAGGAAAACCTGATGCCTCCGCAAGACGGGGTGATCGCCTCTCAGTTGGGGAACTGCCTCAGGGTATGGAACGATGCTATTGGAGGCGGGGGTTTCTTCCTCGCTGTTCTAGAGAAGATTCCCGAGCCGAGAGTGGGCGCAGAATCGATTCGAACCCCCGTCCCATCGTCAAAACAGTACGTTGACCCGGATTCGTCCCCGCGCCCGATTAGCCAGAAGCGGATAGCCGAACTCGAGAGTGAGTGGGGATCGTCCCCAAGCAGCATGTGGTCCAGGGGCAAGAGTCTGCTCTGGTCCACCGAAGAAGTGAGGGAGATTTGGGAATCGGACAGAACTCGAAAGAGCGGTAGAGAATTGGTTCCAGGGGGAAGATGGAGGCCGCTGAAAGTCATCCACCTCGGCCTGATAGCGGCTAGGCTACGAAAGGGAAATCTGGACAGGGTCGTTTCCAAGGCATCTCACAGACTACGTGAGGAGGTCTCCGGGCCATTCTTAGACGTCGAAGACAGAGTGATCGATGACATCCTCAGAGGGGCAGAGCCTCATCGGGATACTTTGGAGGCACTTGGCGATGAAGAGCGTGGTAGTCGGATTCTGATTGGCCCCGGCGGGCACTGCCTCGCGGTGTGGGTGGGCAGCAGAGTCACTCCCATGGTAAGTGAGTCAGAGAAGACCGTAATGAGAGCAGTCAGAGGTTTGTCAATCGACTCGCAGGAAGAGGAATGAACGTAATAATCTGCTCAAACGAGCATTGATGGTGGCTTTTGACTAGCATATGTTCATGGGCCGCGCAAGCAGAACGTGATGCCCCGGTGGCAGTATGGATGACGTAGACAGGAGAATACTCAGAGTTCTGGAGGCTGATGCTAGGACATCTCTCAGGAAAATTGCCGAGGAAGTCGGAGTGGCATTAGGAACCGTCAGTAACCGGGTCAGGAGGCTTGAGAGACTCGGGGTTATCCGAGGGTACACTGTTCTGCTAGACCCGGACAAGGCTGGATGGGGTCTGAGCGTGGTTATCGGGCTACGGATAGAGAAGGGGAGGCTTATCGAAATCCAAGAGAAGATCGCCAAGGACAACAGGGTCTACGGGGTCTACGACGTCACGGGAGACTACGACTCGATGGTTCTCGCTAGAGCCAGGGACAGGGATGACTTGGACAACCTCACGAAGAGCGTGATGAGCATTTCGGGCATCGAGCGCTCCTTCACCCACCTTGTTCTAAACTCGGTCAAGGAGATGCCACCCTCGATTCCGGAGTGATGACTCATCCGTTCTCCGAGACCAGTCGTTGCACCATTGGCTCTAATGATGGAACGTACGGCATGAGAGACTCAACAGTCCTCCCCTCTGGTTTCATTACCCGCAAGAGTGTGTTCCTGAGGTCCTCGTCAACGGGAGAGTCCATTGCCATCAGGCGATCTCTGAGAGATGCTTGAATCCTTCCTCCTGTCCGGTCCCAGTCCATTAGCAGAATCACAGAGGGGGAGCCATCTGGGGTTTGACGCTGACAGTACTCAGAGTGTAAGTATGCGACGAGTCTTGATCTATCCCACCCCCTGTTGACCTTCTCGATCAGTCCGGTGAATCCCAAGGCCCGAAGGGTCTGCTCGTCCTTATTGCCTTCCACAACGATGGGAGTTCCAGACCCTCCTTGTTCAGATGTCCTGTTTCTGACTATCGCTTGTGCAATCGCTCTCGATGCCTTCTCGAATCTCACGATCCTATCTGAAGGACCCGAAACTCTCTCTCTCTTAGACTCCCAGTTTGGTAGTCGAACTCCGTCGGTCATATCTGGATGAATACCGGGCATCCATTCTATTTTTTGTTTACTTAGAACAGCGTCGTTTCTGATGGGTCGTCCGCGACCCTTATCAGGGGATTTTCCCCGCATCGGTATAGGGATTACCATGTGGGCTATGACATTGCTCTTTGAGAACCTCTGGGACCAGTACATGGCATGGTCGGTTCTCGTGTCGGTAATTGCGTTTGGGTGGCTATATCACCACTCCTTCTGGTTCGTATCCGATGAGAAAGAAGATCTTCCCAACGTGGATGGCCTCAAGCTTGGTGAGTTCCCCCTTCACAACGATGACATGCGACTGGAAATTGCTTGGACCATGCTCCCCTTTGTCCTGATTATATGGCTGACCTACATCTCATGGGGGCCGATAGACAACATGTGGGCACCGTTGGACGATGATGACTACCATGGCTCTGAATGCGATTACGACTCGGCTGATTACGTGGGGTCGAAGAACTCCGAGGACTCCTTGGGTTTGGTCACTTCAGAATGCTACCACGTCATCGAAATCACTGGCCAACAGTGGTTCTGGTCATTTGACTGCCTGGATCTCACTGAAGACCTGTGCTATACCGGGACCGATACCCTAGAGGTTTACGGGAGTGTCCCAGTTTTGGGTCTAAAGAAGGGAGAGACTTACTTGGCAATAATGGAGTCGGAGGATGTGACGCATGCCCCTTGGTTCCTCGAATTGTCTACGAAAGAAGACGTATTGTCGGGTCAACAGACATACCTCTGGCTACCCATAGTCGAATCAGGTGACTCGGTGGTGCTATGTGCAGAATACTGCGGGGATGCGCACTCCGTGATGTCAGCAATATTGTCCGTGCACGGCTAAGGTGAGAAGATGAAGTTGGGCAGAGGTTCTCGTTTTGCAGTATTGGCGCTATTCTTTGTTGCAGCCACCTTGACTGCTCCCTCGGCCCAGTCAATACCCGGTGGAATCTCTGGTGTACAGCAGTCGGGTTGCAACTGCCATGGGGCCGTCCCCTCAGATTCAGTGGTGGCATCGATAGATGGCCTTCCGGAGAGCTACAACTACTCGGAAGAGTACGAGATAACCGTCTCCTTCCAAGGAGGCCCCAGCCAGGAAGGCAATGTGAACCAAGGTGGCTTCCACCTATGGGCGAGCGAAGGCACGCTTTCCGTGAACGACGCGACCGCACAGGTGTACAACCAGAACGAGGCGGGGCACACGGAAGCTGGCAACGATCAGATTTCGTGGACAGTGATGTGGACTGCACCTGCTACGGATAAGAACGTGGATTTCGTACTCCATGTCAACTCGGTCAACGGAAACGAAGATGGAGCAGGGGGGGGAACTTCAGGAGACATGTGGAGCAAAGCCGCAGTTTCCCTAGGAGGGCCCATCGAGGTCTTGGAGGCAGCCGATCCGTTCGTGGTTCTATCAGTCCTAATCGTGGTATCCGCAATCCTGCTGACAATTGTGCTAGCCTATGTTTTCTACAGAACAAACCCCGATTCTTTCGACTGGGAGACATTCGCCCCATGGATTGTGGACTGGTTGACCAGTACCGATCACAAGAAGATCGGGACCCTGTATACCGTGCAGGGACTATTCTTCCTGGGAGTAGGGGGGATTATGGCCATGTTCATCCGAATCCAACTGGCCGTTCCGGGAAATGACTTCCTGACTCAGGACCAGTATAACCAGTTCTTCACCCTGCACGGGACGACGATGATTTTCCTTGCTGCAATGCCTCTGATTAACGGATTCGCTAATTGGATTGTACCCCTCCAGATAGGGGCACCGGATCTTGCTCTGCCGAGAATAAACGCAATGTCATTCTGGTTGCAACCATTCGCAGCCATACTGATCTTCACTGGAATTTTCTCAGGAGGGGGGGCTGATACCGGATGGACTGGTTACGCTCCCTATGTGGTTAGCGAAACTGCGCACGTGGGGACGACAATGTGGGCAGCAGGGCAGATCATGCTTGTCGCATCATCCACGTTGACTGGGATAAACTTCCTGACAACCATTGCCGTGATGCGGGCAGAAGGGATGGGATGGATGCAGATGCCCCTCTTCACATGGTCTATCTTCATTGCCAATGTGATGCTATTCCTCTCTATTCCCGCATTCGGGATTGGCTTGATCCAGGTATACCTGGACAGGGTGATTGGCACGGCGTTCTATGATATCGCCGCTGGTGGGGATCCACTGCTCTGGAGCCATCTGTTCTGGTACTTCGGCCACCCCGAGGTATACGTCGTAGTCGTTCCAGCCTTCGGAGTCATCTCCGAGGTCATATCCACGAGCGCTAGGAGGTCCGTCTTCGGATATCGCTCCATGGTCTATGCAATGGCTGGTATCGGGATTGTATCTTTCATCGTTTACGGTCACCACATGTTCACCAGCGGGATGAGCCCGACGCTTAGGTTCATCACGATGCTGACGACCATGCTGGTTGCTGTCCCCACAGGGATCAAGGTGTTCAACTGGCTGATGACGATGCATGGTGGTTCGCTCGTTTACCGTACTCATACACTATGGGCACTGGGCTTCCTCCTGACCTTCACCATAGGTGGCATCTCGGGGATGTTCTTCCCCGCCGTCGCAATGGACTTGCACCTCCATGAGTCCTACTTCGTCGTAGCTCACTTCCACTATGTCCTGGTCGGGGGGACTGTTTTCGGATTCGTATCTGGGATATACTACTGGTTCCCCAAGGCCACAGGGAAGATGCTCGACGAGAAACTGGGTACGATTCACTTCCTAGTTGGGTTCGTCTCCTACAACGCCCTATTCTGGCCCATGCACAGACTGGGAGTCTGGGGGATGGCTAGAAGGCATCACACATACTTCATCACCACAGAAGAAGCGATTGGCGCTCTACCACCCGAGGCAGCAGGATGGAACATGTTCATCACTGTCTCTGGGTTCGTCTTCATGGGATCATTCTTCATCCTAGTTGCCAACATGATAATCTCGACCATCAGGGGCGAAGACGCCCCCAACGACCCTTGGGGTGGATGGTCGTTCGAATGGATGACAACCTCTCCCCCTCCCACTCCTAGCTTCGGTCACTTCGATGGCGAGAAATGGATCGGTTTGCCAGTGCTGAGAGACGCCAATGAGCATCTTGCAAATGAGCCCAGTTTCATTGGGAAGTGGTTCAACCGCCTCATGGTCTCCGAGGAAAAATCAGAGGAGGGGTCGCAATGAGCCACGATGATCATTCCCACCCCAGCCCATGGGGCCCTCATGACTGGGGTCACGGCGCTCCGCACAACTCGTGGGGGCCACTGGTAATGAGCATGGGAATCGCAATCTTCCTCTTCTCTCTTGCAAGCGTATACGAATGGGGCGAATTCATGGGATGGGGTTACGTTCCAGTGTCATTGCTGGGGCTATCCATAGTTTTGACTGGCCTAGTTGCCATCTGGAGGCAGGACATGAGCTTTGACGGCTCTTACGAGCCCAAGGCTACAGGTGCCCCATTCCGGAGAATCGACATCCGGAAGGTGGCGCTGTGGGTTTTCCTGATGTCAGAGATGATGGTCTTCACCTCCCTATTCAGCACCTACATGAGATACCGATTCGGGATCGAGTCTTGCGAGGATGTCTTCCTGAGTGGGAACTGGGTCGAGGGGACGTCCGTGAACTGCTTCGAGCCAGCGAGTCACCTGATTGCCTCCAGCTGGTTCCACCTAGCACCCGGTGCCATCAACACGTTCGCACTGATCATTTCGTCATTCACGATAGTGCAGGCCCTCCGTTACGCGAAGATGAATGATATCGACGATGATCTGAGGAGGCGAAAGGTAACCCGTTACCTAGGGACAACGTGGTTCCTCGCCATCCTCTTCCTGACCATGAAGATGATCGAGTGGTTCCTCGGATTCCCACTTCCTGGATTCCTAGCCGAGTTCAATCACGGTCATGACACGATTCAATCACTCTACTCGGAAGGATACCTGATCAATGCGGAATCGTACCAGCATCATGACTATGACACGCATTACCTTGCAGAGCACGGACACGGGGTGGATCATGACTCCGCCCTCTATGCAATGATGCAGGAAGGGACACATCCCGGAGGCCACATGATGGCGAATATACAGGTAAGTGCGAGTACGTTCTACGTGACTACCGGAACTCATGGGGCTCACGTGTTCGGTGGCATCATAGGGCTGACTTACATGACCCTCAAGGCTGCCAAGGGAGGGTACAACCCAAACAATGCAGTCTCGATAGAATACTTCGGCCTCTACTGGCACTTCGTGGACCTCGTCTGGGTCCTAGTCTTCCCGTTCTTCTATCTGTACTGAGGTGAAAAATATATGGCGCACTACAAGATTCTGGGTCAGGACCCATACTGGATGAACTTTTTCGGTCTAATGCTGCTTACCGTAATTGAGGTCGCTGCGGTGGGATTGGACCTATCCACTTCGATGACATTGACCATCCTGACAGTGATCGCGATTCCCAAGTTCATCATGATTGCAGCCATCTTCATGCACCTATACGGTGACGATGACTCTGGCATACTGACCATGACTGCCCTCTTCCCGGCATTCTTCATCATCATCATGGTGCTGTTCGTCGGACTCACGCACCCCGATGCGACTACTGGCCTACCGGACTGGTGCAGGCCAGGGAACTACGGACTCTAAGGCTGCAAGGTTCATCTGTGGAAGTCCCCACGCATACTCGCTGCAGACGTCGCATAGCCTGGTATTGCGCCGGATTTGAAATCCGGTGTCCTAGTGACTCGGGAGTTCAAATCTCTCCGTCTGCGCCAATAATACTGTCTCATGGGCGGGAGCTAGAACTGAGATGCCGAGGAGACGTATGCGCAGTGGTGACAGAACTCGCCCGCTTCAGGGGGTTCGGGAAGGTCCAGGCATTCCTTCGCACCTCTGACCAAACCGTCTACCCAATCTAAGTCAATCCTCTCGCCTTCTATCACAGTGCTGGGGTCGGCAGTGTCGATCTCGATCACCAACGCAGGCTTCAGGGGGATTCCCCGTGGGCTTCCCACAGAACCATCCCGAAGCAGCGAGGATTCGGAGACGTTGCCGTTCTCGTATACGAAGAACCCGCGTGTGGAAACCGGGTGCCCCAATTCCCTCAGGAGCCACTGGTAGATTGCCATCTGTCGGACGTAAGACCCCTTGTATATGTCCTCGAGGAACAAATCTGCAGTCAGTTCTGCCTTCGTCGCCGTTGACTTGTAGTCGACCACGTACCACTCCTCCGAATCGCCGTCCTTCGACATCCAGATGTCATCGACTGCTCCGAAGACCTGCAATCCGTGACTCTGCACCCTGACTCCCTTGAAGTTCTCCCTCCACTCGTCCATCATATCGTGAGCTAGTGGGACCATGTGGCCCAATCCCTTCTCTGACATGTACGGGTGAGGGGTTCCCGCCTCCCTGTGAACATCGAACTCCCTCTTCAGTAGGGTGTCGACTAGCGTGTTGAGGAGGAATGATGGGATTCCCGGGGTGTCCACCCCCATCACCCTGTCAAGCCAGAAGCACCTGGGACACGCGTGGAACTTCTCGAGCCTAGAACGGCTGATTGGGAACGGGTCTGGTGCCTCTTCCGTCCCGTACTTCGACTTCTGAGTCGAACGCTCCTTCCACTTCCTCCTGTCCTTGGTGACCACGTGGAGCGGTGTTGGAAGTGTGCTTTGAATGTGCGCAGCCCTACTCGTTCGGAATCACGGCAGCCCCTCTGACCGTGAGTTGGTCGTCGTGGTACTGCATTGTGGCTGGGGTGGTAATTACCGCCTCTCCATCTACCCCTATCATTAGAGGAGAATTAGGAGAAGTTGAGAATTCGAACTTCTTGGCATTCTGCATGGTTATTCCCCACTTCCCAACGTGTTTTCCCTTCTTTACTGGGCCCATCAACATCAGCATCTGTAACTTCGACATACCCCATGCCATAACCAAAGAGCAGTGGCCTTGGGTAGGTCTGGCTCCTGGAGCTACCTTGTAGCCACCACCAAAGGTTTGGCATTGACTCATGCAAAATAGGCCTGAGAGGTCTACTTCGATTGGCTCTCCTCCATCGATTCTGAGTTTTCCTTTCTGCTTCTTCCAAGATATAATTGCCTTAATGCCGAGTAGGTCGTACTTCCTAGGGCCTCTAATTCTCTTGAATTGCCCCTCATCTTTCATTCGGTTGATTACTGACGTAACTCCGCCATCGCATTCAAGGAAACTCCAGCGAACTAGATTCCCAGGGGTCTCAGGATTTCCATTACATTCACGAGGAATAGGGGCCGCCTTGGAGGGATGATCGGGAGCAGGTGGACCCTCTATCCTGAGGGAACCGACTCTGCGATTGGTTCCACTGACTAGAATATCAATCGCACCTTGCAAGCCTGGAAATTTGTTTCCTTTTGGGACGGGTATGCCGTGTGCTCTTGCATAGTCGTTGCCGGTCCCCATGGGAAGAATGCCCATGACCTTGTCCGAGCCACGTAGGCCCGAAGCAACCTCGTGAACGGTGCCATCTCCACCTACGGCTACGACTATTTCGTGGTCTGCGTTAATCAGACTCTCTGCGATGTCCATCGCGTGCCCCGGGCCCTCCGTGTGGCGGAGGTCGATATCGAAGCCCGCCTCCTTGAGGGCCGGTTCGAACTTGTCCCACTGGCGTACGGAGAGGCCATCGCGGGCATTGGGATTGAGTATGCAGGCTATGCGAGTCACGCACCCCGAGAGCCCCCCTCCGACTTCAATCCTGCCGAAGCGAGGAATCATGAGTGGGCGCCATGACCGGTCATCACATGCCTGAGGGAGAGTCTCACATGCGGAGGGCGATCGAACTGGCCGAGAGGGGCCGACACCGAGTGATGCCCAACCCACTAGTCGGATGCGTCCTAGTCAGGGACGGGGAGGTGGTCGCAGAGGGATGGCACGACCACATCGGCGGGCTCCATGCAGAGCAGATGGCGATCGCGGACGCTGAAGCCAAGGGAGTCACAACACAGGGAACCACCGCCTACGTGACGCTAGAGCCATGCAATCACTTTGGCAGGACGCCTCCTTGCACCGAGTCTCTATTGTGGGCAGGTGTGGAGAAGGTGGTGATTGGGGCAATGGACCCCAATCCGACAGTCAGGGGGGATGGTGCCATTATGCTAATGGAGAATGGCGTTGAAGTAACCACAGGACTCCTCGGAGAAGCCTGCGAAGAGCAGATGGGTGAATTCATCCATTGGTGCAGGGAGAAAAGACCCCTTGTGACTCTGAAGGCATCCACTGACTCCAGAGGCAGGGTGGATGGTGACCCCTCCGAACCTGCGAGAAGATTCAGCTCTACCGAGTCTCTTGAGATGTCTCACGCTTTGAGAGCCGACTCCATGGCAATTCTGGTAGGGGTGGGCACTGTGATCAGGGACAACCCATGCTTGACCGTCAGGGGCCCGGAAATCAACCCTAGGGACCACCCGCTAAGGGTTGTTCTGGACCCAAGAAACAGAATTCCAGAAGGATGTAGGCTGCTATCGGACGAGGAAGCCCCGACCCTGCTGGTCCAGTCTTCCATCTTCGACAACTCATCGGATGGGCCCAATGTTAGTCGTGCAGTCCTGCCAGGTCCCGACATACCCATACCAAACCTGCTGCATATGCTGGGCGACATGGGGATCCAGTCTCTATTGGTCGAGGGAGGGGTCGAGACTTGGAGGAGGTTCCTTTCTTCAGAGCTAGTGGATAAGGCGAGAATATGCATCTCCCCCCTGGAGCTTCCCTCCGGCGGACAGGAGTTCGACACAGATTTGACCGAATTTGGGATGGAGATCTACTCGGAGAGCAATGCTTCAGGTGATTTAATCCAGTGGTGGAAGTAGCAATTATTTCCACTAAAAAGACGGTGAATTGTGTAGGGTCTACGATTAAATATGACCTGTTATGCCAATCGATTACATGTATAGCGATAGCGTTACAAGAAAGACCAGAACACTGAGTATCAGCCTGATAATGTTGGTATCTGCACTTGCGCCCCTAGCGGCCCCGGTGTCTGCTAACCCCCCTCCCCCAGGATTTCAAGAGCCCCTCATTCTGGAGATGAATGACAATGGAACATGGGTCGGAGTCCCGCATCACTCGGACCCCATGATGGACGGCTTCATGGATGCCGGGACCTACGAGTTCAGATTCACCTCCATGAACCTGACCTCCAATGACAACTACTCCTTGGAATGGAATGCAGAAGTCTGCGAGTTTGGCGACGACTGCTCGGAAACGGTCGACGAGAGCAGGAGTTGGACAGCGATGAGCGATTCCAGCGCCGAGTATTGGAATCTCACCCTCGGAGTAATGGATTGCGATGTGAGCATCAACGCGAACCTGGAGAACGAGACATCCGGTGACGATTGGTGGTTTTCATGGCAAATCTTCGGCCCCTGTGGGAATACCGGTGACATCACCCTGGTAATGGACCTAGACGGGGATGGATCGGATGAAACCGTCAACGGTTTCGACTTCGACCAGAACATATCGCTCGACGCAGGCAACTACGATGCACACTTCGCGGTGGCAAATCTGACATCCACTGGCTCATACTCTCTGATGTGGATCGTTGAGGCGGGAGAGGAACAATTTTCTGAATCGATGGCCAACTGGAGCGGCACCGACCCCGGATCACTGCTCGACTTCGACTTCGACGTACTGCTTATGACTTGCGAAATATGGGTCCAAGCAGTTCTGATGGACGACTCAGGAGACGCAATCGGAGCCTTCGTGGCTCTCATGGGGGGTCCATGCATCGACCCCATAACGGTGACCGTGTGGGACGAAGACGCTGGTGAGTGGAGGGACCTCGGTGGCTTCAACAACGAAGCCGAGTGGTATTCGTTCTGCTACTGGTCCGATGAGGACACCTTCTGGTTGTGCGGCGATGATTACGATGGTGACGGCGAGCTAGACTACGATGGAGATTGGTGGTACTACTGCGAGGAGACCAACGATGGGTGGTTGTGCACCGATTCGTTTGGCCAGAGCGAGGATCACGAGTTCACGGAGAACAACACACTCCTGACCCCGACCATGTTGGAAGAGGGGGTCTATGACGTAATGGTGAACATCACCACCCTCAACACGAGCACTCACTACACAGTGGTCATGGATCAACTTGACCCAGGATACGTGGAGTTCAACAGCACCTCAGAGAACTACTCGATTACGGCTGAGCTGGAGGTTTTCCCTCACGACTGCGAAGGAGATATCTTCATCGGAGTCTGGGATGACCCTAGCAACTTCCCCAACGAGAGGCCAACCATACACGATGGGGCCATGTTCGTGGGGCCGTGCGAGGAACCGGTCTCCCCATTCACCCTGACCTACGACGGTATGGAGTGGGAGATGGACTACGATTACATGGCGTTCGAGGACTGCACTGACTCCGGGGACCATTGGGAGTGCGAGGTCGAGTACG
>Ga0208522_1000663_pt1 | contig 23359 bp, 17 predicted proteins | sample ETNtaG_25_FD_185763 | JGI IMG/M metagenome (GOLD analysis project Ga0208522, IMG submission 185763) | Marine microbial and viral communities from oxygen minimum zone, Eastern Pacific Ocean - ETNP201302SV86 (SPAdes) (version 2) | ecosystem: Environmental > Aquatic > Marine > Oceanic ... | reverse complement strand
ATGTGCAATTGACCCATGTCATTACTACTGGACTGGACGTGCCGAAGATTTTATTCCTTTCGCTTCGAACGGAGCTCGGGCTTCAGAGTTTTTGGGTGCCATTCTTAACGTTCAACTCGATAGATTACCTAAGATGATGACTATAATGCGATCAGAGAAGAAACAAATCCTGTCGAATACAAGACATCTTCACGAACTTGGTCTCAAATCTACGCCTATGAACAGTCCCGATTACGAGTGTGGAACACATGTGATGTATACGATGCCAAAACATGAGGTTGCTACCAAGTTCATTGAGGTCATGCCAAGTGTGATTGCCGGCAAGACTGGTCGTCATAACTACACTGAATGGGACCAAATTCTTTTAGGCGAAGGAGCTGCTCACTCACTTATGAACCCTTACAAAATGGCTGTGAACCAGAAATGCCGTGGAACTGTGACCAAGGACATGCTTCCAAGATCACTTGATATACTCGGACGTACAGTGATGATCCCTACTGACCCTAGCCACAGTGAGGAACAGATTGGCAAGATGATAAGCAATATTGAAGTTGCTGCAAAATTTGCGTTTGGCAAAATTGACCGAAGTGAAGTTAAGTCAAAAATGACTGAGTTCAAGGAAACAGACAAAATTGATGCACGTAGATATGATACCGACGTTGCTGCTTATGGGTTAGACCAGTAATTTTTGAACTGTCACAATATTAATATAGATTGGTTAGTTGTTTTAATCTAACAGCCAGGGCAGGCTCAAATCAGGGTAACCACTTTTTGTAACTAAGGGGTGGCTTGAGGGGTGGTTATTACGGAGCATCCAGCTCATGCATCTCAATCAGGCCTGGATTCCTATGTATCGAATGGTGGTCCTAGCTCAGGTTTCCGATTTTTAATTCTAACCTGCATTCATGATACAATAATCGACAAGCCCAATTATGGAAGGATCATTCATTTTCAAAAAGTTGAAGACCGATGCCGATGGAGAGATCGGTAATAGAAGCAATCTTGCCTCCTTTGGTAACAAATACGTATTCAGATGCGGTTGCAGTGACATTCTCCTCCTCTTCTTCACCTTCTTCCGACCTTTGATAGGAATCAAGACGATGCCATTTAGGTGATCCCTGAGCATCTACACGAATCACTAGACTTCGCCAGGTTCTTCTAGGATCTGAGGTACACTCTTCATAAAGTGCTTTATCATCCTCAAACGGTTCACACTCCTCGATCCCGGTTCCACAAGCTATTACAGCCCCGCCATCTGGAGTTCCGTTGATACCCCAGCATTCGTCGAAGATAAGTTTTTTATTACCCGATCCGAGGTAACGGTATACTCCGTTTCCCCCTTCCGGGTTGCCATAATTATAACTCCAGAGAACTTCTCCTTTTGGAGTGATTTTCGTTATTACTCCGTCAATTCCACCTTCAGAATCTTTTCTGTGGCCACTCATTGCAAAACCTTTCGTTTCTCCCTTACCTTCCAAGACAGTGATATCAGTCAATTCACCGTGATCTGGATATTTTTTTGACCAAAGTAGATTCCCTTTGGTATCAAGCCTCATGACAACAGGGATGTGTTTTTCATCATGTGTGGAAGCCGCCAACACGTATCCTGTTTCATTCCCGGAAACTTCTTTAACGGTTTTGCCACTCAGAGCATGTGTGTAGATTTTTTCCCACTGAGGTGTTTGGGGTGGAGTGTTGTCGGAAATCTGTTTGGCACTCAAACGAAGGAGAAACACACGACCGCTTTGAGGATTTCCGTAAGATTTAAAACCTTCAACACTTGCTTCACGCCCCTGAACAAAACCAGAACCAACCAACCCTCCATCCTTGGTCAGATACAGAGATTCGAAGGCATTCTCACCTTTGGATTTCTTGGTGGGGAGGTTGGTTTTCCATATCAGGTTTCCATTTACCAGATCAAGCTTTGCGAGAAATCGTCTCAGCCTGTTCTGGGGATTCGTGGCGAAACCAGCCACAAACACTGCATCCTTAGTCGCAGCAACAGCGTTGCCACCATCTTTGACTCCATTACTCCCGAAGACATAGGACCACTCATAAGAAACATCCTCCTCCGGGTCCAACCAATGAGATCCTGATGGGATTTTTGATGGAAACTTGATTACGAATCCCTGCCAAGCCCCATTCTGATCCAGACTTTTACCTGTGAGAACATACCCTCCGTCAGGAGTTTCAACACCATGAACTGCGTGTGGGTCTTCGCCGCAACAAGTTTCCGAAGTGGCGGCATAGAAAATAACATCTGGAGATTTTGTGTGTAAATCCAATTTCTGATGAACCTCAGGGACATTCTTTTTTGTTGAAACAATGCTCTTTTGCTTGGATGAATTTTCTTTCAGGGTTTTACTGTTTTTTTTAAAAGTTTTGGAAGCAGTTGAGCATCCCATGATCAAAATAAATCCAAATATCCAAATCATTGGTTTTAAGTTTTTTTCAATAATAATTTGTAATCTCCATTGAAAATTCCAATGCATCGATCATCTTAGATCAGAGATTTAGTCTCATTCAAACATAAAGTTTTTCCCCTCAAATTCATTGAGCATCCAGCTCATGCATCTCGATCAGACCAGGATTCCTATGTAACGAAGGGAGGCCCCTTTTGGGTCGCGGGGGATTCAGTTTCCACAAAAACTCACCTAGAACAATTTTATAGTGGAGGCTCTACATAACTGCCATAGCATGGAGTTGATCTCAAGAAGGTAAGGCTTTTTCACTTATGCGACATAACTCTAGGCATGAAATGAAAAAGCCTAGAAATTATTCAGTTCGAAAACCCATACACGCTGTTATTTTCATCGATTTGAATAACTGTAGCGAAGGTAATATCGCCAATACCGTTGGCATACTTACCCGTTCCAGCTAATAATTTACCTTTCCCCTTTCCGGTTGCTGGGTCAACAACTCCAGACCAGACTGAGGCGTCTCCATCTCCATCAACTGACTCGCAAGTTACACGAATGTTGATCGGTGTATTTTCAGGAGAAAGTAAGATTGTTTGATGACATGTGCCCACTGCTGCTCCAGGCCATCCTTTAGGTGCTTTACTATAACGCCAAAAATCTTGGGTAATACTGTGCACAATATGACCAGTTTTCCCTTTTTTCATAGACGAAGAACTTGTGGAAGACATCCCCTCTCCTACAACTGTGGAGTGGTTGTCTGCCCAGACAGAAGCAGGCAGAAGACTAACAAAGGCGATGGCTACTGCACTGATTGTTGTTAATTTAAATTTCATTTATTTCTCCTTGCTTAAGAAATTATAATTAGCCGAACCTTACCTTGCCAATCCGTTCCACTTAACAGCTTCCAGATGGCCTTGACGAGGCGACGATCCACTAATCGACTACATACGGCTTTTGAGGAGAAGATAAAATCACAATATGAATAAAGAGTCAAACACGGGACAGATCGGCTTCAGAGGGATCGGTCTTTCGCAACGTGGAGATCACGCCTCACGGTTTGTCCATCTTGATACAAAACCGAGAAAGGCTTTGTGGAGTTATTAAAGTGATTTAGCCTGATCAAAATTATACCAATCCGTTGAAACGTGATTTCCTAAGGCATCCCACATGTGGCTATCTAATTGGAATCTACGACATTTAATCAAACCTGCATTCCCTGACATAGTTATACATTCTACGTCGTAACGTTTTTTAAAAGTTGATTGTCCCATCAGCACCATCACCAGAGCAGTTCCAAGAATACCGATGAGCAGGCTTTTAAAGTCGATTGATTTCATTACCGATCCTTTGATTGATGTTAATAAGCCCCCACCAACGCCCGCGCAGTTTCCCCGCGGTTGTATCGCTGAGTGGTATCAAAACGCTTGTGGCGCATCTGTTTCTGGACTGCGGCAGGTTGGATTTCCTGATCAAGCAGATAGGTAGCACAACCGGCCCGCAAGGAATGACCACCGAATGACTGCGGATCGAGACCGAGCTGATAGGCATAGCCCTTCACGATCAAACCCGCGTAAAGAAAGGATCGAATTTTTTAGAGAATTAAATCTAAGGAAGAAATAGGATCCAAGCCTAACCCGGTTGAGTTCAACCTCCTATTTCTTTTATAAACTTATTGGGATAAATATCAAGGAAGTCGAAACCTCGAACCTAAAAACCGAGATCCGGTATCTTATCTAGGGGAATTAGAGGACGAATCTCAGATCCGCGTTGAGGATTTCATTGAGGATTCATTCTAGCCTTCCTGATTGGTTTTGGATTTCCTGATCGTGATGCGGAATCTGAATGTGATTTTTTGTCAGAGTGTTGTCAGAGTGTTGACCAGGTTTACCCCCCTATTTCGGGCATATTCAGGATTGGTTTTGCAAATGCAAAAAATCAAGAATATGCTGTTATTGACTGAAATCATTGAAGAAATATGGTACACCCGGAGCGATTCGAACGCCCGACCTACGGAACCGGAATCCGTCGCTCTATCCAACTGAGCTACGGGTGCAAGGAGAAGAGGCTTCCATCGTTTTGGTATTTGAAAGATTTCCTCTGGATGCTGGAAGTATCAAGAGAATTCCCATTTCTGGAAAAGCATTCTCCCCTTTGATCAGAAATCCAGACCCTTGAAAAGTGCGCGTCTAGTTGGAGGAGATTCCCTTTTTTTGAACCTTCTGGATTCACGCCTTAATCCATCTTCTAAAGATTTGAATTTTTTACTGATTTTTTTCTTGCTTTGATGGACGACCTCTGCCAATTCTTATTTGTAAGTTTGTTCTAACTTGAGAGACAGAATGAAGACAACCAGGGCCGGAGGAATTCTCAAATCATGAGTGAAATGGAAGCCGATCTGTTCTGGCGGCCCGAGGCCATGCAGGTCGTACGGACCCAAAGCCCACTGATGCGGCAGGTCCTCGAGAAGTTGAAGTCCGTTTCACCGACACGGACCACGGTCCTTTTGCTGGGCGACACAGGAGTCGGTAAAGGAATGATCGCCAAGCTGATTCATCAGCACAGCAGCCGCAGTGAAATGCCATTTGTCCATCTTCATTGTGGTGCAATTCCAGAGACCTTGGTGGAAAGCGAGTTGTTCGGTTATGAAAAAGGAGCCTTCACAGGAGCCAATAAACGCAAACTCGGACGATTCGACAAGGCCCAGGGGGGTACGCTTTTTCTTGATGAAATCAACACCATTTCTCCTTCGACCCAGATCAAGCTCCTCCAGGTATTGCAGGAACGGATTTTCCAGCGGGTCGGCGGGGAACAACCCATCGAGGCAGACGTGCGTATCATCACCGCTTCCAATGCGGAACTCAGCAGCTTGTGTGAAGAGGGAAGCTTCCGTCGAGATCTTTTTTACCGCCTCAGTGTCTTTCCAATCCAACTCCCTTCTCTGCAGCAGCGAAGCGAAGACATCCCGCAAATCGTCGAATCCCTGATCGAATGGTTCAACCGTCACTATTACAAAGACATTCAAGGCATCGATCCTTTTGTGATCAAGGCACTCAAGCAGTATGACTGGCCGGGGAATGTCCGTGAACTCGAAAACATCATCGAACGATCCTACATCCTGGAAAAAACGAGAATCCTCAGTGCAGAAAATTTCCCACAGGAGATCCTGGCCCATGACGGTCACACCGCCGAAGTTCTACTTGATGCCAAATTGCCACTTGCCGAAGTCCGTCGACAAAGCCTGGAACAGGTGGAACGCCAATACCTCAAGGAACTGCTCATGCTCCATCAGGGACGGGTCAACCGTGCTGCAGAAACGGCTGGCATCACAACCCGGCAGCTGCACAAGCTTCTGACCAAATATTCCATCCGCAAAGAAGCTTTCAAGCCCTCGAAAGAGACCAAAAAACAGCCCTCCAAAGAAATCAACTGAAACCTGTCGCTTTTGGCAGAATTAATACCTCACTCTTCCAGCATAACTCCAATCCATCATGAACGATCCACATCCATTTCTTGACGTGGCCCTGGATGCCGCAGAAAAGGCTGCAGCATTCATTCGGCAGGAAGCCCATAAAACCCTGGATATCGGTTATAAAGGTGCCACGGATTTGGTCACCCACGTCGACCTGGGGTCGGAAAAGATCATCAAGGAGACGGTGCAATCAAAATTTCCCGAACATCAATTCCTTGCTGAAGAAGGGGGCATAGAGCAGAGCGATTCCGAATACCTCTGGGTCATCGATCCTCTTGACGGAACCACCAATTTCGTCCATGGCTATCCGCTCTATGCGGTTTCGATTGCACTCTATCAAGAAAACCGTCCACTTGCCGGAGTGGTGAATCACATTTCAAGCGGAGAAATCTACACGGCGACTGCCGGAGGTGGGGCTTTCTGCAACGGCAAAGCCCTGCAGGTATCCAAAACGAAGGAACTCAGCAAATCTCTGCTGGCCACCGGATTTCCTTACACCCACGACCAGATCTGGTCACGCAACATGGAACACTTCAAGCTTCTCACGGACCGGACCCAAGGGGTACGCCGGGCTGGAGCAGCCGCGCTGGATTTCTGCCATGTTGCCCGGGGATGGTTGGATGGATTCTGGGAATACCAGCTTGGAGCCTGGGACATGGCCGCGGGAGTGCTGATCGTCGAAGAAGCTGGAGGACGGGTGAGCAAGATGAACGATGAGTCTTTCGTCCTGATGGAACGTGAGGTCGTTGCCAGCAACGGCCTGATCCACCATGAATTGCTGGAACATCTGAATCAGGAGCCCTGAACGACGGTTCAGTTCCCCCGAAGTCATAAAATCAATCCTGAAACAGAATCGGTTCAGGGATTCTCTTCAAGCACCGCGTGGGCCGCCGCCATTCGGGCAATTGGGACACGATAAGGCGAGCAGGATACATAGTTCAGTCCAAGTCGATGACAGAGCGAGATGCTCTTTGGATCTCCGCCATGTTCCCCGCAGATGCCAACTTCAAGGTCAGGCCGGGAGGAACGTCCACCCTGAACCCCAATGTCGATCAGCTTGCCCACCCCGTTCGGGTCGATGCTCGCAAAAGGGTTTTCCTTGAGGATTCCACGCTGGATGTATTCCATCAGGAACCCTGATTCCGCATCATCACGCGAGATGCCGAAGGTGGTCTGGGTCAGGTCGTTGGTGCCGAATGAAAAAAACTGTGCAACCTCCGCGATTTCATCTGCCGTCAGCGCCGCTCGCGGAAGTTCGATCATCGTCCCGAATTTATATTTTACTTCCAGATCCTGTTCCTTCATCACTTCACAGGCCACTTCCTCGAGGGAGGATTGCTGAATCTTCAGTTCATTGACATGGGAGGTCAGAGGAATCATCACCTCAGGCTGAACATCCACTCCGTCTTTGGAACAGATGCAGGCGGCCTCGAAGATGGCACGAACCTGCATCTGGGTCAGTTCCGGAATGAGGATCCCTAGCCTCACCCCGCGGGTTCCGAGCATCGGGTTCTGTTCACGCAGGGCTTCCACCTGTTCCAGATAATCCTGCTTGACCCTGATTTCGGCGAGGGCACTGTCGATTTCACTGAGGGTATGGAAATGCTGGGTCCGTACTTTGAGATCCGCCAAACCCTGAACCAATTCTTCGAAGGAAGGCAGGAATTCATGCAGAGGAGGGTCGATCAGGCGGATGATCACGGGATGGCCGTCCATCACCCGGAATAAGCCCTCGAAATCTCCACGTTGAAGGGGAAGGAGCTGATCCAGTGCTTCCTTGCGTTCCAGGGTATGTCTGGCCATGATCATGCGTTGCACGATAGGCATTCTTTCCGCTTCAAAAAACATATGCTCCGTGCGGCAGAGTCCGATCCCTTCCGCGCCATATTCACGAGCCCGTTGCGCATCACGCGGGTAGTCCGCATTGGCCCAAACCCCCAGCTTTCGTATTTCATCCGCCCAGCTTAGCAGTTTGATCAACCCCGGATTTTTGATGTCCGGAACAACGGTTGGGAGTTGCCCGAGGTAGACCTCGCCCAAGGTTCCATCCAGGGATATCCAGTCTCCCTCTTCGATGATGATGCTGTCGCTGACTACCATCTTCCGTGCGATCAGATCGAGTTCCAGTTCACTGACGCCGACCACCGCTGGCTTGCCGAACTGTCGTGCTACCAAAGCGGCGTGGCTGGTGCGTCCGCCTTTGCTTGTCAAAATCCCTTCCGCCGCCAACATGCCGTGCACATCGTCAGGTTTGGTTTCCGGACGGGCCATGATCACTTGCTTCCCTTCGTGCTTCGCCCAGCGTTCGGCGGTGTCCGCATCGAAAGCGACCATCCCCACTGCCGCTCCCGGAGAAACATTCAGTCCGGAGGCGATTTTTTTTGCTTCTTTCATCGCACCCGCATCCAATTGCGGATGGAGGAAGAAATCAACCTGTTCGGGTTTGACCCGGCGAACGGCTTCCGTGCGGGTGATCATTCCTTCCTCAACCATCTCCACCGCGATTTTGACTTCCGCCTGTGCGGTACGTTTTCCATCCCGGGTCTGGAGCACCCAAAGCGTTCCTCGTTCGATGGTGAACTCCATGTCCTGCATGTTGCGGTAATGCATTTCCAGTTTGCGGGCAATTTCCCGAAACTGGTTATAGACTTCCGGGAGCCGGGTTTTCAGTTCACTGATGGGCTCAGTCATACGGATTCCCGCGACCACGTCTTCACCCTGGGCGTTCATCAAAAAATCTCCTTCCAACTCATTTTTGCCATTGGATGCATTACGGGACATGGCCACTCCGGTTCCAGAATCTTCCGATATGTTGCCATATACCATGGCCTGGATGTTGACTGCCGTTCCCAGGTCGTGGGAGATGCCGGCTGCATTCCGATAGGCCTGGGCCCGTCTGCTGTTCCACGACTTGAAAACTGCTTCGGTGCCGAGCTTGAGCTGCAGGTAGGGGTCTTCAGGAAAATCCTCATGCGTGTAGGTGTTGTAGATCTGCTTGAACTGCTTGGTGACCACCTTCCAATCCTCGGCCGTCATTTCGGCATCGGTCTTGACTCCGGACACTTTGCGTTGGGCTTCAATGACGGCTTCAAAGACTTCGTCCGGAACGTCCATCACCACGCTGCCGAACATCTGGATCAACCTACGGTAGAGGTCATAGACGAAACGTTCACTGGTCTGACGTATCATCTGCTCGGCAACCGCATCGTTGATTCCAATGTTGAGGACCGTGTCCATCATCCCAGGCATGGAGAATTTTGCACCCGAACGGCAGGACACCAGAAGAGGATCGTGCAGGTCACCGAATTTCCGCCCCATCTTTCCTTCCACGACCTTCAGTCCTTCCAGCACCTGCTCCCACATCCCTTGGGGGAATTCCTCTCCCGCTTCCAGAAAAGCATTACACGATTCAGTGGTGACGGTCAGTCCCGGAGGAACGGGTACACCAAGCCGGGTCATGTCCGCCAGGTTGGCCCCTTTACCACCAAGCAGGCCACGGGTTGAATCCCAATTGCCTTGGACATAGGCTTCCGCCTGATCCAGTTCACTGAAAAGATAGACGTGTTTTTGTGTCGCACTCATAAAGTATTCCGGATGAGGTTTAAAAGGGCTTTGACCTGTAACTCATTGGACTCTGAAGGATCCTACCCCTGAGGGGCGTGCCAAATCCTTCAACCCGTGAAGTGTTCAAGTGGCCATCGGAGATCAGACTTTGGGAATCTTTCAAGACTTGTCCGTTGAATCAAACTGAAGATGGGGTGAGCTCAAGGAAGGAGCAAAACTTTTGCACACCCCATTTTGTCTTCTTGACTTTGACAATAACATCCACGACAGGGGGCCAACATTCGTAAAATTACTTGAGATTCAAAACCTGAATCCCTTCAAAAAAGGGAGTCCCCCTCAAGATCCGGTGGATTGAAAAAGCTTCTCTTGTATTCAAAAAATTGTTTCACCCGGAACAGATTGGGTTTGGTACTCAATGTGGATAGATTGAAGTTTCACACGCATAACATTTAAACCATGGAAGATCATGAAATCGTTTCACAAGGAACTCTGGATGGACGTCCCACAGAGAATGGATTTCGTCAACATCACTCATGATGTCGAAAATGCATTGAAGGAGAGTGGAATTCGTGAAGGAATGTGTCTGGTCAATGCCATGCACATAACCGCTTCAGTATTCATCAATGATGACGAAGCCGGGCTTCACAGTGATTACAAACGCTGGCTCGAAGAACTGGCTCCCCATGAACCGCTCAGCCGCTATCGCCACAACCTGACCGGCGAAGACAATGGCGATGCACATCATAAACGCCAGGTCATGGGCCGTGAAGTGATGGTGGCCATCACCGAAGGCAAGCTTCATTTCGGTACCTGGGAACAGATTTTTTATGGAGAATTCGACGGCAACCGAAGAAAACGGGTGCTCGTCAAGATCATTGGCGAGTGATTCCAGAACCGACTCGGATAGCTTTAGAACTCCCTTCTAGAGGAAATCTGAGTTTTGGCATTTGAAAAGGAAACACCCCTCAAGGGCAAAGTTTTAAAAGTAGGCTGGAAAAAAATTTTATGCTCCAGTAAATTAACTTTTACATCTGCAAAACGTTTCAACGTGCAGGTCTTTCTCCAGGATCACTCAAAGGCATGTCACAGGGCAGCAAAACCCGATCAGGAACTTCGCATTTGATCAAAGAAAAACCAACCTCCAGGAACGGCTCCAGTTTTCCTTTTTTAGCGTTGATCCTCATCGTCTGCTGGATGATGGTGCCATGCCACCAGGTATTTTCCAATGAACTAAAGAACCTGGCCCTCTACCAGGAAACTGGAACCAATGAATGGGAACTCCAGGGAGATGAGGATACACATTGGGTCTATCGAGGAGAACAACAGAAGGGGAAACCCCATGGAGAAGGAGTCGCAATCCATCCCCTTGGAGCGAGCTACAGTGGAGGCTGGAAGGATGGACTTTATCATGGAAAAGGAATTTTCAAATCACTGAATCATGCATCCTTTCAAGGTCAGTTTCGTGACGGCAAGAAACATGGACATATCGAATTCCAGGATCCTTCAGGGAACCGTTTTTCCGGACGTTTCCAGAATAACCGGCGTAATGGCCCAGGCATCCAGTTTTTTCCTGACGGCTCCAGTCTCAAGGGAATCTGGGAAAAAGGAAGACTGGTCGAGGAACTGGAATTCCGCAACCCGCAGCTTTTTCTCGACCTCAAAAGCAGACATTGGAAAAAAGAAGGGAATCCTGAAAAAGACGGCCATTACGAGGGAGAAATCAAAGACGGGAAACCGGAAGGCCGGGGGAGTTACCATAGCCCGGACGGTTTCAGCTATGACGGAACCTGGAAAGAGGGCATTCGAGAAGGGATGGGACTTCTGAAATGGCCCGACGGTAGCAAATACTCGGGAGAGTTCCAAAAAGGGAAACGGCATGGGAGAGGCAAACAGATTTTTAAACAGGGCCATGTCTACGTCGGCGACTTTGTCAAAGGCCTCCGTGACGGGCTGGGAGATTTCACATACGGCAGCGGTTCCAGCAAGGGAGACCGCTATATCGGTGATTACTCCAAAGGACGAAGGCATGGTGAAGGCACTTACCTCTTTTCCGATGGGCGTAAGTACGTCGGACAATTCCAGAAAGGACGGCAGTCAGGAAAAGGTCGTTTTTACTGGACCAACGGAGTGATGTTCGAAGGAGAGTTCGTCAATGGAAAACCCTGGCAGGGCCGGATTAACGACAAGTACTGTGAAATCCTTGAACTCAAGGGATTTTCATGTCATGACGGCATCGTCGAAAATGGAGTTTTCAAGAAAGACCCTGGATCCTTGAAATCCCTGGTAAAAAAAAATTAAAATCCTTATGAAGGTTTGAGGCTTAAACCCTTCCGGAACAAAATAAAGCCATGCTTCAAACTCCCGATTCGATGCATTTTCCGAAACGTACTGCGGAAGTCTGGGGGTTCGGCCTAAGGGTGGGCATGATAAGTATGCATGAATCATATGGAGTCTTCACTTCATCAGACCCATCATAGCCAATGACCGTTCCCTCCTTTTCAATCACCTCCATTCCTGTAAATTTTTCAACAAATCGGAAAGAGTCGGTTTGGATGGTGTAGGGTCCTGATACCTCGATAAACTGCTGCTTTTCAGGAACGGTTTCCGTTTGAAAAGGAACTGCTTGTTCTTCGGAAACCATCCCGTTTTTCCAGAGAAACCTCCAAGCTGAGGCAATCGCGAGGTCTGCACTTGACGGTTGCCAGTGCTGTCCGCATTCGATGAGAATCGCATTCTTGCTGCTTTTCGGGTCAGAAAATCCTTCATAGTCCCTCATCCTCCTGCCGGCTTTATGCCCCCCGTCTGTAACCACCGTTTCTGGTATTTGCACTTGTTTCGCCAGGGCACGTCCCTTTTTGAGAGGACCTGCCATCATCAGAGGTAAGGTGGGAGTCTGCATCGAATGGATATCAAAAAGCAGGTCCACCGTTTCGATCATCGGCCATACTTCTCTCGCCCTCTGCAGTTCCCGGCTAGTCCGCTCTCCTTCCAAAACCTCTTTCGTCCAGAGCCGGTTGAAATCCTCATCAACATAACGTGATTCCTTGGGCCTTTCTGGATCAAAACTCTGAAATGCCTCCACGTTCATGAATGCCAGGCTAAGCCGGCCCTGCATGGGCCTAACTTCATGCCTGAAAAGATGGTCAAGGGCTATTGCCCCACAAAGTTCATTGCCATGGACAACCGCGCTGATCATCACATGTGGCCCGGGCTTTCCTGAGTCGAATTGATGAATGTAATCGATTCCCGTGTTTCCTTTTTGATAGGCAGAAATGTCGGGGGCTTGCAGTAACACAGGATAAGAATTTTCTTCAATGATGCTCATGTTGGATTTTTGAAATCAAAGTTCTGGAATGGATATATTCTAGAAATATATCTACATTTGTTCAACTTTCTGGGATTCCTTCAGCAGGGTCCAGGAATTTCCTTGATCATTATCAAATGAAAATCTATTTATCTATCTCCCTGTTTGGTTGGATGAGATAGTCATTCCTATTTTCATCCACTGATGAAAATTTTTCCAAGGAGAAGATATGAAAAAAATCATTGTTCTTTTGATTCCACTTCTGAGCCTGATGTTCATCAACAGTGCATCAGCAAAAGTCCTGCGTGCAGGGATCAAAGGGGAACCTTCCTCAATTGATCCTCATTATCACAATCTGACCCCGAACAACGCTCTGTCACGTGAAATCTTCGATCGGCTGATCATGCCTGACGACAAGCAGCAACTGATGCCGGGTCTTGCAGTTTCCTGGAGGGCAGTAGATGACCTAACCTGGGAATTCAAACTTCGCAAGGGAGTCCGTTTTCATGACGGCAGTCCATTTACTGCAGATGACGTGGTCTTCACCTTCGAACGCGCACCGAATGTCCCCAATTCTCCTTCAAGTTTCATGACCTACCTGAAAGGCAAGAATATCGTCAAAATTGATGACCACACGATCCACATCAAAACCAAGCGTCCCTATCCCCTGATGCCGAATGATATGATGACGTTCAGCATCATTTCCAAAAAACATGGACAGGGAGCTACGACGGAAGATTACAATAATGGCAAAGCCGCGATTGGAACAGGACAGTTCAAGTTTGTCGAGTGGGTCCCAGGCGACCGTCTCGTCTTGGAACGCAACGATGACTATTGGGGCAAGAAACCCGAGTGGGATAAGGTGATTATCAAGCCCATAAAATCGTCCCCCGCTCGTGTTGCAGCACTGCTTGCAGGAGATGTTGATTTCATCGACAACGTTCCAACCACCGATATTGAGCGGTTGAAGGGAGAATCAGGGATCGAACTGAGTCAGGGCATTTCAAACCGTGTCATCTACCTCCACCTGGACCACAAACGTTCGAATTCTCCATATGTCAAAGCGAATGGCGGAGGCTCAATTAAGAATCCTCTTCAAGATCAAAGGGTACGGAAGGCTATTTCGAAGGCCATCAACCGTGATGCCATCGTTGATCGAGTGATGGAAGGAGTCGCAATCAAGGCAGGACAATTACTGCCGGAAGGCTTCTTCGGTGTCAGTTCCAATCTAAAACCAGAACCCTACGATCCTGCTGGAGCCAAAAAACTACTCGCAGCAGCAGGCGTTCCAGACGGATTTGAAATAACCATCCATGGCCCGAACGACCGATACATCAATGATGCAAAAATCTGTGAAGCGATTGCACAGATGCTTTCACGTTTGGGAATTCGGACTGCAGTAGAAACCATGCCGAAAAGTGTTTATTTCGGTCGTGCCTCAAGAGGAGGACCCGGCAAGACACCAGAATTCAGTTTTATTCTGGTCGGCTGGGGTGCAGGTACTGGAGAAGCTTCTTCTCCACTAAAATCACTGCTTCACACCTATGACAAATCCCAAGGTTTTGGTGCATCGAACCGGGGACGTTATTCCAATTCTGAAGTTGATGTTCTTGTAGAAGAAGCACTGGCTACGATTGATGATGCCAAGCGTCAGGACTTGCTGGCAAAAGCCACGGAAGTGGCCATCAACGATCTGGGTATCATTCCGCTTCATTACCAAGTCAATACCTGGGCAGCGAAAAAGGGCATCCGTTACAAAGCCCGTACCGATGAAACCACTCTCTATTCCGGTGTGTATTCGAATTAACCACACCTCTTGATCAAGGTGGGTTCTTCCCAGGACCCGCCTTTTTTTTGTTCCCACCTAATCAACCCTGGTGCCATGACGGTTTTCATCATACGCCGTTTGTTGCAGAGCATCGTGGTCGTATTTTTAATGTCTCTCCTGGTGTTCGTGGGAGTCAATGTCGTCGGTGATCCGGTGGACATGCTGATCAACCCGGAAGCAGATCAGGCCGAAATCGAACGGGTGATCCGTCATTTCGGGCTCGATAAACCCCTGCATATTCAATACGGACACTTCCTGGTAAATGCCCTCAACGGCGATTTAGGCAAGTCCTTTATCTTTGGAATGCCAGCATTGAAACTGATCCTGATGCGGATGCCGGCAACCTTGGAACTGGCCTTCTCCGCCCTGATCTTGGCGGTCTTGATCGGTATCCCCCTAGGGGTTTATGCGGGATTGAAACCGAAAGCCAAAGTCAGCCGCACCATCATGGCCGGATCCATCCTGGGTTTCAGCCTACCAACATTCTGGGTAGGACTGATGATGATCATGGTTTTTGCGGTGATGCTGGGATGGCTGCCCTCGACGGGTCGTGGAGAAACTGTACTGGTGGCAGGGATAGAACTGAGTTTTCTGACCCTCGATGGTCTTTCCCATTTGTTGATGCCTGCCCTCAATCTCTCCCTCTTCAAGATGTCTCTCGTGATTCGCCTTGCCCGAGCAGGAACACGGGAAGTGGTTCATCAGGATTACATGAAATTCGCACGAGCCAAGGGGCTCAGTGAATCACGACTGATTTTTGTGCATCTCATGAAAAACATTCTCATTCCTGTCGTGACAGTACTGGGTTTGGAACTCGGAGGTTTGATCGCTTTTTCAGTGGTCACAGAAACCGTCTTTGCCTGGCCAGGCATGGGAAAACTCATCATCGATTCCATCCATCTGCTGGACAGGCCTGTGGTGGTCGCATATCTGATGATCATCGTGCTGATGTTCGTGATCATCAACCTGATCGTCGACGTCCTTTACTCGATTTTGGACCCCAGGGTTCGCCTCCAGGACATGAAAACCTGACTCAACGATGGAAGTTCTACAGAACGAAGACGGGAGAACCGAGAAATTCTCCAAACCGGACCCCCCTCTTCAGCGTTTCCTTGAAAATTTTTTTGAAAGCAAAGTCTCTACAGGAGCCTTTGCTGTTCTGCTTTTGATCCTCATCCTCGGGCTTTTTGCACCACTCATTTCTCCGACTGATCCTTATGATCTGGCACAAGTCGATGTTATGGACAGCCGGCTTGAACCTGGTTCGAAAAGCTACACTGGAATGACCTATTGGCTTGGGACCGACGGTGCTGGGCGGGATTTGCTGAGTGCAATATTATACGGACTTCGAACCAGCCTTAGTGTGGGAGTGCTGAGTGGATTGATTGCCTTAGCCATCGGTGGGGCTTTTGGGTTGATTGCCGCGTATTTTGGAGGAAAGGTAGAAACCCTGATTATGCGTGTTGTGGACATTCAACTCGGCTTTCCGGCCATCTTGGTGGCATTGGTGCTGGTGGCCCTGCTCGGCAAGGGCGTGGACAAGATCATCGTTGCCCTTGTGGTCGTGCAGTGGGCCTATTATGCCCGAACCGTCAGAGGTAGTGCTTTGGTCGAGAGACGCAAGGAATACATTGAAGCGGCCACCTGCCTTGCCTTAAGTCACCAACGCATTGTTTTTCGCCATCTGCTTCCAAACTGCCTTCCACCCTTGATCGTGGTTGGCACTCTACAAACTGCACATGCGATTTCTCTGGAAGCCACCCTCAGTTTCCTGGGCATAGGGCTCCCGATCACCGAACCTTCACTGGGACTCTTGATCGCCAACGGATTCGAATACATGTTGAGTCAAAGATATTGGATCAGTTTCTTTCCTGGAATCGCCCTGCTGATTACCATCGTCAGCATCAACCTCGTCGGTGACCAGTTACGGGATGTACTCAATCCAAGGCTTCAGAAATAAGGACTAGGGTCATGAACACAAAAACAATCTTTACTGGACAGGATTTTATTTTTGAATCCTTCTTTGAAAAATCCTCTAACGATTCCTGAAGTTCCATGCCCCAACCCACCCTGGATGTCCGCAACCTCCAGACCCATTTCTTCACCCGTGACGGGGTGGCTAAAGCCGTTGAAGATGTCAGTTTCTCATTGGGTTCTGGAGAGGTTCTGGGACTGGTTGGAGAATCAGGTTCTGGTAAAACCGTAACCGGATTTTCCATCCTAGGTCTTGTGGACCCCCCAGGAGAGGTGGTAGGTGGAGAAATTCTTTTCAAGGGACAGAATCTGCTGAAGCTTTCAGAAGAAGAAATGCGAAACGTCCGTGGAAACCATTTGGCCATGGTTTTCCAGGATCCAATGATGACCCTCAACCCGGTGCTTCGCATCGACACCCAGATGATCGAAGCGATTCAAGCCCATCAGAAAGTGGGCACGGATGTCGCCCGAGAACGGGCCCGGGATGCCTTGGGGAAGGTCGGTATCGCCTCACCGGATGAAAGGCTGCGTGCCTACCCGCATCAGTTTTCGGGAGGCATGCGGCAGCGTGTTGCGATTGCGATTGCTTTGTTGAATCAACCTGAACTGATCATCGCCGATGAACCGACCACAGCACTTGATGTCACCATCCAGGGACAGATCCTCCATGAGGTCCAACGACTCTGCCGTGAAACCGGAACCGCACTGATCTGGATCACTCATGATCTGGCAGTAGTTGCCGGACTGGCCGAACGGATCTGCGTCATGTATGCCGGCAGGATTGTCGAAACCGGAAGCGTGGATGAGGTACTAGACCGTCCGCTGCACCCTTACAGCAAAGGACTGATCGAATCGGTTCCCTCCCACAATCAACGCGGAAGGAGATTGAACCAGATCCCCGGGATGACACCTTCCTTATTGAGCCTTCCGGAAGGCTGTGCCTTCCGGACGCGCTGTCCCATTGCAGACGTGGAATGCCGCCGTCTGCCTTCACTCCATGAAGCAGAAACGGAACGCCGAATCTTTTGCCATCATCCACAACGGGAAACAGCATGAGTTCCTTGCTGGAAACTCGAGAGCTCTCAAAACGTTTTGTCAAGCATCTGGATTTTGCAGCAAAACTGGCCCGCAAGCTTGGAGCCAATGTTCAGGAGGAGGTAGTACAGGCCGTAGATCAGGTCAACCTTGACATCCGCCAGGGAGAAGTCGTTGGACTCGTAGGAGAATCCGGATGTGGAAAATCAACCTTTGGAAGGATGGTCACGGGAATTCTCCCTCCTTCTGCAGGAACCATTCACTACAATGGCAAAGACATCTCCAATGCGGCCAGTCCGGAGGGACATGCAGCAGCCCTCAAAATCCAGATGATCTTTCAGGATCCTTTTGCTTCCCTGAATCCGAGGATGCGGGTACGCGATATCATTGGGGAAGCTCCCAGGATTCATGGACTGCTTGAGGGGCAAAGCCAGGATGAATATGTTGCAAACATGCTTGAAAAAGTGGGCCTTGATGCTTCCTATTCAGGACGTTATCCACATCAGTTTTCAGGTGGCCAACGTCAGCGTCTAGGAGTAGCCCGGGCTTTGGCGGTACAGCCAGAATTTCTTGTATGCGATGAAGCCGTTGCGGCACTAGATGTTTCCATCCAGGCTCAGGTACTCAACCTCTTCATGGACTTGCGTGAACAGTTGAATTTGACTTACCTTTTCATCAGTCATGACTTGAGCGTGGTCGAGCATATCTCGAACCGGGTTCTGATCATGTACCTAGGAAGGGTGGTAGAAAGTGCTCCCACTGAAGATATGTTTCACAGTCCCAACCACCCATACACCCAAGCATTGCTGAATGAAGTGCCAAGGCTCGATTTACGAAAACGGCAATACACTCCTGTAGCAGGAGAAATCCCTTCCCCTTTGAACCCTCCGACCGGATGTCATTTTCACCCCCGTTGCCCCCATGCCACTTCAAAATGCCATACTGAAATACCCCAACTGAAAGGCATTGCACCTGATCGGCAATCCGCCTGTTTTCTGAATGAAACCCCTTGATGGTCATATCCGAGATAAAAAACGATGAAACATAATGGTGTCCCACGAGTTGCTCTCGCAGGAATTGTTCTCGAAAGCAACGCCTTTGTACCCGTCGCACAAGAACAGGATTTCCGTTCACGTTATTATTTTGAAGGAGAATGCTTGCTGGAAGAGGCCCTCAAGCAAACCTCCGTCATTGCACCTGAAATGTGTGCTTTTGTGAAAACAATGAACCGCACCGGCCCCTGGACCCCGGTCCCTGCATTGCTGACCGGATGCCAACCGGCTGGACCGGTCGATCATCGATTCTTCATGAGTTGTGTCGAAACAATTAAGCAGAAACTGGAAGCATCCCTGCCTCTGGATGCGGTTTATCTGTCCCAGCATGGAGCCATGGTTTCCACCGATTCCAGTGATCCGGATGGTTTACTGGTGGAAGAAATCCGGAAAATCACCGGACCTGACACGAGGATCCTGGCCACCCTCGACCTGCATGCGAACATTTCCAGGAAGATGGTAGATCAGTCCGATCTGCTGATTTCCTATCTCACCAACCCGCATGTAGACATGGTCCCACGGGGTGAGGAAGCGGCCCATAGTCTCCGCAAAATCCTGGATGGAACAGATCCTCAGACCGCTTTCATCCGTCTTCCCCTGACTCCAGTCAGCCTCACCCTGCTTTCCCGTGAAGGGCCCTATGCCGACATGATTGCCTTGGGCCAGCGCAGGCAGCAGGAACATGGTGGAAAAATCCTCAATGTTTCCATCTGTGGAGGTTTTGTTTTTAGCGACACTCCTGAAAACGGGGTGGCAGTGATCGTAACCTCCAGCGGTTCGATCCAGGATGCTCAAGGACTCTGTCGTGAAATCGCTGAATATGGATGGCAGCAGCGATCACGTTTCGTCAGGAAACTAACCTCGATTCATGAATCCGTGGAGCTTGCCAAGCAGACCACATCCGATCCTCAGTTCCCTGCACTCATCTATTCCGATGCAGGAGACAATCCTGGAGGAGGAGGTTCAGGCAACACCACCTGGCTGTTGAAATCCCTTGTCGAAGCAGAGATTTCCAACGTGTTTTACGGATCCTTCTTTGATCCGGAACTTGCTGCAGAAGCCCACAAAATGGGTGAAAACATGGAATTCATCGCACATTTCAACCGCCAGGGTGAGACCGAATTCAGCAAAAGCTTTTCTGCCAAAGCCAGGGTGCTCAAACTCTCTGATGGCGCACACGTCGGCAGGCTGGGTATGGGTGAAGGAAGGCTGATAGAAATGGGGCCTTCTGCCGCATTGCAGTTCAATGGACCTCAAGGCGTCACGGTGATCGTCATCAGCAACCGTCATCAGACCGCCGATCCCGTTTTTTTCGAAGCTTTCGGACTCGATATTGCCGATGCGAGAATCGTCGTGGTCAAATCCCGAGGACACTTTCGTGCAGGATTCCATCCCTGGTTTGCTCCGGAACAGGTATACGAAGTTGATACTCCTGGACTCACGGCCCCGGTTTTGGAACGTTTCGAGTGGCAAGGATTGCCAAGACCGGTCTATCCCCTCGACCCGGATGTTGTCTGGGATGAGAAGGATCCTTTCATCTCTCAATAAGCAGAAGAAATGAAAAGTGAACTCACTTTACACATTTCAGAAAGAACCCTTTTTGCTGAAGGGGATGCTTTTGGAGAAACCGGAACCTACGAAAGAATCAAGGGAAGGGTGTGCTATGCCGTTGATCCGCAAGAAGAAGCGTTTTCCCGAATCACCGACCTGGACAAAGCACCCACGAATGAAAAAGGCCTGGTGGAATATTCCACCGATTTTCTGATCCTCAAACCCCAGAATCCAAAAAAAGGAAACCGTCGTCTTTTCTTTGACTGGGGAAATCGCGGGAACATCCGTTGTCTCCAGTTTTTCAATGACGCCTTGGCCAGCAACGATCCCAAAACCCGGGAACATGCTGGAAACGGATTTTTGTTTCGTAGAGGCTACACCCTTGTATTTGCAGGTTGGCAGGGAGATTTGCTGGCAGGAGATGGGAGATTCCTGATGGATCTGCCAGTGGCCAGCAATCATGGAATATCGATCACTGGGCAAGTCCGTTCCGAATTCATTCTTGAAGAAAGCGGGATCACCACCCAACCGCTTTCAGGCTGGGCCAATACCCGTAGTCATCCTACCGTTTCCCTTGACACTAACCAAGCATCCTTGACACGCAGGCTTTATGCGGATGCCTCAAGGGAGGTAATTCCGTCGGATCAATGGATGTTCGCCCGGGACGAAGGTGGAAGCGGTCTGGACGGGGTTTCGAAACAGACGGCAATCGTCCCCTCCGACACCAACATCTATCTGCCTGGGGGATTTGAAACCGGCTGGATTTACGAACTGGTATACACCGGCAGAAATCCACTGGTTTTAGGACTCGGGCATCCAGCAGTGAGGGACCTGATCAGCTTCCTGAAATACGGCGACTTCGATGATCAAGGACATCCCAACCCACTTGGAAAAAGAAGGATCGATAAAGCCTACGGATGGGGTCGTTCTCAAACGGGTCGGGCGATCAGGGATTTTGTTTATCATGGTTACAATGAAGACTTCGATGGAAGAAAGGTCTTTGACGGACTGATTCCCCATGTCTCCGGTGCAGGGCTGCTCTGGATGAATCACCGGTTTGCCAATGCCGTCTCTCCTGCAGGCCAGGAACATGAAGTCCACCATAACTGCGCCGACCGATTTCCTTTTTCTTATGCGGTAACCACGGATCATCTGACTGGAAAAACCGATTCGATCCTCAAACGTCCTGCAAGCGACCCCCTGATCATTCATACCCAGAGTGCCACAGAATATTGGCAACGCCGGGGGTCACTGGTTCACACCGACACCCAAGGCCATGACCTGGAACAACCGGAAAGAGTCAGGGTTTATGCCTGGGGAAGTTCAGAACATTTTGCTGACTCTGGAATGTCTGAACCTTCCAGAGGTCCCTGCCAGAACCTTTCCAATGTGGTTAGGACCTCCCTTTTCTTACGTTCTGCATTGGACAATCTCGACCTTTGGGCAACAGACGATGTTGCTCCTCCTTCAAGTCGATATCCCAGAAGAAGTGATGGGACCCTGGTGGATGGAAATGAATGGCGCCATCAGTTTCCCCAGATTCCAGGCGTCGCATTACCCAACGGACCCGCTCAGCTTCCTCTATTGGATTTCGGACCGGATTTCGAGAAGGGTCTTCTGACTCTCGAACCTCCGTTAGTGCTTAACCCCAATGGATATCCAACCCTGGTCCCTTCTGTGGATTCCGACGGAATTGACCAAGGCTGCCTCAATGCACCGATGGTCCTCGCTCCACTGGCGACCTACACCGGTTGGAACCTCAGAGCCCGGGGACAGGGCCAAGGAGCCATGCATAAATTCACCGGCTCCACCATTCCCTTTGCGGAAACTCCGGAAGAACAGCTTGCTACCGCAGATCCCCGTCCTTCGATCCTGGAACGCTATCCCAATTCTGAAGCCTACTTGGATGCAATCCGAAAGGCGGCAAGACAACTCGTCGAAGAGCGATACATGCTTGAAGAAGATGTCGAACGTTGTCTAGAGTGGGCCCGAGACTGGGACCGACTTCGCCATGGGATTCGCCTCCCTTGAGTTCTTCAAGTTTGTTTTCAGCAAGTGTCTTCTCAACTCCGTGACCTGCCCCTGAGGGGGATTCTGATTTATGTGGTCAACACCATTTGTTTTTCGGTCATCAGCCTTCTCGTCAAGGAACTCTCCATACAATTCAGCATCTCCGAGCTGCTGCTGGTCAGGTTTTTCTGCACCTTTCTTGGCATGGCGTTGCTGATCCAATTCAAAGGAGGATTTCCACTTTTGAGAACCCGGAAGGCCCTAGATCTTGCCATCCGAACTGCATCCGGGATGATCGCGATCGCCTTGTCTTTTGTCGCCTTTTCGGGAGCTTTGCTTGCTGATGCCACGGCACTGGTCTTTTCTGCTCCCTTGTTCACCTTGCTCTTGTCCATCCCGGTTCTTTCGGAGCGAATCAACCGCCAAAAAATATTTGCCGTCCTCACCGGGTTTTTGGGAGTGGTCCTCATCACCCGACCTGGTTTCAACAATGTTTCACCTGCACTCTATGCGGCTTTGGGGTCAGCAATTTTCTTTTCCATTGTCACCGTCTGGCTGCGCCGACTGAACCAGACCGTCCACCCTCTTGCCATTTCTTTTTATTACAACCTCACTGGAACTTTGGTCTTTTTTCTGTGGAGCTGGAGTTCGGGATGGTCCGAAGCCTGGTCTGAAATCCATGGGATGCTTTTGCTTTTGGGATTGATCGGAATCATCCAGCAAGTGATGCTCAGTTATTCCTTTCGATTTGCAGAAGCGAGCCTGCTTGCACCTTTTGACTACCTCTCCCTGCCCCTTGCCCTGGTCTTCGGATATTGGTTTTGGAATGAATTCCCTGACTGGCTTTCTCTCGTGGGTTCCACAATCATCCTCATCAGCGGGATGATGCTGATGTTGCGACATTGGAGCATTGATCTAACGAAAAGAAGAACAGATAAAGCAGCGACAAAAGATAAATAATCTATTTTTTCTAAAATTAGCACTTGGCCTTCATTCATGGAAATTTGAATAAATGTTTTTTAAAAAAAAATTGTCTTTTCCCAATCAACGAACGTAATGTATTTTTTCAATCATATTTTTGGGATAAATTCAAACAAAACCTATTAATTAATGAGGCAACATGACCCCTTGGGAAATACACGCAATCGAAGT
>Ga0208522_1000649_pt1 | contig 23599 bp, 20 predicted proteins | sample ETNtaG_25_FD_185763 | JGI IMG/M metagenome (GOLD analysis project Ga0208522, IMG submission 185763) | Marine microbial and viral communities from oxygen minimum zone, Eastern Pacific Ocean - ETNP201302SV86 (SPAdes) (version 2) | ecosystem: Environmental > Aquatic > Marine > Oceanic ... | reverse complement strand
GGTCCAGCAACCCGCCAAGCGGTGAAACACCTGACGCGAATCGCCTTCGCTACCACTCATCCGCTCCGATTCCGGAAGCTGAGACAGTGCTTCAGTGTCTATTTCTTTAGGACAAAGCCATTCGGGGATGCCTTCTTCCTGTTTCCTCTTCAATCGGGTCGGAACTCCCGCCTTGCGAAAATACTTCTGAGCCATGATATCTACCGCCACTTGAGACCAAGAGGTGGGTACCATCACCTTTTCCATCTCAGAAACGGTTGAACCATCCGCACCGGTGATTTTCGAAGTTCTTTCTACAAATTCTATTCCGCTATAGGGGTCGCTCTGATCTTTAGTAAATACCTGACTTATTTGCACATGAACCTCCGCTACGATTTACCTGCTAAGAAGAAAGCTATTTATCCGTAAAATGAGGATATTTAAAGCGAATTTTCAAAGGAGGGTTTTGCCCTTTTCCACTGTCGCGTTTCCCCATTTTGAAGTGATGCTTGAAAAACTAAACACCCGTATCTTGTAGTCAGGTAATAAAATATACGCAATATGTTGTGTTGTCAAACAAAAACCAAAACTTTTTTAACTTTTTGATATTTAATGATTTATACCGATTTTCACGGTCAAAGTCTGCCCCTGACAGCCAATAGTGCCGAAGCCCCTTTATTACCGGCCTTTCGAGGATCGCAAGTGCTATTTTTCGGATTGTCGAAGGTTCTGGTGGGGAGGTTTTGCCTTTAATTTTACTCTAAACTCTATATCAACTCGCCCCACAAACTCCATCAGCTTGAAGGGGTCTTCCCGTTCGCTCTCTGTCAGTTTGATGTGTGTCGCGTCGACAGAGTCCTGTCCGAGTGTCGGGTCCAATGCCCGCCACTTTTCGATTCCACTTTAATGACCTGCATGGTATTTGACCGCAAAGAACGCCATTTGCATTTCGTGGATGGAGCGTCCGGAGGATATGCACTGGCCACAAAACAATTAAAATGTCAAATAGCCAGCAAGCGCTAGCCTAATTAAACGGCGGTTCTGTTTTCCGCTTCATTTCCTCTTCGGTTAAATTCATTCTTCCTTTGATGAATTTCAATTTTTTTTCTGCGATGCTTATTGCCGGTTGGTTCTGAGTTTCTCCGGCCAACCGTTTGACAATTTCGATTTCTTCAATAGCTTTTCCCCAGTTTTTCATCCGCTCATACACACTGATAAGATTCAAATGTGCTTGCAGATGCTTGGGGTCGATCTCGATCACTCTGACATAGTGGTTTGCAGTTTTAGGGATATTCTGGAGGTACCAGTATTCCAGCGCGATTTTAAATTGAAGTTCAGGATCGTTCTTTCGTGTTTCCGCAACTTCAAGATACTGCTCCACAGCAAGGTCGTTTAATACTGATTTACCATAGACTGACGCAAGCCCCAGACGCGCGTCATCATAGGTCGGGTCTAGCTCAACAGCTTTTAAATATGCTTCGAGAGCCTCTTTCCTTTTGTCCCATTCCTCATAGATCAGTCCTTTTTGGTAATAGGCGGGAGCGAATTTGGCGTTTATTTCCAAGGCCTGATTCAGGATATCAATCGCTTCATCATAAGCCCCTGTTTCTTGCTTACCGATAGCATGTTTAATCAGCTCTGCCGGATCGCTCACCTGACTGGAGACGGATGCAGCCTTTCCTTCTTCGGCCTTATCGTCACATCCAACAAAAAACAGGCAAAGACACAGCAAGAGAATAGTTCGGCTGACTATCTTAAACATAGCGTAAATTTGAATTTGTAAATATTATCCGAGGCGGGTCCATCAACAACATATTATTTACCTGCTTTGGCCTGTTGCTCCTGCCAGTTTCGAGTCGCGTCCTCAGCGTTCATGATCTGAAAACACTGCCGATTGAGTACGGGGTATACAGAAAAAATTGGCGTATTAAACGGAACGAATGCACTATCGGTTCCGGGACTGAGCTGGAGGTGCATGTTGACGAAATTAAAACTAAGCCCCTCCTGCCAAGGCTCTTTGGACGATTCGGCATAAGCCGGTATCTTGTCTGACGCGTGCGTACGGGTCATCAACCCCGACCCGCCCTGCAAGCCATATTCGTGAAGATCGGGTGCGCCTTGAATAAGAACGGAAACTCGTGAAGCATCGAACCACACTTTAAAATTACTGACCATTTGCAGAAAAGTTCCCAGACTCCCCATTCGTTCGATGATCGCTCGCGGATAACTGAACTCAGGCGGGTTTTCAGGAGATGGGTCGCCAATCTGGTATTTAAACTCTGGCTCCTTAACCCGCGACGCGGAAACAAATATAAGGTTCGGGTCGTCTAGGTCAAGAGGCAACACCTGCCCATCGTTATAACTCACCAGCTTGTCCATGTCATAAGCCAATGGGAACGAATACCCTTCCTTGGCATAAAACACACGCACCCCTGCTTCCAGCGGATCTTCGGGCTTGCGCGTTATTTTCAGATCGAAGGGAAGCATTAAGTGAAACGCGTTGGCACGCGAATTCATAAAGGGACCGCAGGCACCGGGAAATTCGCGGTGGACATCCTCGTTATCCGGCTCAAACTTACGCGCCCCCCCGCTGAAATGCTGACCAGCCTTGGCTTCTTTTGTCAGATGATATTTTTTCTGGTAATAAGTCCCTGCCCGCTTCTGCGCGATATCCAGAATGTAGTCGGGAACATCCGACTGCACGATCAGCAGTTGCTTGTCCAGCGGTTGCCCTGCCGGACGCATGGCTTCGTCATATATATTCAGTTCCGCCTGGGTTTTACGGATGTCGTAATCCAACTGACGGGTCAGTTCCGGATTGGAGTAACTGGTCCGGCTCTGTAACTCTTTCGCTCGCTTTAACAGTTCCAGTTTCTGGGTATAGCGTTTAGGTTCAGGCGCAAATGCCTGGATAATCGCCATCAACAAATTGAACTGCTCTTCCGGCAACAGTCCCAACGCTTCCATATCGTGTTCCTTAATGAAGGTGAAGGCCAGCGCACCAAAAGCCTCTTCGCGACGAATGCTAAGTGTCAACAGGTAGTTGAGGTAGCTACGCGCTTCATTTAAATTCATGTCTGCCATTGATGGAATAACCCCTCAAAAATTTATGAGAACAAACAAATTAGCGCCTTGAAAACTGATTGTTGTGGAATTGTCTGAGCGAGACTACCACAATAACGATCCATCAATCAAATATTTGCGGTTGCTGAACAACCACTACTCAACACGAACTGCTTCTTTGGGATTGAGGTTCACCGCAAGGCGCGCTGGATACATTCCGGAGATAAGGGAAACCACCCAAAATACCACCAGAGAGAACAATATAAATCCGTATGGATAGTGAACCTGAATCGTCCAGCCGAAGGACTGCTTGTTTATCACGAAAATCAAAATTAAAGACACGATTCCTCCTGCGACCAGTCCCATCACTGATCCAATGACTCCCAGTATTCCCGCCTCAACAATTATCATTCGTTTCACTTGCTCACGAAACCCGCCAATGAACCTAAGAATTCCTATCTCACGTTTTCGTTCCAGAATGAGAGAGATCAGGGTATTGAACAACCCCAGCAACGCCACTGCCCCAGCGATGATTTCTAATGAATAAGTAATGGCAAATGTTTTATCGAAAATCTCAAGCACATTTTTTTTGAGTTCGGGGTTGGACCTTATGACCAGCTTGTAATCCGCTCCAAGGGTCTGCAAAATTTTCTGCCGCACGTTTTCTAATTCGCCCTTATCTGAAAGATACAAAACGAAACTGTTAATATCCGGATCGCCATAGTATTTAACAAATGTAGACCGGTCCACAATGATGTAACCGCGCTCTCTCGAGTAATCGTAATACACAGCGGCAATATTTAGTTCGAGCGGTCCGCCTGGTGTCTTGAGCAACAGCGAATCACCCACACCCACTTTATGCTTCAGCGCGAACGATTCTGAAATAATCGCGCGGTCCTGATCCACCATCCAAGAGGACAACTCCTGAGCATTCGGACCCGACTTAATCACCAGGTTGCCATAGCGGGATAAAGCGTTGAAATCACCCGAACCTAAAACCGCAGGTTTATCGTTGTAGCTAATATCCTGAGCGCGGAACAAATCCACCGCCGCGACCCCGGATATTTTCCTGAGACCTTCTACCCGATCGGCTGGCAAGGTGTACTGGTAATCAATCTCCCTTCCTCCCGCGACGCGAACGAACAGGTCGGCTTTCAAAGTTTGGTCGATCCACACAATCACCGTCTGGCGAAAACTGTGTACCATGATCGACATACTGATAATCATCATAAACGCGATAGCGAGCGATGAGACAGCTAGAGAATTTCGGCCAACATTTTGCGATAGGTTCATACTCGCGAGAAGCCCTTCCCCGCCGAACAGTTTCTTACAAATCCCGCCCAGTAAGTTGCGTCCTGCCAGCAAAGCCGATGGCGCGAGGAATGACATTCCCATGATAACAAGAAACACAGCGAGGAATCCGAAATAAGGAAACCCTCCCACAGGCGGCAACAAACTGGATACTCCCGCCAGCATAAAGATGATCATTGCCAAAGCGGTCAACCTGCGGTCGCCGTGAAATATTTTCAGATCGTAACTGCCGCGCCGCATCACCGTTGTGGGCGGAGTCCGCGCGGCATCAATAGCCGGTATGAGCGCCGAAACAAAAGACAATCCTATTCCCAACAAAATATAGGGCCACGACTGGCTCCAGTAAAACTCCACTTCGGTCACATAACTCGGCACATACAGGTTGTTGACGGTGATGGATACCGCATCAAGTGAAAACTGTGCAAAATGTTTCCCCAACCAGACACCAAAAACGGAACCGATCGCGCCTATGATCCCGGCTTCAAGAAAGAAAATGCTGGCGATGAGTTGAGGTGTTGCTCCAATGGCACGAAGCGTTCCTATCTCCACCCGCCTGCGCACTACTGACAGCGCGACCATATTGTAAATAAGATACAAGGCAACGATGAGCGCGACAAAACTGAGTGCTGTCAGGTTGTACTGAAACGCGCGCAACATTTTCTCGACCTGTCGATTCTTTCTTTCCGGACGATCTATCCGAAGAAAGTCCGGAAGCACTGCTGAAACTTTTTCGCGCAGAGACTCGAAACTCCCTTCCTGTAAAAATTCGACATCAATACGATCCAGCTTACCGACCCTGCCAAAAGCCCACTGCGCCGCCGCGATATCCATAAGCGCGAAATTTCCATTGAGTGCACGGGCCAATCCTTTATTCTCCAAAACCGCGTTTACATTAAATTTTTTTTCAACTCCGTTGATGAGAAACGTGATGCTGTCGCCCGGCTGAAAACTTGTACCCGGAATAAACTTTTCCGGCAGGACGATTCCCCTGGGGTCCATAACAATCGGAAGCATTCCTTTAAGGTCTTTCTCCACCGTTTTAATTGAAAAGTCGCGGATGCCGCTGTCCTGTAAAAGGTCGGTGCCAAGTATCTCCACCACCTCGCCTGATTGCGATTCGACACCGTATCCTTCAATAACCGGATAGGCCTTGGCCCATTTGCGAACGCGCAATAGTTTGCCGAAAGACTTTTCATCAAAAGCCATCCCTTCCGCATGAATGACCGCATCGGCCCGGCCCAGAACCAGATTGACGCTTTCCTCGAATGAAAGGAGCGTTTGTTTGTTGGCCAGTTGGATACTCAAAAACACAGCGACACCGATGGCAACACCGGCAATGGTAATCACCATGCGAAACGGATCACGCAAAACGGGCCGCAATATAAGTGCGGAAAAAAGATCTTTAAAATAAAAAAGAAAGTCCATTAAATTAAGTTTTCCCAAGCCCCCACAAGGGAAGCCTATAAACAAATCTGTAGTTGCCCAATCACAACCTATTTCATGCGGGCGTTGCCTAGCTTTTTGCTGGCCCTGTGCCTAGCAGCCCGTCGCGGAGTTCGTAATGGCGGTTTCCGTAGCTGGCGATTTGTGCGTTATGCGTTGCCATGACCACCGTAGCGGAAAAGTCGACAGACGCTTTCTTCATCAGTTCGAGGATTTTTATTCCATTTTCAGAATCAAGATTACCCGTTGGCTCGTCTGCGAGGACGATTGACGGTTGATTCACCAAAGCGCGGGCAATCGCCACCCTCTGCATCTCGCCGCCGGAGAGTTCCGCTGGAAAGGACCTGGCCCGATGAAGCAACCCGACATAATCAAGGAGCGCGTGTACCTGCTTATTCTGTGTTTTCGCCGAGTGATTCAGTAGCAGAGGAAGCTCCACATTCTCGCAAACAGTGAGTGTGGGCATTAGATTGAAGAACTGGAAGATGAATCCTATTTCCTTGCGCCTCAATTCCGTGAGTTCGCCATCACTCATCCTGTTCATCAAGCGATCTTTAAGGTATATCTCTCCACTGTCCGGTGTATCGAGTCCGCCCAGACAATTGAGAAAAGTTGTTTTGCCACCGCCACTCGGACCCATGATCGAAACAAAATCTCCCTGCTCAATTTCCAGGCTGACTCCAGCCAAAGCTGTCACCTGAGAGTCTCCCGCACGGTAATATTTGCAAACATCTTTGAAACGAATAATGGGTGACATGATCATATCCTTTACTTGAAAAATCAGGAGGTCCAAGCATATTAGAAACGGGATAGATACTCAAGCCAGTTGCGCCTACCGAGGCTTTATGGTATTTGTAAATTTTCAAGGGCACCCCCAGAAATTGCTTTTGGTTATGAGCGACCCTTAATAAAATAAGGGTCGGCGAATTGCCTGCAAGTAATCTTTGAATTATCGAAGCCCCTTTAAAGCTCTAATGATTGAGGTATAAATGCCCATTTCGCGTAAAGTCAGTGAGAAGCTGGAAATGTCATCCTGGATCAGGAAAATGTTTGAGGAGGGCCTGCGCATGAAGCAGGAACACGGCGCGGACAATGTGTTCGACCTGTCCCTAGGCAACCCGGTGGTGGAACCGCCAGCGGAAGTCCGGCAAGCCATTGTTTCTGCCGCCAACGACAGCGCCGCAGGACTCCACCGCTACATGCCCAATGCAGGTCTGGCGGATGTGCGCGAAGCCGTTGCCAAATCGTTATCCGCAGAGTCCGGCGTGGAATTATCGACCGATCAAATTATCATGGTATGCGGCGCGGCAGGTGGATTGAACATCACTCTAAAAACATTGCTGGATCCGGATGAAGAGGTCATCGCGTTTTCCCCGTTTTTTGTCGAGTACCTGTTTTACTCCGACAATCACGGTGGAAAAACTGTCGTCGTGCCAACACATGAAGATTTCAGCCTCAACTTTGACGCACTTCGCAAGGCGCTTACGCCAAAGACCAAAGCGGTCATCATCAACTCCCCCAACAACCCAACGGGCGTGGTCTACTCCAGGGAAATGCTGACAGAACTGGCCGACACCCTCAGGCAACACACAAGCGATACAGGGAATCCGGTATACCTCATCTCCGACGACCCCTATAAGAAAATTGTTTTCGACGGAGTGGAAACTCCCAACATTCTTGAGTTGTACGAGAACAGCATTTACATCACCTCCCATTCCAAAGACCTAGCCTTACCCGGCGAGCGGATCGGTTATGTCGCGGTTCACCCCAAATGCGCCGATGGCGACAACCTGATGTCCGGCCTCATCTTTTGTAATCGGGTACTTGGATTCGTCAACGCCCCGGCACTGATCCAGAGGGCGATAAAAAACGTGCAGGATGTTTCAGTCGATGCGGAAATGTACCGCAAAAAACGCGATTTCCTGTACGGCGAACTCACACGCATCGGGTATTCCGTAGTGAAACCACAGGGAGCGTTTTATTTGTTCCCGAAATCGCCCATCGAAGATGAAGTCGCGTTTGTGCAGAAGTTGGCGGAGAAAAAGGTCCTAGTGGTTCCCGGACGCGGATTCGGCTCGCCAGGATATTTCAGAATCTCCTACTGCGTCCCCGACAAAGTACTCAAAGGCTCCATCCGCGGATTTGAAGACGCCTACTAACCGTAGGGGTAATGACGGCACATTGGTCAGCTATCTGAGGCGACCTGAGATAGCAAAACTTCAGCCAGCTGGCCCCGCGGTCCCAAAGCCCGCCCAACCTACCCTTTAAACTCTAAGGAGTGGAGGGCAGGGGATGCTATGCCCTGCATGGGAATTTTTTGGACTGACGAACCCTTTCTGTTAAAATGGAGTCTAATCTCCAGTAAGCAGATTACCTGCAACATTACAAAACTCTTTTAATTGGATACGTGTTATGGGCTTGTCACAAGATCAGATCGCCCGGTACAGCCGTCACCTGCTCCTTCCTGAGGTGGGTGTCGGGGGGCAGGAAAAATTATGCGACGCCAAAGTACTCTGCATTGGCACGGGTGGGCTGGGGTCGCCGCTGGGTTTGTACCTTGCCGCCGCAGGTATAGGAACGCTGGGACTCGTCGATTTTGATATCGTCGATCAAAGCAACCTCCAACGCCAGATCATGCATGGTGAATCCACTGTGGGCAAACTGAAAGTGGACTCGGCAAAGGACCGACTGGCTGATATGAACTCGGATGTCGAAGTCGTCACTTACAACACCCGGCTCTCATCCGAAAACGCGCTGGAAATTTTCAAGGACTACGATATCATCGTGGATGGAACGGACAACTTTCCGACCCGTTACCTCGCGAATGACGCGGCGGTCCTGCTGGGGAAACCTTACATCTACGGATGCATCCTTCGTTTTGAAGGACAGGCTTCAGTGTTCCATTCAAAAGAAGGCCCATGCTACCGATGCTTGTATCCTGAACCGCCGCCGCCAGGTTTGGTTCCAAGTTGCGCCGAAGGTGGCGTGCTGGGAATTCTTCCTGGAATCATTGGCCTCATCCAGGCGACCGAAGTCGTTAAACTTATTCTCGGCAAGGGCGAAACCCTGATCGGTCGCTTGATGATCTTCGATGCACTTGCAATGAAGTTCAGGGAATTGAAATTACGTAAAGACAAAGATTGCCCCATCTGCGGGGACAATCCTACGATCACCGAATTGATCGACTATGAACTGTTCTGTGGCATTCCTTCGGCGGCGGAAGCTGAGGCTGAAAGCGCGACACTAGAAATCCCTGTAGAAGAAGTCAAGCTGAAGCTGGATGGATCGGAAAAGTTCACCCTGGTCGATGTGCGAGAACCTTCAGAATATGATATCTGCAGAATTGATGGCTCGGTTCTCATTCCACTGGGGAAAATTGAGGAAATGAAACCGCAAAATCTCAATGGCCTTTCCCAGAATGATGAAATCATATTGCACTGCAAAGCAGGAGTGCGCAGTCTTAAAGCGGTGAAAGCCCTCAAGAAAATAGGCTTTGAAAATGTCAAAAGCATGGCAGGTGGGATTGAAGAATGGTCTGAAAAAATTGATCCTTCAGTGCCCCGATATTGAAATCGACAGGGGAAGGTAAATCTGTCAACACCGGTTCGCAATGCTTCTTGACATCGAAGGCTTACAAGTTTATGTTGGATTGAGTGACCAGTTTGGGTCGCAATGCTTTTTCACAGCATTAGAAACCTTTGAAAGGGGACGTTCATGAGCCACTCCCATGATTCCGAGCCGGAATTTGAGAAGCTGTCAAAAGCTATCACCGAAGCTGTTATGACTTCGGAAAAAGTTCGAAAAATAGTCGAAGAAATCCAGAAGAAAGATGAGATTTGCCCGCAGAGCTTCATGGTTCTGGTTCTAAAAATGCAAGTGCTCACCGAATCGCTGGAAATGAAAATAGAGCAGGATAACTCCGTAGAAAAACCCGTTACCAAAAAACGAGGTCGGAAAAAGACCCCTGAAAAATCCCAATTTATCGATGGACGCAAACTTTCCAAGCGTGAAATCGATTTCGAAGAGTTCCTCAACGAACGATTCGATGCAGAGAGCTGGCTTAAGAAAAACGGCATTATCCTTTAAGCCTGCCTCATTTCTCCTCATCGTCACCGTTCTCACGGTATCCTGTGCTCCATCGGCACATCCTGATTCATACAGAACAGCCCGCGAACAGATGGTTAAGAATGATATCGAAGGTCGCGCAATTAGCGATCCTGCGGTACTCCGTGCAATGCTCAAGGTGCCAAGACACCTGTTTGCCGGATCTAAAAATATCGACGTCGCATATTCCGACTCGGCCCTGCCTATCAAAGAAAACCAGACCATATCGCAACCCTATGTCGTTGCTTTGATGACAGCCACTGCGGAATTGACTTCGACCGACAAGGTGCTGGAAATAGGAACCGGATCGGGTTATCAGGCCGCAGTACTGGGTGAAATCGTAAAGGAAGTTTACAGCATCGAGATCATCGAAACTCTCGCACGTGAGTCGAGCAAATTACTCCACGAACTGGGTTACAAAAATATAAAAGTGAAACATGGCGATGGTTACCAGGGTTGGAAAGAAAAATCTCCTTTCGATGCCATACTGATCACAGCGGCGGCCCCAAAAATTCCAGAACCTCTGACCGACCAACTCAAGACAGGAGGACGCCTTGTTATGCCGCTTGGGGAAACTCGTACGTCCCAGGAACTTATCGTACTGACCAAAACTGAAAATGGCCTCGATAAACGTTTTGTGACCCGCGTAGTATTTGTCCCCATGACTGGAGAAGTCAGAAATCCCAAGGGAGAAGATTCATGAACAGACAACCTGCTGTAGCAGGAAGCTTCTATTCAAATGATGCACATTCATTGAAGGAGGAAGTGAAACGCCACATTAAACATGGTGCCGAAAAAAAAGCACCGGAAAAGATCCGCGCCATTGGTATTGTTTCTCCTCATGCAGGTTTCATGTATTCCGGTGATGTAGCGGGGGCGGTCTATTCACGAATAGACATTCCCGATACGATTATCCTTATGGGGCCAAATCACACCGGCCTGGGCGAACGGGTTTCCATCATGACCGAAGGAATATGGAATATGCCGCAGGGCGACATTGCAATCGACAGCAAACTCGCCGATCCGATTTGCCAGGCATCTTTGATCGCTAAAAAAGATAATCAGGCGCATCAAAGGGAACATTCGCTCGAAACGCAACTACCCTTCCTGCAGTTTTATCGTGATGAATTCAAAATTGTTCCTATCTGCATGATGCGGTTAGGACTCGACGAGTGTGAAGAAATTAGCCGTGCCATCGTTAAAGCAGTCGAACAAACCGGACGTAGCGTCCTTATCGTGGCGAGTTCCGACATGTCCCATTACGAAACTCATGAAAGTGCGTCGAAAAAAGATAAAAGCGCCATCAACCAGATATTGAAACTGGACGCGAAAGGACTCTACAACACGGTGCACGATAAAAATATTTCAATGTGCGGGGTCAATCCGACCACCGTCATGTTAATGTGCGCCGATAAGATGGGCGCAAAAGAAGCACTCCTGGCCAGATACATGACCTCGGGAGAAGTGAGTGGCGACATGAATCATGTCGTTGGCTACGCTGGAGTGATTGTGTTGTAGTTGCCCGATTTATCGGGCGACTACAATACCTCCTCTCGTTCCCATGCTCCAGCGATAGGAACGAGAAAAATGGAAGATGCACTTCGAAAAGCTCAGTGCGACACTTTTAGTAAAAATTCCCGCCTTATTAGATGTCGGCCTGAGCTGGTAATATTTAACATTTGCCTTCCTGCCCTGAAGGGGTATGTCGAAGGCCATGCGCACCTTCTCCCGCCAGGGGAGAAGGAATTTTTCTCACTCCGCCTCCGGTCCCCGGTTTTCCCGCCTCTTTTAATTTTCTCAGCATAACTCCTGACCGAGAGTAACGACCGGTTCGTATTTGGACATCGTTGAACGAATGATGGCTATAATTTCATCCAGTTGGTCGGCAGTATTCGCTTCAAATCGTAAAACGAGTACCGGTTGGGTATTTGAAGCACGAATCAAAGCCCATCCGTTTTCAAAATTAATCCTCACTCCATCGATGTCGATCACATCATAACGCTCCCTGAAACTTTCCGTGAGCTCACGGACTATTTCAAATTTACGATCATCAGGACAATCAACACGAATTTCCGGAGTGGAAGCTGTTTTTGGAACATCAGCTAGCATCTCTGAAACCTTCATTCCAGAGGAAGCCACTATCTGAAGAACTCTGCACGCGGCATAAATAGCATCGTCAAACCCGTAGTACTCATCCGCAAAACAGACATGCCCGCTCATTTCACCTGCCAGCAGGGCATTGGTTTCCTGCATTTTCTTTTTAATCAGGGAATGACCAGCGGCAGACATTACAGCTGTTCCACCGTGTTTCTCGATATCCTTGAACAGGTTTTGGGAACACTTGACCTCACCCACGATAGTTGAGCCGGGTTTGCGCTTGAGCAAGTCGCGTGCGAACAACATGAGAAGCTGGTCGCCCCAAAAAATATTTCCTTTTTCATCCACAATACCTATCCGGTCCGCATCGCCGTCGAATCCGATCCCAAGTTCGGCGCCTTCTTCCTTCACCTTGGCTATGAGGTCAACCAGATATTTTGCTACCGTTGGGTCTGGATGATGGTTGGGAAAATTACCATCCGGTTCACAAAATAGCTCGGTGATATCCGCGCCTGCCCGTTTCAAAAGCTCTGGCCCTACAATCCCAAAACATCCATTACCGCCATCGACAACAACCTTGACCGGGCGAGAAATTTTAATCGAACCACAAATATCCTGAACATAGTCCTGCAGAATATTTTTATGCTCCACCGTACCCGATCCCGACTCAAAGTCATTACGCTCAATAAGCTCACGCAGTTCCTGAATGCGCTTTCCATACAAACTGTGCAAACCGTGACTGATCTTGAATCCGTTAAACTCTGGCGGGTTATGGCTTCCTGTAATCATCACGCCACCATCGGGTTTCAAGTGATGCAAAGAAAAATAGGCTACTGGAGTCGGCACCATTCCTATATCTATGACATCGCATCCGGTTGAATTTAATCCAGCGATAAGACTGTCACGAAACGGAATGGAACTGGTCCTCATGTCATATCCCACTGTCAGGATTTTCCCGCCATTTCTGCGGACATAGGTACCTATAGCTTTGCCAATTCGTTCTGTAGAATCTTGCGTCAGCTCTTTATCGACCAGCCCGCGGATGTCGTATTCTCTGAAAATTTGTGGATTGATTGTTTCTGTCATGAGCGTTTTCTCAATGGTTTTTAAATTTTTGCATCAAGCATAAGGCAGTCGACCTGATAAGGCAATCTTCCATTTTTATATCATTGAATAAGATGTTCGTGTTTATTTTTCCAAAAACCCTATCATATGAAGGTATAGTGATATTTTTTTCTGGGGGCTTGAGTTTGAAACTTTCAGTATTAATTCCTCCATACAATGAAGAAGGCTCTGTCGGAGAAACAGTGCTAGGATAAAAACCGCTCCCAGCCCGACAAATATTTTTCCGCGATAAAACTTTGACATGCTAAATAGTCTCATCTTTCCATTCATCAATATGGGTTCTGAGTATAGCCGCCATCTACACTAAAGTTGGACGCAGTGATCCAGCGTGACAAATCAGAAGCCAGAAACAGGACCAACCCTGTCACATCGTCTGGCATTCCCATCCGCTTAAGTAATAATGTTTCACCTGTTGAAGAACGTATTTCATTGGCAATTTTTTCTACATCGCCACCCGATTGCTCGGCGACCTGTTTTGCTTCATCCTCCCACGACTTTGACCAGACGGGTCCGGGAGAAACTGAATTGACCAGGATTTTATCATCGGCAAGTGCGCGTGCCAGAGAAACAGTTAAATTGCATAGCCCCGCTTTCACCGCACTGTAATGTGGAAACACATCTCCCGGGCGACTTGCCGCAACGGAGGTGATATTGATGATCCGTGGTGCCGCTGAATTTTTTAAGCTTGGGACGAACAAGCGACATGCCCGCACCGCTGACATCAGGTTAACGTCGAACACTTCCTGCCAGTCTTCATCGCTGAGATCGAAAAACCCCGCCAGCTTCTGAACCGACCCAACATTGTTGATCAGGATATCGATCCCTCCCAGAGCAGAGATGGCTTTATCGTGAAATGACTGGATGTCTTCCGACTTTGAACAATCGGCGGTTGAAAAAAGATGCCCCGTTCCATCAATATCCTTTTCAAGTGCATGAAGCTTGTCGCTAGTGCGAGAACATCCGGCAACACACGCTCCCGCCCTCCCAAAAGCCAGAGCCAGACTTCGCCCTATCCCGTCGCCGGCGCCGGTAACGACTACTTTACGATTTTTTAAATCTATATCCATGCTAGAATCTCATTTTTTAATTTAATCGATAACTATCTTTCTCAATTGACCTTATGGCAACCGAACTGTTCCCACAACTCTCCGATTCTCCTTCATTGATCTGGCTGCTTCCGGCTATAGGATTCCACGTCGTGAATATTTTCATGGGGGTCTTTATGGCTTTCCAGAAAAAAACACCCTCCATAGTCAGGGTTCATAGCTTCCTGTACTACGGCGTCCTTCTCAGCCTCGTCAATTTCCTGATCATGAATCAGGTTCATGGCGAAAATACGATCTGGGATTATCTAGTATTCGCATACTTTATCACAGTCGTGCCAATCAGCAAACGATGGGATGTCCTGATACACGCGTTCATTTCCCTGGTTGGGCTAACGCTTTTACCTTTGCTCATAGTCCTGCAAATGTAACCACAAAGGTAGACCGCTGGGTCTGCTGAATGTATTGGATCGTTTGTTAAAACTTTTGGTGGGTCGACTGGAAGGGGGTCAGTCCTGAATTCCTGCTTTGACGGTGATGTCGCCAAAAACCTTGGTACGGCATCCCAGTCTCTGGTGGGGTTCCAGCCGGTGCAGTTTTTCAAAAAAAGTTTGCTCGCCTACATTTTCAATCGGGGTCGGTTCGATGACACACTTACCGCAGATTCCCATCCCCCGACAATTCAAATGAGTGTTGAGGCCTTTATAAATATCAACTTCCTGAAATACCGCCGATTTTCTCAGATTGGCACCGTAACCTAACTTGTATTCCTTGGAATCGCCGGTTTCGTCGTTGACTATCGTAACCTTGGGCATGCTATTCGTCGCCTCGTTTTTTCTAAACTTCCGTTATCAGGACTGAAAGAAGGACATTCTGCACCACACGGATTAAAAGTCAATCCTTATTTCCCAAGCCGGGTGAAAACAAAAACTTGCCTGTTAAATAGAATAATTGTGCCCTGTGAGAATTTTTTTATCTTTCAAATACTTGTAAACCGTATTGGCCGCTTCAACTTCCTTTTCCGTCTCCGCTATCGATAATTTCAGGTCAAATCTATCCTCTGACTCTTTATCATCAGTGACACAAATCTCAACAACAGGACAAGGATCTACCAGCAAACGAAGATCTGTATGATCTTCCTGATTAAATACGTTGGATGTGGATATGACCACATGACCGGCATCGAGAAACAGCTTTGCAACTTCACCGAACCGCCGCACCACTTCACCTTCCTGCTTTTTCTGCTGTGACCCAATATCAGCGGAAACACCCAACGCCACGTTGCGCCCATCCAGCAGGTAACTCTGGAAATTGAGTTCAAAAAGCTTGTGCTCAAGGTGCCGGGCCAGCTTGGCTTTCCCAATACCCGAGGGTCCTAAGATCAATATTAGTGCTGACTGATGTCCGTTGCGATAAGCCCTTTCTTCGGGTTTGATATCACTCTTGAGCCAGTGAAAATCACGGTGGCGAACTTCATCGCGTAACCGGTCCGTTTTACTTGGCGTGTAGGTGGTAATGATTCCTCCACCGCACACATCGTACCCATCCACCAGAACAAAACGACCTGTCGTCGGGATGGAACCAAACAAGTCGAAAACGACCGGTCGGGTAGTGCGCAGGGTGACTTCGGCAACATCGTTTTTAGCCAAAAATTGCTGGTCTTCGAGTGTTTCCAATGTTGAGGCATCCACTACCTTCTTGAATTCGACAACCTCACAGGTTACTTCCTGAGTCGTCAACTTCAGCGTATAGGTTCTTCCTGTTTCAAGGTGGCGTTTGCCCATCCAGAATACGTTGACGTCAAACGTGGTGGAAACAATCGGCAATTCCTTCTTGAGAGCAGCAACATCGCCACGTTCGGCAAAAATCTGCTCGGTCAGGGTGAACCCAACGGACTGGGAAGCTTCTGCTATTTCGGGCTGGTTCTCAACACTCCATGCTTCTATCGTTTTTATCACCCCGGATTTGTTTGAAGGAGAAAAAACCAGTTCGTCACCAACCTGAACCGTGCCCGATTCTACCCTTCCGGCGATAATCCTTCGTTCGTCAAATTTGTATACATCCTGAACCGGAAAACGGAATGGGAGATGAACAGGTGTTTTTTCTTCTTCAAACTGGTCGAGCATCTGCAAAATACTTGGCCCCTTATACCAGGCCATTTCATCGCTCGTTTTTGCAATGTTGATTCCCAATTTGGCAGAAACAGGGATATATTCCTGGGCCTGGACACCTAGAGAAGCGAGGAACTCGGTGTATTCAGCTTTAATCTTGTAGTAAACCTCTGGATCGTAATTAACCAAATCCATTTTATTGATGACCACCGCCACCTGGGTGAGCCCCAATAGTTTGAGTATGTATCCGTGGCGACGCGACTGCTCCTGAACTCCTTCGTAAGCGTCAATGAGAAGCAGGGCCGACTCGGCATTGGCCGCACCGGTCACCATGTTTTTCAAAAACTCCTTGTGCCCGGGAGCATCGATGATTACGTATCGTCTTTTGGGGGTACTGAAAAAAATTTGCGATGTGTCAATGGTGATGCCCTGATCCTGCTCTTCCTCCAAAGCATCCAGAAGAAAAGCAAACTCGAATTCCTTGCCCTGACGTTCGCAGATGTCTTTTACAAAATCCAGCTTACCTGTAGGCAGACTGTCGGTATCGGACATTAGGCGTCCGACCAGAGTGGACTTACCATGATCCACATGGCCCACAATGACCATCTTCATCAGGCGGTTATTTAATGGTTGAACTTTTCCGTTATCGCTCATTTAGTATGTTTTTGTTGGATTTGATTTCACTTCTGAAGGGAATGGGCAATTCACCCTTGTTAATTACATATATCCTCGTGCGCGAAGTTTTTGCATCGCGTATGTGTTTTCCTGATCCTGGGCTCTGCCGGAACGTTCAGCGGAAGTCGTATCTTTCAATTCTGCAATGACCTCTTCCACATTCCTGGCCTTGGAATCAATCGGGATCGTACAAGGGGCACAACCCAGAGACCTGTAACGCTTACCTTCCGCGTTGGAAAAATAGAGGTCTATAATGGGTATCTTTTCACGATGGATATATTCCCACACGTTCAACTCTGTCCAGTGCAGGATCGGGTGGATACGAATATGTGTTTCAGGAGAAAACGATGTTTTAAACTGGTCCCACAACTCTGGTGGCTGATCCTTAAAGTTCCACTCAAAATTTTTGTCCCGAGGTGAAAAATAACGCTCCTTGGCCCGAGTCCCTTCTTCGTCTCTACGGATTCCCAGCATCAGCCCTGTATAACCTTTATCCTCCATGATCGCTTGCAAACCCATGGTCTTGAGTGCTTCACAACATACCAAACGGCCTTTTTCATGGTTCATTCCCTCATCAAGCGCTTTCTGGTTACCCCCTACCACCAGATTGAGCCCCCACTCTTTGGCAAACTTATCCCGATATTCAATCATCGCCGGGATTTTAAATGAGGTGTCAATATGCACTAGCGGGACCGGACAGTGCCCAAAAAATGCTTTTCGCGCCAGCCATACGAGTACCGTCGAGTCCTTGCCAATAGACCACAACATGGCGAGGTTCTTGAAGCTCTTGTACGCCTCACGAAGAATAAAAATGCTCTGATTTTCCAGCTCGTCTAAATGGTCCATTTATATATAGGGTTGTTTTTGGGTAACAAAAACGGGGATTAAACACACTTTATCCTCTTCATTAAGTGGAATCAAGTGCTTATCGGGATTCGTTGTAGAAAAGGAAGGGATTATGAGACAAATTCGGGCCAGCGTCAACCTTATTCCTCTTTTCCGGGGTCAACCCTTGGAAAAATAGCGGTGGATGACATCGGGAAATTGGCATCTCAGACAGTTATTTTCGCTTTGCGTACAAAAATCCTGATAAACCTGCATCAAACCCTGAATCTGCTTGTCACTTTCCAGAATTCCGATCAATTCCTTCTTATTTCCAAGAATATAATGCTTCATAAAGCGCAACATCTTGTTGTCGCTTTTTCCTTTCCCTGTCAGATACAGTCTGTTCGGGGCCGCCTCCATCTCCACCGAACGGGAAGCCCGTGCATAAATAAGGCCTATAGGAAGCAGAATATTGACTGTAATCTCGCGCGACCGGCTGGAGCCTATTAATGTTGCGGCTGAACCAGTTTTTTTTCCGCCCGGCGTGTAATGCTCCGACCAGCCATCCGCTTATGCCAAAATATCAAGCATTTTTAAATTTAATGCTGAAATAAAGGGCATTGTCTTTCAAAAAATCATCGCAAAAATTTTAGTGTTGTCTCCAAAATCCATGTCCAGTAACACTTTTATCTGAATGATTTAAAAGGAATGGGATTTGCTTAACTTAAAAAGATTGATTTTAGAGTTCAGTCGATGGACTTAAGTTTAGAGAGGTCGGGCCTTGAGGGAAGTGATCAAATTTTTAGGTGAGTTAGTAGAAAATCTTTTCACCGGGCAAGTGGTAATAAATTTTTATATTAAGGAACGGTCGGCAAGGTTCAGGTGAGCAAAACACTCAAACCTGAAGAACTGGCCGAAAATAAATCTAAATCTTTATACTAGATTTTTTTTTGATTTACTGTATAGTGTCGTCTCAGGACCACTCGCAGTAGCGATGCCACTGTTAATAGTTTTTTTTCAAATTGAAAGGGAGTTGAGTTATGAATTTGTCTGTTACTAAACGATTTGCATATGGCGGGGCGGCTATTTTTTTGTTTCTTGTCAGCCTTCCAGTTCTTGCTGCTGCGGGCGCGAAGATTAAAATTGATGATGATAAATATTTCCAAATAGGCGTGGGTGTTAGAGGTTCTGTGAGTGTTGAGGAGGATGCCGCGACAAATGGAACAGACAACTCATTTAACCCTGCCCCAGAAAATATTAGACTCTACACCGTTTCCCAGGTGCATAAGAATGTTCAGGTAGAGTACAACACAGAGCTTAATGGTAATTCCATAGATCTTTTGGACGTGATCGTCAAGCTAGACCTTGGTGTTTTTGATTTATGGGTAGGACGGCAACTACCACCCAGTGATCGCGCCAATATGGATGGGCCTTTCTATTTAAATGCCGCCTGGTCTTACCCGATGATACAGTCTTTTGGTAATCAGGGTCAGTTTGCAGGTCGTGACGACGGGATGGCGTTTCATGGTGAAGCAAATGGCGGGAAATTCAAGTGGGCCTATGGTGTCTTTGAAGGGCTAAAAGGTGGTGCCGATCTAGATGATAATGTCAGGCACGCAGCTTCCCTTACTTTTGCCTTTGACGATGCGGAGCCCGGATTTTATTCTGGAAGCACCTATTTTGGTGCCAAGAAGATCACTACAGTAAATTTGGCCATGCATCATGAAGAAGATGGTGTTGGCACTGCCTCGGACCAGGGTAATTTCACAGGAATCAGTGCAGATGTTCTCATCGAGAGGACTCTTGGTAACGGTGCGGTGGTTGATTTAGAGGGTGCTTACTATGACTGGGATACGGATAATAAGTCTGATGCCACCATCACCCAGGGTGACTCCTTCTTTGTCTTGGCGAGTTACTTGATGCCAGGTAAAGCTTCAATCGGTGGAATCGAGGGTCAGTTCCAGCCTTATACAAGGTACCAGGGATATAACCGTGACATGAAAAATACTACCGGTAATACCGGATATACGGACGTCACAGAAGCCGGCGTGAATTATGTTATCGATGGGTTTAACGCTAAGGTGACTGCCCTTTGGTCACAAGCTGACGATGTAACCTCAATCGATAGCTATATACTGGGTATGCAGTTCCAGTTGTAATTTGAAATAAAATTCGATTTTCTTAGAAAGAGGAAGGGCTTGGTTGCCCTTCCTCTTTTTTATTGAAGTAAGACTGGTTTTTGTTTTTGAAGGCAGAAAACCTCACACTAACTCCTCATTTTGGTTTGAAGGTCAACTGACCGACTCTCTCAAGCGGTTTTCCCCACCCCCATGTAGAAGCGCCATTTAAAAGTATAAAAAAAACAGCACAACACCCATCGAGCGCTTTATTTTAGAGCGAAGTAAAAGGAACGGATTTTAACGGCAACAAATAGACCTTTAATTTTCAATGGATTGCCTGCTCTTGGTTTTGGCACTGATATTGCTTTATATGTAAACTTTATAGTTTTAAAACGGATCCAAGCTTTATTAAGCAGGCAACAAGATAGTGAAAATTATTAATCCTATTTGAAGAAGGAACGTTTGATGATGAGTTGTCCTAAACCAAAACAAAAGTTTTCAATCTGTACTTTGAAGTTTCTAATCCTTACGCTTGTGTTGTTTGTTGTCAGCGCGACAGCGCAGGCAGCTGACACCATTAAAGTAGGTGTATTGCATTCGCTCTCCGGCACAATGGCGATCAGTGAGACATCATTGAAGGATGTGGCTCTGATGGCTATTGAAGAGATCAATGCCCAAGGTGGCCTTCTGGGGAAAAAGCTCGAACCTGTAGTGGTTGACCCTGCCTCAAACTGGCCCTTGTTTGCTGAAAAAGCGCGAGAGTTGATCCAAAAACACAAAGTCGCGGTGACTTTTGGTTGCTGGACCTCTGTTTCACGTAAATCAGTCCTTCCCGTTTTTGAAGAGTTGAACGGATTGTTGTTTTATCCCGTTCAATATGAAGGTGAAGAATCTTCTTATAACGTTTTCTACACCGGCGCGGCACCCAACCAGCAAGCCATTCCGGCAGTTGAGTATTTGATGAGTGAAGACGGTGGCGGAGCCAAAAGGTGGGTTTTGTTAGGAACCGATTACGTTTATCCCCGCACGACCAACAAAATCCTTAACTATTTTCTGAAGTCCAAGGGAGTAGCTAAAGATGATATCATGGAAACCTACACCCCGTTTGGTCATAGCGATTACCAAACAATCGTGGCGAATATCAAAAAGTTCGCGGCGGGTAAACCGACCGCAGTTGTCTCCACCATTAACGGTGACTCCAATGTTCCATTTTATAAAGAACTCGGCAATCAGGGCCTGAAAGCAGAAGATATCCCAGTCGTTGCATTTTCTGTGGGAGAAGAAGAGCTCCGGGGAATTGATACAAAACCGTTAGTAGGACATTTAGCGGCCTGGAATTATTTTATGTCTGTCGATACTCCGGCGAACAAATCCTTCATCAAAAAATGGAACGCATATGTTAAAAAGCATAACCTTCCAGATGGAAGTAAGCGGGTCACCAACGATCCTATGGAAGCCACCTATATAGGGATTAAGATGTGGGCCCAAGCGGTTCAACAAGCGGGCACCACTAACATTGACGCTGTTCGCCAAGCCGTCGGCGGCCAGACAGTCCAATCGCCTTCCGGTTTTAACATTACTATGGATGCGGCCAACCATCACTTGCATAAGCCGGTGGTTATTGGTGAAATCCAGGGAGACGGACAGTTTGAAGTGGTGTGGCAAACCAAAGGACCCATCCGGGCACAGGCATGGAGTCCATTTATTCCAGAAAGTGCTAAAAAAGTTGCCGATTGGACTTACCCCTGGGTATGCGGTAATTGCGAAAAAGCTAAGTTCTAGTTGACTAAAAATTCTCCTCCGGTTCCAGAAACGTTGCGGGTCTCCTCCTCGACGGACTAATGGAGCCGGAGGAAAATATACTTTGGTTTCAATACAGGAGACTCCATCCATTCGTGGGTGGAATTTTCTTTTTAGGGGTACATTTTAAATCGAATGACAACAACCTCGACTTTATATATCATGGGTGGAATTTTCTTATTAGGGGCACATTTTAAATCGAATGACAACAACCTCGACCTTATATAAATACCAAAAGCTGAAAATTGAACCAAAAAGCCGAAAAAGATTTATTCGGTTTTTTGGTTTTTTTTTACTTTTGGCTGCGGGATTGCTTCCACTTTCTTTAGTCGAAGCAAATGATTTCGAATCAGCCCTAAAAGATTTAGGAAACAAAAGTCGCTCCAAGATAAAGATAGCGGTGAAGCTTCTGGGGGATATGGGAAACCCTGCCGCACTTCCTGCCTTGGAGGCTTTGAGAAATAAACGCCTGCAAGTTAGTGAGGGTGGAGCGCTTATCATACTTGATGAGTCGGGAGATCAGGGCCACGATGCATTGAGTGGAAAACAAGTCGATTTGAACTCTTTGGAACTTCGCAAACCCAGAATCAATAATTCGGTTCGTAGGGTTTTGTCAGTGGCGATAGGAAAACTTCAGCTAACCTCGGATGACTCCGATGTTCGATTGGCGGCCGCAAAGGAACTATTGAAGAGGCCATCGAGTGGCTTGGTGGTGTTGGTAGAGAACGCTTTGGCTAAGGAGAGCGATGATGAAGTCCGTGAAATCTTTTTGCTGGTTTTGGCAAAAGAAGGATTAAATAGTGATGATAAAAAAAAGCGCCTCCAATCGTTAAAAACCATAAAAGAAATTGGAAATAATGATTTTAAAACTGATTTAGAAGCCTTGTTAGGAAAAGACGAGAAGGGGGAATTTTTGGAAAAAGATCCTACCATTCGTAAAAGTGCCTCCCAGGCAATTTCTAGCATTGAAAGGCGTCAGTTCTTTATTAACCAAGCCGCAAACTTATTTTATGGGTTGAGTCTTGGAAGCATATTGCTTCTTGCCGCTTTAGGGCTGGCCATCACTTTTGGCCTTATGGGTGTGATTAACATGGCTCATGGCGAAATGCTTATGATCGGCGCTTATTCCACATTTGTTGTTCAAAACCTGTTTAAGGAGTACTTACCTGGTTTTTTCGACTGGTACTTGGTTGCAGCTATTCCAATCGCATTTACAGTAAGTGCTATCATCGGTATCATTTTGGAGAGAAGTGTCATCCGGCACCTTTATGGCCGCCCTTTGGAAACCCTTTTAGCTACCTGGGGAATCAGCTTGATTTTGATTCAAAGTGTAAGGCTGGTTTTTGGTGCGCAAAATGTTGAGGTAGCCAATCCCTATTATCTGGCGGGTGGGGTAGAAGTTATGAACGGGGTTGTCCTTCCCTATAGTCGAATTGCCATCATCATTTTCGTTGTCTTTGTTGTGATTTCGGTTTGGACGTTACTACAAAAAACCTCACTTGGGCTACAAGTAAGAGCTGTTACACAAAACCGGGGAATGGCTTCTTGTATGGGAATTTCAACCCATAAGGTTGATATGTATACCTTTGGCTTAGGTTCTGGAGTGGCGGGTTTGGGTGGATTAGCCTTGTCCCAGATAGGTAATGTTGGTCCGGAGTTAGGACAGCTATATATTGTCGATTCTTTCATGGTTGTAGTTTTAGGTGGAGTCGGAAAAATAGCAGGCACGGTAGTGGGGGCTCTGGGGCTAGGGTTTGTTAATAAATTTTTGGAGCCTATTGCTGGTGCGGTATTGGGAAAAATTATCGTTCTAGTTCTTATTATTGCCTTAATACAAAAACGACCTCAGGGCCTTTTCGCTCTCAAAGGTCGCATGGCTGATAACTGAGCATAGCTACATGAT
>Ga0208522_1000644_pt1 | contig 23734 bp, 27 predicted proteins | sample ETNtaG_25_FD_185763 | JGI IMG/M metagenome (GOLD analysis project Ga0208522, IMG submission 185763) | Marine microbial and viral communities from oxygen minimum zone, Eastern Pacific Ocean - ETNP201302SV86 (SPAdes) (version 2) | ecosystem: Environmental > Aquatic > Marine > Oceanic ... | reverse complement strand
ACATCATTGTTTTATATGGCATATAAACTCCTTAATAATTGTTGAGATTATAGATTCAAATACTTTTGATAAGTATGTTACTCTTATTTTATAATCCAAGTCTACAAATATTTACCCTATAATGTGGGGCAAGAATGTTTTCTATGCTTTTGAATGCCAATAAGCAAGTCCAATGAAAACAAATTGAAAGGGTAGTCTACCCCAAGCTATCATTGGTGTTGTGTCCATTGCTTCTCCATTAGTTAAAGCAACATAGATATTTGCGGGGTAAACTGCCAATAGAAGTATAATTAGCCCCCAACCAGCAATGAACCTTGTCTTGGGAAAGATTAGCAAAGAACCTAAGATGATCTCAAGAATACCACTTATGTAGATAATCGCCGTCTTAAATGGTAAAAATGGAGGAACAATACGTACGTACCAAACTGGATTGATAAAATGATTGATGCCGGCCATAATATAAAACAGGCTCATGATGATAATACTGAAAGTTTTTATTTTGGAATTCAATTGAATCAAAACATAAAACTCTTAAAACTTAAAAAGAACTTTATTCCCACAAATAAAAAACCCCACGAATGTGGGGATTGATAATATCGTTGTTTGAGTTATGATTATGATAAAATCAATTAGGCTTTAACCACAAATGATTGTCTTCGATTTTAACATCGAAGGTTATTGCATTTAATGGTGTTTTTTTAGGTATGAAGAATAATAGATATTTCTTTATGCCACTCATTGTGACCCATTGCTTGGTCTCTCCTGTTTTTAGGCAAAATTGACTATCATGCCAAGGACATGTGATGGTTTTCTCTTCAGAATTCACCTTGCCACCCTTCAACCCTAGGCCAAGATGAGCGCATTTTGAAGTAACAGCAAAATATTCATCATTACTTTTAATCAATAGGACCTCTGCATTGTTGGCCTTGGCCAAGACCTGATCATTATTCTTAAAATCATTTATGTGAATTGTTTTTTCCCATTCGTTCATATCATATTTCTATTTTTTTGATAATATTAGTTTAACAAGAATCCCTCAAACAAAAAACCCCGGGTAACCGGGGCTGATGGTTAATTAGTCATTAATTTTTATACGCCCTTAATTCATTTATTGTGAAGTTTGCATAATCTTCAGGATTATTAGTTTGATGCGTAAGTGTCCACTCTAATGATATTCCCGGTGATAAAGAATTATTAATTGAGGTATTCGCGCCACCAATTAAAAAGGTGTTCCCTGAAGAATTCTCATAGTAGAATTGACATTCTATATACCATGGGGGACTTATAGATAAAGTTTGATTATTATTTGTAATTATACCAGTCACTTTAAGTCCATTTTGTGTTAATGTTTTTTCAATATTTGAGAAGCTAACATTTGCTATTTCATTAACATTTTCAGAGCCAGTAACATTAGTGGCCATATCTTCACAGCTGTAAATAAATAATAGAATGATTGGTGCTATTATTATTCTGATATTATCATACATGAAATAATATACTAATTATTTCGCATAACAAAAAACCCCACGAATGTGGGGTTTGTATAGGGAGTATAATTTATTTTAAATAATTATTAACTCTGTATATCCATTTCAATATTCATATTTGATGTTTTTCTATCAATTCCCTGTTTTTGAAGAATTTTTTCTAATTCTTTCTCTAATTCATCTCTTGTGACATCACCTGTTCCTTTTAAGAAAACATTTGTTATATCCTCGCCATTTTCATTAGTCTTTTCTATTCGGACTTCAATATTCTTATCTATCTTATGTTTAGGTTCTCCTGTTGTAAATGAAAACTCTGTTTGGATATCTCCAAATAAATAAAAAATACAAAAAACACCAACTATACCTAATAAAACACCCAGAAATAAACTTTTATATTCAACTTTCATAATAACCTCTTTCTTATTATTGCTCGATTCAAATCTACCCATCATCTCACAAACAAAAAACCCCACGAATGTGGGACTTGATGTAATTCTGGTGCTTAGTCACATTCGCCTTCAGCCCATTCTGTGATACCTGAATTTTCAGCTTCACAAGCATTTGAATATGTTACTCCATCACAACCACAAACTGGGTCATAAATATCATCACATGGAAGATTTGTTATCTTTGATTCATCAATGCAATCATCTTTATCATTATTCTCACAAGAAAAGGTAAATAACAGAGATAATATGAGCCAGAGTCGTTTCATCAAGACAATATTATACTCCACCAATACTATATGTATATATACAAAAATCCCCATGAATGTGAAGGTATTATATTCTAATTTGGGTCTTCTTTATTTTTTAACAGTTCGTTAAATCCTTTTTTTATTAATGCCTTGCCTTTATTTCCACAGTGCATACAATGTACTAGGCGGTCATCAATATCTAAATTCATTTTAATATTTGTGGGTGTTATAGAATAACTCCACCAATGTTGACATTGTAAACAAGTAAAATGATAAAGTATTTCTATGGTATAATCTATTGTATTACTCATTCTAATTCCCCCTTACAATTATAATTAATCTACCCATGCCCCCACAAACAAAAAACCCCACGAATGTGGGGCTTGATGGTTAAAGTTCGCATTAGAATTAAAAAAAGTCTTTAATCGCATTTTTCACAGGAGTTAAAACAAAAAGGTCCGATAGTTTGTTCATCAGACACTGAAACTAAAATTTCTCGATCACCCCATTGATTAAAACCACAATTATTTTCTTTGAAAATTTCTCCATCTTCCCATCCTTCTAAACCCCAATCAGTATAGAAACCATTACGAAATTTATAAGCATGTATACCAGGGGTAAGCATTGCTTTACCAGACCAAATATTATTTTCGCCTTGAACCATTTTTACTCCAGAGGGTCCAGTACTACCTCCTGAAACAAAATATACAGCAGGAGTATCATTTTCTCCCTTCTGTACTTTAGTATTTGACATATCAACAAGAAATGTGACTTCTTTTTCCTTACTTATTCCATAATCAATATCATCCCAATAATCCATAATATCCTGAAATCTTTCTCTGGATTGAATTTTACCAGATTTATTGACAGTCCATATATCCAAAAAACGTAAATCTATCAGTTTACCAGTTTCATTATGTTTAAAATTTTCAACACCAGTGACATATACTTTATATCTATTATTAGATGGGTATGAAGTAACGTTTTTATTTTCTATAGTTAAATCTGTATGCCAGTTATGAAGCATTTTTACAAAATTTATTTCTTGAACATTATTCCTTTTATCTTCTTTAGTAGGATAACCAATTGATGCATAATCATTTGATAGAACTGACGCAATCATACTTGAGTCATTTGCTAAATAACCATCATAATATTTATTTACAACACTACTAATATTAGATGGGACATCAAGTGAAGTTGAACAACCACCAATTAGTATCAAAAAACACAATGCAGGCATCACAAACATCTTTAATCTTTTCATGGATATCTCCTCTTTTATCACCTAAATCTACCCATCCTCCCACAAACAAAAAACCCCACGAATGTGGGGCTTGATGTTGTGAAAAGGGTAAAATTATTTAAGTGATGCCATCTTCTTAACCTGCTTGAAACCTTGTGATGTCATGTCTAATTGTACTAAATCCGTTGTGAATAGATTGTACGAAATACCTTGCAAAGTTGATAACCCAGAAGAAGATTTCCATACTATGTATACAATACTCCCCATCGCCTTAACGGTTATATTCACCCTGTTCCTATGGGTAGGTGGAAATGTATCCAGTAAGATAGGGATAACGGTATCCCCCAATTCCTATGTAAATGAGCAAGTGGAATATCAAGTGATTCTCTTGATTATTACAGGATTTTCTCTGTTGATGACCTATTTGCTGAACAAGCCCAGTTTCGAAGAGCACTTCTCGTTTGGGAAGATTTCAAATCCCAGCAACGAACTGAAGCTCTTTGGCATTAAGCAGGGCGATTCATGGTTGAAGACGGGGCTTTCTCTTTGTTTGGTAATCACAGGTGTTACGGCATTGTTTATGTACATCCAGCTTAAAAAGTTTAATGTGGATTGGTCGATCTTGCAGGGCGGAATAATATGGATCTTGCTCTTGTCGATTACGAATTCCTTTGGCGAGGAAATGATTTTTAGAATGGGGCTTGTGTCTCCGCTAAAAGGCTTATTGGCTCCCGGTACGATCTATTTAATCTCAGGCCTATTATTTGGGTTGGCTCATGCAAAAGGAATGCCCAGCGGGGTGATAGGGATGTCATTAGCTGGTTTGCTGGGCTATGTCTTGGCTAAATCTGTTTATGAAACACAAGGATTCTTTTGGGCCTGGACAATTCACTTTTTACAGGACGTAGTGATCATAGGTTCACTTTACCTGATGAACGCAGGTAAGAGTGCATAGGGGTAAATCGAAACCCTTTTTTATTTTAATCTCTTCATCAAAATCTACCCATCCTCCCACAAACAAAAAACCCCGGGTGACCGGGGCTTGATTTATGCTATAATTTCAACTTCATTCCTATATGACTATCTTCGAATCCTAATGCCTTGTAAAACTCTATTGCAACAGGTCTTTTCTTATCTGTGGTTAATTGAACCAAGTGAGCACCCTTTTGGTGACTTCGATTAATTGCCCATTCCAATAACTGTTTTCCAAATCCTTTCCCTCTGAAATTATTATGTATTCTCACTGCTTCAATTTGTGCTCTTATACCACCTTGATATGTTAGATAGGGTATGAAAGTAAGTTGAAGAGTACCAATAATCTCTTTTTCATCATTTTCAAAAATTATTAACTCCTGATTTTTATCATTTAGTATTGCATCAAAAGCATCATAATATTTTTTTGGTATAGGATTATTGATTTCTTCTCTTTTTCGTCCTAATTCATCATCTGCTAACATCATAACAATACTTGAGACATCACTTCTTTTAGCAGGTTTAAACTTCATGATTGAGAATTATATTTAACCAAATCTACCCAAACTTTCAAAAAAATAGCATTACAATGTGTGTGCCTCTTATATCCCGACCCGTACCCCCCTTGATTCTGGTTGGGTTAGGAAAATTACGTTGAGATTTTTAGGTTGGGATTAAAGTGTGTCCATCATTTTTGTGTCCATTATTAGGGTATATTTGAACGTAATTGATAAGTTTTGACATAAAAAAAGCCCTGCGGTAAGACAGGGCTTTTCTGAGAGACGTATGGTATTTATCTCGAGCGGGACCGACGAGACTTGAACTCGCGACCTCCGGCTTGACAGGCCGGCGTTCTAACCAACTGAACTACGATCCCAAATTATCTTCAATTTCCGGTGACTTTTCCCGGTAGATCAATGCTGCAGGAATAAAAATAATGTAACCGATAAACAGCATGATGGGTGCCAAGGTAACACTTTCAAAACTATCCACACCTTCCGGCCCTTGGTACATAACTAAATAGCCAAAGATGACAAGTGCCAGCCCAATACCAAAAAGAACATAATTTGTTTTGGAAAAGGACCAACTCTCAAAGAGCGGTTTGCTATCATCACTGTCTTTACTGTGGAACAGCTTACTCATGGCGGCGGGGAAATTACATTTTATTCCACCGGCCCCAAAGCTGTTTTTGTCTCAGAAACAGTCAAGAAACCAAATTGACAAGCCGAAATAAGTTATGATAAATTCGCCGCCCTGAAATGGATACTTTAGATAAGGGAAAAACACATTTTCTCTATGGTGCAGCTGTTTTTTTTTCCGTGGTTTTCACTTCAGTTGCTTTAATCTTGTTCTGGCCTCAGCAAAATTCCGGCAAGGTTGCAAAAGTAACGGTTAAATCAGGAATCTCTCTTTTGCAGCTTGCACAGCAGATGAAAAACAATAAATTGATTACCAATACAAGTACATTTTTGTGGGCCGCACAGCTAATGGGCAAGGAACGTAAAATACCCACTGGAACGTTTCATTTGCAGGATGCGACCAATAATTATGCAATTATTCAGCAGCTGGTCCACGGTTCTCCGGAGTTGGAAAAAATCACATTTCTGGAAGGCTGGACTGTCAGACAATTTGCAAATCATCTGGCGGAAAAACTGGATTTAGAAGCGGAGGAAATAGAAGGTCTGGCCAACCGGGAGGCATTTTTGCGCAAGCACCAGATCAATAGCAGTTCTGCGGAAGGCTATTTATTTCCTGACACATATTTACTTTCTGAAAATACTGACCCGGAATCTGTTTTAAATATACTTGTAAATGAAAGCAGGAAATTCTGGACCAAGGCTAGGGAATACAGGGCAACGGCACTGGGCTTAACAAAACATGAAATTGTGACACTTGCATCCATTATCGAAGGAGAGGCTATTTATGACGATGAAAGGCCGGTCATTTCTGCCGTGTACCATAACCGCTTGGAGAGCGGGATGAAACTGCAGGCAGATCCTACAATACAGTATATTATAGATGATGGGCCGAGAAGGCTGCTGAACCGGGACCTGCGGATTAAATCTCCCTATAATACATACCTGCATGAGGGCTTGCCTCCAGGACCAATAAATTCTCCTGGTAAAAAATCGTTGCTCGCTGCTCTCTACCCGGAAGAAAATGAATATTTATTTTTTGTCGCTAAAGGGGACGGCTACCATACTTTTTCAAAGACAGAAAAAGAGCATAATCGTGCTAAGAAGAAACTGCAGAAACTGCGTAAAGCGCTGAAAAGGAATAGACGAAAATGAGTTTAAAAGGGCTTAATAAGGTGCAGGGCAGGGCAGTGGAAGCAGTGGATGGCCCGGTGCTGATATTTGCGGGAGCGGGCAGTGGAAAAACCCGCGTACTGACCCATAAAATGGTACACCTGATCCAGGATGGGCATTATCAGCCGGAAGATATTCTGGCCGTAACTTTTACCAACAAAGCTGCAGCGGAGATGAAAGAACGGGTTATGAAACTGCTCAAAACGGATTCGCTGCCTATTACGATTGGCACCTTTCACTCCATCTGTGCCCGCCTGCTTAGGACTGAGGCCAGGCATGTAAACCTGAGTCCCAGTTTTGCGATTTACGATGTTCAGGATCAAATGGACCTGATCAAAGTGATCCTTAAAAAATTAAATGTCCATAAAGATATCCTGGGACCAAATGCGGTCCGAAGTCAGATCAGTTATTTGAAAAATAAAATGATCATGCCCAGTGCCCAGCTCAAAAAGGCCCGGACCAAGCTGGAAATAACGTCGGCAGAAGTCTATGCAGCCTATCAGGCTGCGTTAAGGGAAAATGAAGCGCTGGATTTTGACGACCTGCTGCTGTATCCCCTGGAATTATTTGACAAAGCCCCGAAAGTATTGGAGAAATATCAGAATATATGGAAATATATCCTGGTGGATGAATACCAGGATACCAACCGCCCGCAGTACTTTTTTATTACCCGCCTGGCAGAGAAAAATGAAAATATCTGTGTAGTGGGTGATGATGATCAATCCATTTACGGATGGCGGGGAGCCGATGTGACAAATATACTGGATTTTGAGAAATTTTTCCCCAGCTGCCATATTTTCACTCTGGAAAAAAATTATCGCTCCACCCAGCAGATACTGGACGCGGCTACCGCTGTGGTTACCCATAACGATAAACGAGCCAAGAAAAACCTGGTGGCGGCCAACGGTTCCGGGGAATTGATCGGCCTGTTTGAAACAAGAGATGAACTGGAAGAGTCCGATGCAATTATTTCGGCTCTGGAAAAAGAGATCAAGCTGAAGAAGCGCACCTTCAGCAACTTTGCTGTTCTTTACCGTACCAATGCCCAATCCCGGGCCCTGGAGGACAATTTCCGCAGAATGGGCATTCCCTACAATATTGTGGGCGGCATTCGTTTTTACGACCGTAAAGAAGTAAAGGATGTACTGGCCTATCTGCGGCTGGTCATGAATTTGAAAGATACGATTTCCCTGAGAAGGGTGGTGAATTTCCCGCCCCGGGGGATTGGTGCTAAGACCATGGATAAATGCGTGGAACAGGCAGGCCTGGATAAAGTCGAGCTGTTTGATGTTTTAGAAAATGCAGATAAACTGCCAATCCGCGGCAAACAATCCGAAGCGCTTGAATCCTTTTTTGAGCTGATAAAAAAATACTATGATCTGCGTGGAAAACTGAGTGCCTGCGAATTGGCACGGGCCCTGGTTGAAGAAGCGGGAATACTCCGCCATTTTAAGAAATCCAATGACCCCGATGATGCTGAACGCTGGGACAATGTGAATGAATTATTGAACAGTATTGACGAATTCTGTCAAAAAATGCCGGATTCATCATTGAGCGACTTTTTAGAAGAAGTATCGCTTTTATCCGATATTGATCACTGGAATGATTCTGACAATCGGGTCACCATGATGACAGCCCATTCCTCCAAGGGACTGGAATTTCCGGTGATCTTTATTGCCGGGCTGGATGATGGCCTGTTTCCTTTGTATAACGCACTGGAAAGCAAGGAATCGCTGGAGGAGGAGCGCCGCCTCTTTTATGTGGCCATGACCCGGGCTGAGGAACGGGTTTACCTGATATATGCTACAAACCGCCGACGAATGGGCGGAGAAAACCTTCTGGGTATGCCCAGCAGGTTCATTGGGGAAATCCCTGATGAATACCTGGAAAGGATTAAATTCCAGTCTGCAGTGACCCACCGGGTGGTTGGCGGCAGCCGCGTGAAACAGACCCGGGTGGAAGTTACTCGTACCGTGACAGCTTTTGATGATTTTAAGGTTGGCGACATGGTTGAACATTCCATATTTGGCACTGGGAAAATCATGGTCCTAAGCGGCACTGGCGAAAACCAGCGCGTGGGTGTTATCTTTAAAGACGGCACCAAGAAAAAACTCATCGTCAAGTATGCAAACTTGACAAAGATCGCCTGATTCTTTGATTTCATAATCCTGTTTTAATTTTCTCAGGATCAATGCTAAATTACGATGAGACTCAATCTCATTAAGAATGGCAACAGCAGCCAAAAACATTCAAATTTTAAAAGAAGTCCTGCAGAAGGAAGGTTTACGGTTTACCCGGCAGCGTCTGGCTGTGTGGACGGAGATTGGAATTTCTCGGAAGCATCGGGATGCAGATGATATATTCATAAGTATCCGTAGTAAAGGGGTAAAGGTTTCCCGCGCCACGGTGTACAGAACCATTGATGTGCTGGTGAAAAATAAGCTTGTAAGAAAACTGAATGTTGGTGACGGAAAAAACCGGTTCGAGTCTAAAATTGATGAAGAGCACCACGATCATATGATCTGTTTGGAAACAGGCAATATCATTGAATTTTACAATTCCCGTTTGGAACAGCTCCAGGAAAAAATTGCCCTAGATAATGGCTATGAATTGGTCCGCCATGTGCATCAGTTGTTTGTAAGACCCATAAAAAAATAAGCCATGTCCATATTAGACCTGTTACCATCCCAAACCGGGATCATTGTTTCCCTGGGAGGGGCGCCTGAATTCCAGGCCAGGTTAATCGAGATGGGTTTCAGGGCTGGGATTAAAGTTCGGCTGGTTCAGAAAATGCCTTTTCAAGGTCCAGTTCAATTACGGATTCAAAATGGAATGATCTCATTAAGGTATGCTGATGCTTCTAAGATTAAGGTTGAAATCCATGAATAACCTGTCGGGAGCCGGAGCCATTGCCTTGATCGGAAACCCCAATTCCGGCAAGACTGCGTTATTTAACGCACTGACAGGATTGAATCACAAAGTCTCCAATTATCCAGGTGTAACAGTGGAACGGAAAACAGGAAGCTGCACCATTGGAGATGATACTATTGAAATCATAGACCTGCCTGGAACATATAGTCTGGTTCCTGAATCCCAGGATGAGGTAATCGTAGCCATGGAGGTTGACAGCTGGTTGGAATCGGATCATGCACCTGCCTGCATCATATCTGTTGTGGATGCAACCAATTTGGAGCGGAATCTCTATCTCACCTCGCAGCTGCTGGATCTGGGCATTCCGGTGATCGTGGCCCTCAATATGATGGATCTAGCCCGAAATAAATCGCTGACAATCGATGCCGAGAAACTGAATTCAACGCTGGGTACAGCTGCCATCGTTCCCATTTCTGCCCGCTACAGGGAAGGGATCAAACAATTGAAATATCAGGTTGCACAAACCATCAGGCATCCAGTAGACCAGGCAGCACTTCTGACCATTCCTGATCCTGTGAAAGAGGCCATCGGTCCCATGATCAAGGAGTATAAAAAAGGCGGGAATTATACAGATGCACTCCTGAATTCCTATGCGATTCGCAGTGTGACCACGGGGCAGGGGTATGGAAATACAACTATCAATGGATCCAGTTTGGAGTCCTCCCGGGCAAACCTCAGGTCGATCGGGTTTCCTCCGGAAACGCTGGAGCCAACTTTAAGATATCATTGGCTGGATCAGGTGGTCCCGGCAGCGGAGATCCACATTGAGACCCAGACCCGAAGCGAAAAAATTGATAAGGTTTTGATCCACAAATGGATCGGGCCAATCGTATTTGTGGGGCTTTTGACTTTTATATTTCAGGCTATTTTTTCCTGGTCCACGATCCCAATGGATTGGATTGATTCCGGCATTGCCTCCTTTGGGAACTGGGTTGCCTCCACACTGCCAGCCAGTGTCTTGAAAGACCTGCTCGTAGAAGGGATCATTGGCGGCGCCGGCGCTGTGCTTATTTTTCTGCCGCAAATCCTCATTTTAATATTTTTTCTATCCCTTCTGGAGGATACGGGGTACATGGCCCGGGTGGCGATCATGATGGATAAAATCATGGTCAAAGTCGGGCTGCATGGACGATCGGTGCTACCACTGATGAGTGGTTATGCCTGTGCAATCCCGGGTATCATGGCTACTAGAACCATTGACAGCTGGAAAGAACGCCTGGTGACGATTCTGGTTCTTCCTTTAATGAGCTGCAGCGCCCGGTTGCCTGTTTATGCGCTCATGATCGGAGCCTTTATTCCCCAGGTGACGATCTGGGGGATTTTCGGTCTTCAAGGGTTAACCCTGGTGGTGATGTATTTTTTGGGAACGATTACTGCATTGATCCTGTCCATATTTTTCAGCCGGTGGGTCAAGGAAGAAAGAAAATCCTCCTTTGTAATGGAATTACCGCCTTACCGAGTTCCGGTAATGAAGTCCATTTTCCGCCAGGTCTACACCCGGGGGAAATTATTTGTTATGGATGCCGGGAAGATCATTATGGCCATTTCAATTGTATTATGGTTTCTGGCCTCCTTCCCGGAAACGGAAAAAGGGTCTGATATCCAGCGCAGCTATGCGGCAAAGATTGGCCATGCAATGGAACCACTGATCAAACCGCTCGGCTTTGACTGGAAAATAGGCATTGGCCTGGTTACATCCTTTGCGGCCAGGGAAGTGATGGTAAGCACTTTGGCAACGATCTATAATGTAGAAGGCGGCGGCGAAAATGTTGTGTCTATCACCGAATCATTGAAAAATGACTTGAATCCGGAAACCGGTGAGCCAAATTACACGCCGCTGGTTGCTTTCAGTTTAATGGTTTTTTATGTTTATGCTGCGCAATGCATGGCGACCTTTGCCATTGTGAAACGGGAGACCAATTCCTGGAAGTGGCCGGTTTTCATGGTTTTCTATATGACCGGGCTGGCTTACCTGGCCTCCCTGATCGTCTATCAGGGCGGGTTAATTCTGGGCTATGCATAATGGTGCAATATATTATCTTAGGGGTTGTACTCGCCGGTTCAGTTATTGCAATCATGGATCGTACAATAAAGAAGTTCAGCTCAGGTGACAGGATCCACGGCTGTGCTGAATGTCCGGTGGATTAGTCCAAGTTTATTTTTGAATATTTTATTCCGCCGGTACGGCCAAGGCCATCCTCTTGATACCCTCTTTTTTCATACAGTATCCTGGCCGGCTCATTTTTTGGCAATACAAACAATGAAAAAGAGACGGCGCCCAGCTTACTTCCATGATCTTCTACGACTGTAATCATTTTTTGAGCTAGACCCCGCCTGCGGTATCCCGGATCAATAAATAAATGAAATAAATGGGCATTTTTTTTTGTTTCATCAAAGTGAAGGCTTATATGCCCCACAATCCAGCCCTCGTGCTTCGTCACAAATGTGGTTATTCCTGAAAGTTTTCGGTAATAATTCACCCAGGTTGAAAATGTAAATGGAAAGGTCATGGAGGGGGCAACAAAATTCAATATTTTTGGTGAATAAAACCAGTTACTGAGGCAGGTTTTTAAAATTCTGCGGTCTTCCCGGTCCCTGTATGAAACCTCTTCGATTGAATATTGCAGATCATTCACAACTCAATTTACAGGCTTTTAACTTCTTGACTGGACTGATAATCCATCTGAAAATTCATTCCCGGTGAAAAGACTTACTGCGATCGAAAAATTCAAGGAAGGCACCTCCATCCAGGGATTTTACCTCTGTGTTGAAAAACACCTGCGTCATACCCGCAGCGGAGATTTATACCTGGATCTGGAGCTCAGGGATAAAACCGGCCGCATTTCTGCCAAGATATGGGATAAGGTTTCCGATTTAAACAATTTATTTGAACCAGGGGACGCTGTAGCAGTTTCCGGGGATGTGGAATCCTTCATGGACCGCCCCCAGCTCATTGTTCGGAAAATTCGAAGGGCTACGGTTCAAAATTATGGCCGCTATGGTTTTGATCCGGCCAAAGTCGTACCCTCATCCAGGCTGGATCCGAAGAAGATGTGGCAAGAAGTGGAAGGGGTTATAGGCCGGATGAAAAACAAATACCTTAAAAAACTGGTGGGCCTCATTTATAAAAGAAATAAGAAAAAATTGCTGGTTCACCCCGCTTCCGTAAAAATGCACCATAATTTTCGTTCCGGATATTTAGAGCATATCCTGACCATGGTTCGTATCGCCAGGAAGATTGCTCCGTTATACCGGGTAGATACTGATTTACTACTGGCTGGAGTAATGCTCCATGACATTGGCAAACTCGAGGAGATCGATTCGGAATATGAAGCAGATTACACCGCCGCAGGGCACCTGATCGGCCACATTGTTATAGGCCGGGATATGGTTCGGGACACGATAAATAAGATCAGGGGTTTCCCAGAGGATCTGGGGCAGAAAGTGGAACATATCATCCTGGCGCACCAGGGTCGTTACGAATGGCAATCACCGAAAAATCCTGCATTTAGGGAAGCACTGCTGGTGCATTTGATCGATCATATGGATGCCAAGATGAATCTCATGGATATCGCCTATAGTGAAGACCAGGAACAGGGCCTTTTCACCAATCGACACAATTATTTTCGTATTCCGCTGTTAAAAGATAATGAACCTGAGTAACCTGGTCCGGGCGGCAATTTTTTCCGCTGTGGCCATTGGATTGGGTTTTATGTTCATGCTGGTACCCAATGTGGAATTTATTTCCATCACCGTATTTCTATCGGGCCTGACTCTGGGATTCTCTTGGGGCGCAGCCGTGGGGGCCAGTTCCATGCTGATTTACTCCAGTTTCAATCCTCTGGGATCTGGCCTGGTCTATTTTACATTGCTTATAGGTCAAATCCTCGCCATGGTCTTCATCGGCATGTCTGGAGCAGCAGCCAATAAAATTGTAAAAAACCTGGCGCCAGTATACCAAGCCATCCTGGCGGGGTTATTCGGATTCACTGGAACTCTCATTTATAACATTGCCACTAATCTGGCGTACCCCCTCAGTGCTGGATATTCATTAAAAGAGACCTTTGCTTATGGTATTTCCGGTGTTTTGTTCACAGCCATGCATCTGGCGTCCAATACAGCCATATTTTCGGTTGTGGTCCCGGGATATTTGCGGAAAATGAAATTATAGGATGAGTATTATTTTATTTCTTATGGCCTTGTCCCTGCTGCCGGCGAAGGATGCGGAATTGATTGGCTACGACTGGTCCGGCCATTTTGGCTATGTAAACTGCCAGGGTTCGCTGATGTGGAACAGGGACTGGCATTCGGGGCCTTATTTTTTTGACGGTACCTGGGCGAATAACCCGGGGCTTTTGGGCTCCGAAATAAAAGATGGGTTTCTCCATGGACACGAAGATACAGTCCATTACGATTCATCGGTGGTTGCATCTTATTTTGATTATGTCCAGGGCGATTATCTGCAGGATGAGTTTTCTACGGCAGTGGACTACAGCGGCAATGGACGCCATATTCGCCTCCATGGATTTAAACGATCCTTTGCGGGTAAATATAACCAGTATACACCACCCAACACATTGCCACGGCCTATTCACCAAACCTATACGATCCAATATCAATCCAAAAAGGAACTGGATAAGATCGATGCAGCTGTCGGGCATTTCAACACCTATTCCGGGTTGCCGGATACTGTGGACAAAGCGCTCTATAATTCCCGGATCACCAGCAGCAATGTCTCCTGGGAAAAACAAAAGGGAGCCCTCTCAGCCAGGATCGATGCGAATCATTTTTTGCAGCGGCTGATATCGGATTACAGCTATACGGATTCCCTGGACGGATTTGAGGAATCATTCAAAAAGGTTCGCTACCTGACCCGGTCCAAATATTCTGGAGAATTGCAATGGCTGAAACGTGAACGGTTGAACTTGTTCTCCAGAATGGAGCTGCATTCCCGGAGCGTACGTCTGGATACCATGAGAAATGAACGCTGGCAGCAATGGCTGCTGGGCGCAGAATATGGAAATTTTCATGCCAGCGGGGGCTTGGTTTTTGCCGAGGAAGAAAACAGGCTCCTTTGGGATTTCTCATTCCATTTAGAAAAAAATAACTACACCATCCGCTTGTCTTATGAGCATATACCTGCGCCGGCACATCCCTTTTTCAAAAACCCTGGTATCCTTACCTCCACATCCTTGGCCAGTGCATTTGGCAAAATAAAGACAGGCCGCTTGGATATCTCCGTCTGGGCCAACCGTACAGGGTATGTTTCAAATCATGGTGCGGGTGCAATGGGTGTTTCCTATCCTGAAAATGAAACAAACTTAAGCCTTGGCACCGAACTGGATATACGGCTGGTTCGATCTATCGGGTTGATCCTGGGTTATGTTCATCAGGACGGCAAAAGCCTGATCTCGGACGGTGTAAAACAGAGACTGAAAATTACGGGAAAAGGCAGCTTTCGCCTTTTTGAGGGTGTTATGAATCTGAAGACCAATGTGGAAGTCCATGGCTGGCTCAACAGGCAGCCGGCGGGCTTTTTGCTGCCGGTGGAGGCGGTGCCCGTGTCTTTTGAATATAACAGTCTTAAAGACCTGTGGTTTGTCAAGGCCACGGTAACGGCTGTTGTTTCGTCGTTTACACTTTCCTACACATGGCACAACCTGTCGGAGGTCATCCTGAATGCCAGCGGTTCCGACAGGGGCAATACCCTGGACATGCACCCGCTAATGCCGGAAATGGGCCGCCAGGCCAGCATGACCATTTCCTGGCATTTTCTGGATTAAAAATACTTTGAACTAGAATTTAATTGTCATTCCCGCTTTTATTCCAAGGCCTGGTTCAGGATAATCCGGGAAGAAAGCGGTATTTTTATCCAGGATATTTTCAGCGATGATGTGAAACCGTATAGCCTCTTTCAATACGGGGAGGGTGAAGTGTGCTCCGGCATTTATATCTAGAAAAGGATCAATTACTTTATCTGTAATTTCAAAATCAGCACTGTATGCCTGGTATGATCTTTTGCCAGTGTACCTGCCCTGGAATTCGAATTGGATATCCCCTGCGGCATAGGTCAGTGTAATATTTGCAGATGATTCCGGGACATACTGCAGTGCTTTACCCGTATTGAGATCTTCAGTCTCTGTACGTGTTACACTGCCTGACGGGGTCCACCCGAAAATACTTACGGGCAGGGAAGCTGAAATGATTAAGTTTTTCCGGTCTGTCTTATTCAGGTTTTGCGGTTTCCAGATGTAGTTTTCATCTGCAGCCCACACAATGAGATTCTGGCTTTGGCGATCACGGTATTCAACGGTGTAATGGAAGTACTCCCCCAGGGTACTTTCCCAGCGAACGATACTAAATTTACTGTTTTCCGGTTCAAGATCAGGGTTCCCTTTGCTGTAAGGATCTGCAGGCCAGTAAAGGTCATTAAAGGATGGTACATGAAATCCTGTACCCATTATGACGGAAATTTCTCCGACACTTTGTAAATCCAGTGTTGATTCAACATTAATTGTTGTCACACGGGTTTTATCGATGAAGTCTGTTCTTAGACCGGGCCTGAACATAAAGAGAGTCAGGGGCTGGATCCATGCCTGCAGTCCCAGTGCTTTGCTTTTTCTTTCTCTTTGGCCAATATCGGTACTTGCGATCGATTCAAATTTTGCAGTGAAGAAACTGTTCACCCCAATCGTCTCCTTTAACCGATATTTTCCGTTTAGTTTGATCCCCCTGGATCCCACCTCGTGGTGACTATCCGTTCCCATATCAACATCTTTAAATACCTCATCACTGGACCGCTGGAATGCCTGCAGACGCAGATGACCTTTTTGGAGTATTTGGATGCATTCAACTCCTGCCAGAATAAGATTGTTTTTCCGCCGTGCCTTAGGGCTGGGCCAGGATAAGGCTCCAGCGACACCGCGGTTGTGGCCGACGGTTAATATGGACCCCTTTACAAGGCGGTTAGAATGGGTATATCGCTGATACTGGCCGCTGATAAATCGTTGTTCATAATCATTATTGAAACGGCTGCTGGTGGAATTATCCTGTTTGAATGAATAATTGCCTTGCGATGATGTTTGTCCAGCCTGCAGTTGAAAATTGGTATTGGCTGCGGAGTGGCTGTAGCCGCCTGAACCATTCAGGTAACCAAATGAACCGCTGCTAAAATGAATATAGGATTGTTTCAGAAGAGAACGAATGTGAATCACGCCGTCAAATGATCCAGAACCGTAAGAGATATTCGGTGAGCGGCCTAAATACATGTTTTGCATCATAGACAGCGGTATGTCAGATAGGTCCGTAAGCCCATTCTGGGCATTGGTGAGATCAACTCCATCCAGAGTAACCTTGGTATGCACTGCCTGTCCGCCCTCCATGCTTACCGTGGTGATCCCTGACAAACCGCCGTAAGATCTAATCATTGTTCCCGGCATCCGGTTCAGGGCATTCTTCCTGGAAAAAGCATCTATTCCCAATAGATTGATTTTATCCAAACCGCCATTTGCAATTGCCTTTCTGCCCACTGTATGAACAGAATCCAGAGCAAGTACTTCCTGCGCAAGTAATATCTCCTGTACTCTATGATCCTGGATCCGGTGATAAGAAGTTGAAAAACCAATCCTGACAACTTTTAATGAGTCCCCAGGAAGAGTCCCGGCTGGTACCTGGAAAAATCCCGATTCATCGGTCACAGACCATGTTTTTGCCCGCAGGTTTATCACAGATGCAAAAGGCACCGGATCACTCTCATTTGAAAAAACGTAGCCATTGTCCGTTTGCGCAGACAGGGCAGAAGCACCAATAATTATAAAGATTAGGAACTGTTTTATAACTGTGAATTCTCCCTTTTACTGGATAGATCCAAGGTTGAATTATATGGGTCAGGAAGTACCACAACTTTTCTCCCGAAAGTTTTTTATGTAATCCATTTATCCAGGTCTCCTGACTAATGCAGTACCAACTCGATTCACTTTCTTCCCGGCCAGGGCGGCCAAAAATGGCATTAGAACCAGTATTCTGCAATCACAGTAGCGGGAACTGTACCCGAATCTCACGGGTTTCCCTGCCATAAATGGATGAAAAAAATACAGTAAATATTAACCAGTCATCAACATTGCGGACAATATAGAATGGCATTTTTTATTCAAAAGAAGATGGAATAATTTTCAACCTATGTCAGAAAGGTCAAATTCATGGTTTATTATTACAACGCCCCTGGCTCCGGCGTATGCGGCACCCGGTTTCAATTCATCAAAGGTGACGGAAGTCGTTGGCGGTGAATCAGTACAGGTTCTTCAAAAGAAAGGCGACTGGTTGTTTGTAGAGCAGGACGATGGTTATCAAAGCTGGATAAAGGAATTCTACGGTTGTTTTGGTAAAGTCCCATTTGCTGCTACCCACATGATCATTGAAAGTGGAAAAATCCCATTTGGTACACGTGTGCAGCAAAAAGATCAGAATATCGTTACTGCGGATGGAACTTCACGGCTGGCGGAACAAGAATTAAATTCCCTGACCAGCGTTGCAAAACCAGATGAAATACTCTCATTAGCCAGAGGATTGCTGGGCAGCCCTTACCGCTGGGGCGGGAAAACATCATTCGGTTTTGACTGTTCCGGATTCGTACAAATGGTTTGCTTGGCGGCAGGAATCTTGCTGCCCCGGGATTCCTGGCAGCAGCGGTCAGTTTTAAATGATTATGCTGTTGATGGCGGAACCGCCGGACCAGGAGATCTACATTTTTTTGGAAAAAATGACAAGGTGACCCATGTCGGATTTTCCACAGGAGGGCAGGGTGTTATCCATTGCCAGGGTTTTGTGAAGGAAGAAACCATCGCAGGGGGACGATTCAACTCAAATAAAAAACTTGCAGATATCTACATGTCCACTCATTCCATCAGACGTAAGTTTCGCGCATGAAAAACCCGGTCTCGAATGCAATTAACGGTCAGTTGCTTAACCGCGCTGTTTTGGTCCTGAATGCCAATTACACGCCCATGTCCATCTGTACGGCTCAGCGTGCTATTTGCATGTATGTATTGGAAAAAATTGAAGTCCTGGCCAATTATAGAGAAAAAGTGCACAGTCCATCCACAACCATGGAACTGCCCAGTGTGGTCAAGATTCATGATTATGTGCGTTATGATAATATGGCCATTGAGATCAACCGGAAAAATATCCTGGCTAGAGATGAGTATATCTGTCAGTATTGCAATACAACAAATGGACCTTTAACCATTGACCATATTATCCCAAAAGTACATGGCGGGCTGGATATTTGGGAAAATTTAGTTGCTGCCTGCAAACCCTGCAACCAGAAGAAAGGGGACCGCACACCGGAAAATGCAAGAATGCCCTTGATTCGAATGCCAAAACGCCCCAACAGGATTCATTATTTTCAAAGATTTGTAAAAGATATCCAACGTGATTGGAGGCCCTATTTGTTTATGGAGTCCTTTTAGGTTCACTGTAATCCACATGACCAGTTCCAAACCAAATCCCATCCATGGCCCCTAAGAAAAATCTCCGTGTGCTTAGTGGTATCCAGCCTTCTGGTACACTTCATTTAGGCAATTATTTCGGTATGATGTCCAGAATGATTCAATACCAGCGGGAGAACGAATTATTCTGCTTCATCGCCAATTACCATGCCCTCACTGCGCTGCCTGACAAAGATACTTTAGCACAAAACACTTTTTATGCCGCCTGCGATTTTTTGGCATTAGGGATGGATCCAGAACAATCCACTTTTTGGGTTCAATCCGATGTACCCCAGGTCACAGAATTAACCTGGGTGTTGTCCTCCATGACCAGCGTAGGCTTGATGGACCGGGCTACGTCCTACAAGGATAAAATTTCTCAGGGTATCACGGCAAATATGGGCTTGTTTTCTTACCCGATTCTGATGGCTGCAGACATATTATGTTTTGACACACAGGTTGTTCCAGTAGGGCATGACCAGAAGCAGCATCTGGAAATAACCCGGGATATAGCCGTTCGATTTAACCATACCTATGGTAAAACCCTCGTTATTCCCGAACCGGATATTGAGAAAACTACCCAACTTCTCCCTGGCATCGATGGCCAGAAAATGAGCAAATCCTATCACAATACAATACCGATTTTTGCCCATGAAAAAGTGATCCGTAAACAGGTGATGTCCATTGTAACGGATGCTACGCCCATTGATCAGCCGAAAAACAAGGATACACCGCTTTTTCATCTTTATTCGTTGTTTCTGGATGAAACGGAGCAAAAGGAACTGGCCCAGAGATACGACGGGAGCGGGTTGCGCTATGGAGATATAAAACTGGAACTGTTTGACCGTATTATGGATCATTTCAGCCCCTTCCGGGAAAAAAGGGATCAATTGACTGCCAATAAGAAACAAGTACACGATATTTTGCATTTTGGTGCAGAGAAGGCTAACAAGGTAGCTGAATCCGTGTTAGATCGAGTCCGGTCGGCAACTGGCATTGGGTACTTTTAATATGGCTTTTCAAGTACACTTGGAAAATTTCGAGGGTCCCATGGATCTTTTATTGTACTTTATCCGTAGAGATGAATTGGATATCTATGATATCCCCATCTCCAGGATCACCAGGGAATTTATCGAAGTGATTGAGGAATGGAAGCGATTGAATATGGTTGTGGCCGGGGAATTTATCGATATGGCTTCCATCCTGATGCGCATCAAAGCTAAAATATTGATCCCCCGACCGGAATTGGATGAAGATGGGGAAGTTGTGGACCCCAGGAATGAACTGATGCAAAAACTAATTGAATATAAACGTTACCGTGACGCTGCGGGAATGTTACGGTCCATGGCAGAGGAAAAAAGCCATATTTTGCCAAGGCATTTTGAACAGGCCCTGCCTGCTATTCAAGGGGAGGAAATGGAACATCTGCTCCAGAATGTAACCCTTTATGATTTGGCCCGGGTGTTTAAAAATGCCATGGAAAACCGCCCCGTGATATCTCAATTTGAATTAAACCGCGAACCAGTGAAATTGGAACAGCAAAAAGAAATTATATTTAAATTCTTTGATGGTGACGGGCGCATGAAATTTTCTACACTGTTAAAACAATTAAAAAACAGAATGGAAATCATTGTAACCTTTCTGGCTATTCTTGACTTGGTGCGGGAAGGGTTGTGTTCACTAGAACAAGTAGATATATTTGGAGATATTGAGCTGGTCCACCTGGGAACGGAGGCCTGATGCAATCCTCAGAATACCAGAAAATTATTGAAGCATTATTGTTCACCAGTCCGGAACCATTAACCCAAACCAGGGTCAATGGCGTTTTCGACCAGGAAGCGCCAAATCTTAAGGAAGTTGTTGGAGAATTAAACTACTTATATGAAAAAGAAGACCATGCTTTTGAAATCAAACAGGTCGCAGGAGGGTATCAGCTTGTGTCCCGACCCGAATACGAACATTTTATTCGCAGATTGCTGAATAAATCCGGGAGGTTGGCTCTTTCTTCTGCAGCTCTGGATACGCTGGCTATTATTGCCTATAAACAACCCATTGGCCGTTACGAAATTGAAGCAATACGCGGTGTTGATTCCAGTGGCGTTATTAAGACACTCCTGAATCGGAATCTGCTCAAAATAAAAGGCCGTGGTACAGGTCCTGGTCGCCCGCTGTTATATCAGACCACCAAAAATTTTCTGGAACATTTTGGGTTAAATCGACTGTCAGATATGCCCAAACTAAAAGAAATCACAGAACTTATGGAAGCAGACCCAACGCTGGGTGAGCAGATCGAAGCATTTCAGGAGTCTGATTCTGAATCAGAACAAAATCTAGATTCTCCGTCCCCGGGATCCAGCCCCATATAAGGATGAGGCTGAATAAATTTCTCGCCCAGGCGGGAATAGCCTCCCGTCGTAAAGCAGATGAATTAATCCAAATGGCCACCACCACGGTCAATGGTGAATTATGCCTGGACCCAGCCTATAAGGTGAAAGATTCCGATATAGTCAGATATGATGACCAGGTCATTAACCCTGAAAAAGAGAAAATTGTCATTTTGCTTCACAAACCCCGGGGGGTTATTACAACCGCAAAAGACACCCATGACCGAAAAACAGTCCTGGACCTGATTTCCGGCCCGGCCCGGCTTGTTCCTGTGGGCCGATTGGATAAGAATACCACGGGTGCTTTGCTATTGAGCAATGATGGTAACCTTCATGAATATCTTACCCATCCGAGAAACCAAATCCCGAAAGATTACGATGCGGTAATTGAAGGACGAATAACACCTGAACAAATCGCAAAATTGAAACGGGGGATTTACATTGGTGACCGGGAATATGGACAAGCAGAGGTTTTAAAACAAAATACGGTAAAACAAAGGTCTACAGTTACACTGCGACTGCGGCAGGGGAAAAAACGGGAGATTCGCAGGATTATGCACCGCTTAAAACGAAAACTATTTTCTTTAAAAAGGATTCGTTTTGCAGGTTTGGGCCTAGGTGATCTTGCCCCCGGACAATATCGCATTATCACTGCTGAAGAAATTCAAATGCTGAAAAAATCACATCTTTCTTCCTAAAATACAAAAAAGTTTCCTCATTGGGTTTCTGGTCCTGGAAAGGTAATTTCGCCGGCTTATTGAGAGTTGATAATCATGATAATTGCCATAGATGGACCGGCTGCATCAGGCAAGAGCACTACAGCTCAAGGTGTTGCCCAGCGGTTAGGTATTATGTATCTTAATACAGGTGCCATGTATCGTGCCATGACATTGGGCATCGTGGAATCTGGTCTTGACCTGGAAGATATAGACGCTGTTCAAGGATTTATTGCTGATACGGTCATTGGATTTGGTGAAAATAATCAGATTCTACTGAATGGTAATAATGTGTCTGCGAAGGTTCATTCCAGCGCAATCTCAGACAAAGTCAGTGCTGTGAGTGCCGTACCGGATATAAGAAAAGCCATGGTTCAGGTACAAAGGGAAATTGCAAGTAAAAATGATTGTGTTCTGGAAGGCCGCGATATTGGTACTGTCGTATTTCCTGAGGCAAAGTTCAAATTTTTTCTTGTGGCTGACGTCGCCGTACGTGCAGCCAGAAGAATGAAGGACCTTGAAGCTTTGGGAGAATCGTGGTCGCTGGATGAATTGATCAAAGACATCTTAAGAAGAGATGAACTTGATTCAACAAGATCCCATTCACCACTGGTGCGGGCTGATGATGCAATTCCCATTGAAACAAGTCATTTAACAATCGATGAGACGATAGAAAAAATAGTGAACAAAATAACCAAAATAAAAAACGAGGAAACATCATAGTATGTTTGAAGAAAAAGAAGTAGAACAGGCAGTGGAAGAGACCTCAGAAGTACTTGTTGAAAGTACTGAAGATGTCAGCGCTGAAGAAACGCCAACTGCCCCAGCCGAAATTGTAGCTGAAACCAAAAACTATCTCAATCCTGAATTGTTTGATGATATTCGGGTGGTTGCGCGATCAGAGATGACCGAAGCCATTGATCCAGAGGTCATAGATCCGGAGCTGGAAAAAGCTTATTCTGGAACTTTGATTGATATATCCGAACATCAGTTAATTAACGGCCGTGTTGTAGGTATGAATGAACGGGATGTGCTCATTGATATTGGATTCAAATCCGAAGGGATAATTGATCGCTCGGAATTTGATGAGGAAGAACTTCCGGCCATTGGAGACCAGGTGGAAGTGTATCTGGAATTTATTGAGGATGCCAGCGGAAACACTATTCTCTCCAAAGAAAAGGCAGATTTTTTGCGTCGTTGGCGTGATTTGCGGGAAGCGTTTGAGAATGAAACCATTATTACCGGAACCATTGTCCGCCGCATTAAAGGTGGCTTGATTGTGGATCTGGGAATTGTACAAGCTTTCTTGCCGGGTTCACAAATCGATATCAGGCCTATTCAGGATTTTGATGTTTACCTTGATAAGGAAATTGAGATCCGGATCGTCAAACTTAATGAGTCCCGCAAGAACATTGTTGTTTCCCATAAGATTATCCTTGAGGAAAGCTTGAAGGAACAAAGGGAGGCCTTATTCAAAGAATTAAAGATTGGATCCATCCTGGAAGGG
>Ga0208522_1000642_pt1 | contig 23747 bp, 20 predicted proteins | sample ETNtaG_25_FD_185763 | JGI IMG/M metagenome (GOLD analysis project Ga0208522, IMG submission 185763) | Marine microbial and viral communities from oxygen minimum zone, Eastern Pacific Ocean - ETNP201302SV86 (SPAdes) (version 2) | ecosystem: Environmental > Aquatic > Marine > Oceanic ... | reverse complement strand
GCGTAATTAAAGCTACAATTGATCCTTTAAACATAAATCTTTATAACATAGTTTGAAAAAGCAAATCATCTTAAATTTATGAAAAATATTATCAAAATTAATGTAATTTTTTTGGTGATTTCTATCATTTTTTCATCCAACTCTATTGCTGGGGAGAATATTCTTCCTTTACCAAAGCCATCTTTAGATAAAGAAACAAAAGAAATTGTAGCTAAGAAGAAACTTATATATCCAAAAAAGAAACCTGAAGAAAAAAAGGAAGAGACTTTGATTGAATCTACTGAAAAGAAGGAAGAAGTTTTGGAAGTTATTAAAGAAGAAGTTTTTATTTATCCCAAGAAAAAGCCTATCTTAGTTAAAAAGAAAATTGATAAAGCTGTTTCAAAATCTCAAATATTATCAAAAAAAGATTTCAAAATAGCAAAAAAGGCTTTTGAACATATAGATAAAAAAAAATGGCAAACTGCATTAAAAATTTCAAAAAAGGCTAGGGATAAATCTCTCTATAATTTAATAAATTATCTCTACTTGATAAAACCGATTAATGCAGCCTCTTTTTATGATTACGTCTCTTTCTTAAACCAAAATCCAAATTTTCCTAGAATCAGTAGATTAAAATACTTAGCTGAACATAAAATTAACCTAAAAGTAAATTCACCTATATCTATAAAAAAATGGTTCGCTGGAACAATGCCTCTAAGCGAGTTTGGTAAAATAAAACTTGGAGAAATCTATCTTTCAGAAGGTAATATCGAAGAAGGTTCTAAATTAATTAAAGAAGGTTGGGTAAAAGCTAAACTATCTAAATCTCAGTTAAGATATTTAAGAAAGAAATATAAAAAAATAATAAAAATAGAAGATAATATTAGAAGAGCGGATTGGCATGCCTGGGAAGGTAAACATTGGGACGTACAAAGAATGTTGAGGTATTTGCCAAAAGATTATACAGCGTTATATCGAGCTAGACAGTTATTAATGAGCAGATCCTATGGAGTAGATAACGCCATAGCAAAAGTTCCAGATAAATTTAAAAATGACATAGGATTAAAATACGACAGATTAAAATGGAGAAGAAGACGAGGTAGATTAGATCCTTCGCTAGAAATTTTATTTAAGACTCCAAAAGATCCTATAAAATTAGTGCGACCTGATATATGGTGGAAAGAAAGAGCTATATTAAGTCGTTCCTTAATATATAAGAAAAAATATGCCTTAGCTTATAGAGTTTCCAGTGAACACTCACTCGAGGAGGGTCCAGAATATGCAGACGCTGAATGGATTTCTGGATGGATTTCCCTTACATTTTTAAATGATCCAAATATGGCTTTACAACATTTCAAAAATTTTTACGACAATGTTGGTTATCCAATAAGTTTATCCAGAGGAGCTTATTGGTTAGGACGGACTTATAAAAAAATTAAAAATGATAAAAAGGCAAATGAATGGTATGCGGAAGCTAGTAAATATTTAAATACATATTATGGACAATTAGCTTTCTTAGAAATAAATAAAGGAGAAGCCTTTTCTTTGATAGAGCAACCAACAGTTTCAGAAAAATATGAAAAAGAATTTAAAAAAAATAATATAATCGGATTAATCCGTTTGTTAAAAGAATTAGATAAAGACAAATATTCTAAAGATTTTCTTAAACATCTAGCTAATTTAAATATAGAGAAAGGTAGCGAAATACTTGCTGGAAAATTATCTGTTGAAATTGGAAGATATGATTTTGCTATTCAAATAGCTAAACAAGCTTCATATGAAAAAAGATTCTATAATGTATTAAACTATCCAATTATACAAACTCCCAAAATTGTAAATAATAAACAAATGCCCAAAGCAGAACTCGTCTTAGCTGTTATAAGGCAAGAAAGTGAATTTGATCAAAAAGCAAATAGTTACGCAGGAGCAAGAGGAATGATGCAGCTCATGACTTATACGGCTAAGCTAGTAGCAAAGCAGGCTAAATTACCTTACTCAAAAAGTAGATTAAAAAGTGATCCTTATTATAATATAAAATTAGGATCTTATTATTTAGCTGGTCTTTTAGAGGAATATGAAGGATCGTACCCTTTTGCTTTAGCAGCCTATAATGCTGGACCAAAAAGAGTTAAGTATTGGAAAAAAATTAACAAAGATCCACAAAAAGGAAAAATTGACTACATAGATTGGATTGAATTAATTAAATTTAAAGAAACCCGAAATTATGTTCAGCGTGTTTTAGAAAACATTAACGTTTACAGATATATGTTAAGTGGAAAACCAGTAAGAATTTATAATTTTTTTGAAGATAAGGCCCACTACTGATAATGGCGGAGAGGGAGGGATTCGAACCCTCGGTACATGTTTCCACGTACGGTCATTTAGCAAACGACTGGTTTAAACCACTCACCCACCTCTCCTAACGACCTATTTACCTTTATTTTAATTGCTTTTCAATTTAATGATATCAGTAATTTATGCAAAAAAATACTTTCTACGGGATTTTATACGGTGCTAGCGGATCTTTATGGTGGGGTACATTAGGTGTGCTTTATTTTAAATCAGCTTCATTTGCTGGTCCAATTGAACTTACGGTACATAGAACTATTTGGACTGCCTTCTCTCTTATCATTACGACATCTTTGTTTTCAAAATGGGATAGATTCTTTTCTATAATAAAAAATAAGAAGAAGATATTTTATTTATTAATAACTGGCATTTTAATTTTTTGTAATTGGTCAACCTGGATATATGCTGTTGCAACTAATAAACTTATCGATGCAAGTTTTGGTTACTTTATAATGCCAATATTAAGTGTTTTTTTTGGAATACTATTTCTGAAGGAACCTTATAATAAACAAAAGGCTCTATCTGTCTTTTTAGTAATGCTTTCAGTAACTTATTTGTTATTTAATTTTAATTCTGTTCCATGGACTGGTTTAATTGTTGCAATTACATGGAGCACTTATTCCTTTTTAAGAAAAAAAATAAGCGTGGATTCTGATATAGGATTATTAATAGAAAGTTTATTTATAACTCCATTTGCATTAATAATTTTTTATTTAATCGCTCTTGATGGAAATTATTATTTTTCTCTTACTAATCCAAAAATTGCATTTTGGTTATTTTTAGCAGGACCCATGACTGTAATTCCTTTATTTCTATTCTTGAAGGGTGTTGATTTAGCTGGCTTAGGAACCTCAGGAATGATTTTCTTTATTACTCCTACTTGTCAGTTTTTATTAGGTTTTTTTTATTATAATGAATATTTTGATTTTAATAAATTGATAGGATTTATAATAATATGGATAGCTGTGGCTATTTATTTACATGATTTATCTAGTGAAAAAATATCTAATTGATATAATTTGTCCTAATGAAAAAAAAATACTCAATATTCGCTCTTATAAAAAACTCACTGACTTATCATGAAAATTGGCAAAGAGTTTGGAGGGATCCTGAGCCAAAACCTCAGTATGATGCTGTAATCATCGGAGGAGGAGGACATGGTCTTGCTACCGCCTATTATTTAGCCAAAGAACATAATTTAAGAAATATTGCTGTTGTAGAAAAAGGTTGGATTGGTGGAGGAAACACAGGAAGAAATACCACTATTATTAGATCTAATTATCTTTGGGATGCTAGCGCAGGTCTTTATGATCATGCCTTAAAAATTTGGGAAAGTCTTTCACAAGAACTAAATTACAATGTCATGTTTAGTCAAAGAGGTGTTATGAATTTGGCGCACAATCAACATGATGTAAGGGAATTAAAAAGAAGAACTCATGCTAATAGACTTAACGGAATAGATTGCGAATGGCTTAGTGTAGAACAAGTAAAAAAATTTTGTCCCATCATTAATTGCTCTCCTGACATCCGTTATCCAGTAATGGGTAGTACTTTACAAAGAAGAGCTGGTACCGCGAGACATGATGCTGTTGCTTGGGCTTTTGCTCGAGGTGCAGATTCATTGGGTGTTGATATTATTCAAAACTGTGAAGTAAAGGGAATTAAAAGAAACGGAGATAAAATTGAAGGAATCGAAACAACAAAAGGTTTTATTAAAACTTCCAAAATCGGTGTAGTAGCTGCTGGACATTCAAGCGTGATTGCAAATATGGCAGGTTTAAAACTTCCTCTTGAAAGCAAACCTTTGCAAGCTTTAGTTTCTGAACCTATAAAACCCATAATAGATACGGTTGTTATGTCTAATGCTGTACATGCTTATGTAAGTCAATCCGATAAAGGTGAGCTAGTTATTGGCGCGGGTACAGACTCATATATTTCTTATACACAAAAAGGAACACATGAAATTATTGAAGGAACGCTTGCTGCAATTTTAGAACTTTATCCAATTTTTAGTAGACTTAGAATGTTGAGGCAGTGGGGTGGTGTTGTAGACATATGTCCAGACGCAAGTCCAATAATTAGCAAAACTTCAATCGAAGGACTTTATTTTAATTGTGGTTGGGGCACCGGTGGATTTAAGGCTACACCAGGATCAGGTCATCTATTTGCTCATACAATAGCTAAAGATGAACCCCATCCTTTAAATGCATCATTTAATATCAACAGATTTGTTAGCGGTGATCTGGTTGATGAACATGGTGCGGCAGCAGTGGCTCATTAATATGTTTATAATTAAATGTCCATATTGTGGAGAAAGAGATCATAGTGAATTTAGCTATGGTGGAGAAGCTCATATTACTAGACCCAAGCAACCAACTGAACTTAGTGATGGTCAGTGGGCTGAGTATCTTTTCATGAGGAAAAATATAAAAGGTCTTCAATATGAAAGATGGAATCATTCTCATGGTTGTAGAAGATGGTTTAATATGGCTCGAGATACATCTAACGACAAAATTCATTCAGTTTATAAAATTGGAGAGAACCCACCTAAATAATTATGTCAAAAAATTATAGATTATCTTCTGGAGGTGAAATTAATCGTACTGAGAAAATTTCATTCAAATTTAATGGAAAAACTTTTTTTGGATACAAAGGCGATACTTTAGCATCTGCATTACTAGCCAATGGTGTTCATTTAGTAGGTAGAAGTTTTAAATATCATAGGCCAAGAGGAATTCTGGGTTCAGGAGCAGAAGAGCCTAACGCTCTAGTTCAAATTATAAAAGATAATGCAAAAACTGATCCAAATATGAGAGCTACTCAAATTGAAATATTTGAAGGACTTCAAACAAAAAGTCAAAATTGTTGGCCTAGTGTTAAATTCGATATTGGCGAAATAAACAATTTATTTTCCTCAGTTCTTCCAGCGGGATTTTATTATAAAACTTTTATGTGGCCTTCTAATTTTTGGGAAAAATATGAATATTTTATAAGAAAATCTGCTGGTCTAGGCAAATCTCCAACTGAAAGAGATCCTGATATATATGATCATACTTATTATCATTGTGATGTATTGATAATTGGTGGAGGTGCAGCAGGAATAACATCAGCATTGACGGCTGCAAAATCCGGAAAAAAAATATTGCTTGTAGATGAAAAGCCACAACTAGGTGGAGAATTACTTTCGTTAACCGATAATTATATTAAAATAAACAATCTTTCCCCTATTGAATGGACGAAAGAAAAATATAAAGAATTATCAACATATAAAAATATTAAAATTCTAAATAGAACAACTGTATCCGCATACCATAATTACAATTATTTAATTATGATTCAAAATTTAACAGATCATTTATCTGAAAAAGAAAAGAAAGGAAAAATAAGACAAAGACTCTGGAAAGTTAGAGCGAAAAAAGTAATTTTAGCAACCGGATCTATAGAGAGGCCTTTAATATTTAATGGTAATGACCGACCAGGAATAATGTTGTGTTCAGCAATTAAAAAATATTTAAATTTTTACGGTGTTAAATGTGGAAATAAAATTGTTATTTTTACTAACAATGACAGCGCATACGAAACAGCTATCGATTTACACCATAAAGGCATTAAAATAGAAGCAATTGTTGACACTAGAGAAAACTCATCAGGAGATTTGCCAAAGAGATCCAAACAATTAGGTATTAAAAATTATTGGAAATATACAATCATCTCCTCGGCCGGATATAGCAAAGTTAAAAGAGTTTCTATAATGAAGTTATCTAAAGATAATAGTTCTGTAACTGGAGAAAAAATAAACCTTGATTGCGATTCACTTGGAATGTCAGGGGGCTGGACTCCTGTTGTTCATTTATTTACTCAGTCTGGAGGAAAATTAGATTTTAATGATAAAAATTTCTGTTTTTATCCTAAAAAAGTAACACAAGATCAAATTTCTATTGGCTCATGTAATGGAACATTACATTTAAACAATATTATTAAAGAAAGTATGGAAAATACTAATCAATATCTAGATCAGAAATATGAAAGAAAAATTGAAATTAATGAACCTAACGAAGGTAATTTTGAAAATATATGGTTATTACCATCAAACAAGTCTTTGGGAAAGACAAAACCCTTTATTGATTTTCAAAATGATGTAACAGCCAAAGATATTAAACTAGCATTAAGAGAAGGTTATAAATCAATAGAACATGTTAAACGATATACAACTACTGGAATGGCTACAGATCAAGGTAAAATAGCAAATATGCATGCTCTAGGAATAGTTTCTGAGACAACGAATACAAAAATGGGTGCTTTAGGAACTACAACATTCAGACCTCCTTATACACCTCTAACTTTCGGTGCAATTGTAGGAAGAAATGTAAACCAATTTTTTGATATAACGAGAAAAACTCCTATTCATTCCTGGCATAAAAATAATAAGGCAAAATTCGAAGATGTAGGTCAATGGAAAAGAGCTTGGTACTACCCTATTAATAACGAAAGCATGTTTGATTCTGTTCAAAGAGAATCGAAAGCTGCAAGATCTAACGCAGGAATATTGGACGCTTCAACATTGGGAAAAATTGATATACAGGGAATCGACGCTTCTGAATTTTTAAATCGAGTTTACACGAATGCTTGGAGCAAATTGTCTATTGGTAAATGTAGATATGGATTAATGCTTAATGAAGATGGAATGGTATATGATGATGGTGTTACTACACGATTAGGTGAAAATCATTACATAATGACTACAACAACAGGGGGAGCGGCGACTGTAATGAGTAAACTTGAAGATTTTTTACAAACTGAATGGCCAGAATTAAAAGTTTATTTGACTTCAGTAACAGATCACTTCGCTACGGTAAGCGTCTGCGGCCCACATAGTAAAAAAATATTAGAAAGTGTTACTAAAAATATTGATTATTCTGATCAAAATTTTCCACATATGAGTTTTAAGGAAGGTTTGATCAACAATATAAATTGTCGCGTTATGAGAATAAGTTTCACTGGGGAACTTAGTTATGAAATAAATATTCAGGCTAATTACGGCCAATCTGTTTGGGAAAAATGTATGGAAGTAGGAAAGAAATTTGGAATAACACCTTATGGAACTGAAGCAATGCACTTATTAAGAGCTGAAAAAGGTTTTATAATAGTGGGTCAAGAAACTGATGGAACGATTACTCCAGTCGACCTACAAATGGATTGGATAGTTAGCAAGAAAAAATATGATTTTATTGGAAAAAGATCTTTATACAGATCTGATACAATGAGAGAAGATAGAAAACATTATGTAGGACTACTTACGAAAAATCCTAATGAAATCCTAGAAGAAGGAGCTCAAATTGTTTCTGGACCAGAAAATAAAATTCCGATGGCTATGATTGGACATGTCACATCAAGCTATTATAGCCCCAATTTAAACAAATCTATCGCTTTGGCTGTTGTAAAGAACGGGAAAAAATTAAAAGGAAAAAAACTTTATGTTCCAATGAAAGATAAAACAATCGAAGTAACAGTATCAGACCCGGTTTTCTTAGATAAGGAAGGAAGTAGATTAAATGCTTAATATTAGCACCCCAATCTCTGAAAAACATTCATATAACAATTTTTCTATGAAAGAAAAATCTCCAATAGGCAAAATAAATTTGCGTGGAAATCTAGATAATAAGGAATTTGTTAGCACGGTTGGAAAAATTCTTGGTATGATATTACCTAATGAATCATGCGGCTCCTCAACCAAAGAAAAAATTACTTCGTTATGGTTGGGTCCAAACGAATGGCTGATTGTTTCAAATGAAGAAATGTCTAAAGAAACGAATGCTTATGAACTTGAGCATGTCTTATTTGATAATATTTCTAAAACTAATTTGGGTTCTGTAACTAATGTTACTGATCAATTTACCATATTTTCACTTTCGGGTTCTAATATTTTTAAAATTCTCTCAAAAAGTTGCCCTTTTGATTTTGATGAGTTTGAAGATAACAAAGTTATACAAACTATTCTGAATCATGTTGATATTACTTTACATAAAAAAAATGGAACAAATGTTGACTTATATGTTAGGCGTTCTTTTGCTAATCATTTATGGAAATGGCTAAAAGATTCAGCTAGTTTGATTTAAATTTCTTTTTATATATGTGCTCACGTAAATAAATAGACATAAAACGTACAACCAATTAAAGAAACAATAACTCCAAAAAAAAGTATTAAACCCACCATCAAAGAACTGAGCAACTAATATTGTTGGAATTGGCAAAATTACATTTCTGATTATATTTAAATACATTGAATATGTAGATTTTTTAATCGCCATAAAAAAACCATTGCTAATAAAAAATATTGGATAAGCTGGAAAAATTAATGCTGATATTTTTAAGTAAGATGTGCCATAGTTTATAACTTCTTGATTGTCAGAAAAGATAGAAACTATTCTGTCAGCAGAAACAAATATGATTAATCCAGATATTATCATAATGGTAAAGCCGTATATTACAGCTTTAAAATATGATTCTTTTACTCTTAAGTAATTCTTTGATCCAAAATTTTGTCCAATAATGGATATAATAGCAGTGTTTAAACCTAACACAGGAAGCAAAAGTATTTGTTCGAATCGTGCTGCAGAACCATATCCTGCAGTTGCAAATTCTCCAAAAACACCAATGAACGATAAAATAATAAAATTACCAACTGATATTAATAATAATGCTGCAGAAATTGGAGCTGATTGAAAAAATAAATTAGTTAGTGTGTGAAAATTAATATTAAAATCCTTTGGAGAAATATCTCTTATTCTAATTGATGCAGATACTTTAAAAAAAATAATTATTAAACCAACAGATTGTGCAGCAATGGTAGCTATTCCTATCCCAGATATTCCAAATGCAGGTATTGGACCAAAACCAAATATAAACAAAGGATTTAATAATATATTTAAGAGAAAACTTAAAATAAGAACATTTCTATACGTTTTAGTATCACCATCTGCATGCAGAAGTGAATTTAGTGCTACTAACATTATAAAAATAATCGATCCTCCAAAAACAACATTTGTATATGAAAGACCTAATTGAATTACTTCACTTTCAGATCCCATTAATTCAAATAAATAAGGAGCAAAAAGCAAACCTATTAATGTAATAACAATCGAAATTATAAATCCATAGATAATAGTGTGTGCAAAATATCCGTGTATTTTGTGTTTATTATTTTCTCCAATAGAATTAGCAATTAAAGATGTTCCTCCAACAGTAACCCCAACACATGCTGCAATTATTATAAAATAAATTGGAAATGATTTTGCTAGGGCTGATAAAGCCTCAGGTGAAATAGTTCCAGCAAAAAAAGTATCAACAACATTAAAAAGCGTTTGAAAAAGCGTTCCAATACTAGCTGGCAATGCTATTTTTTTTATCAAGCTTGGTATGGGATCTTTTAATAAGTTTAATTCTGGATTCACGATAATAAATTAAAGGATGATTTTAATATTCTTTTTGAAAAATATGACTCTTGTTTAATTTTTTTGCTGCCACAATTTGTTTTTGACGCATTGAAAATCTTTCTTTTTGGGATTGTGTAAGTTTATTATAACAATAAGGACAAGTGATACCTTCTTTAAATTGCTTAGATTTTTTTTCAATTAAAGAGATAGGCATTCGACAGCCTCTGCACATTGAATAAGAACCTAATTTTAATTTATGTTTTACTGAAACTCTATTGTCAAAAACAAAACATTCACCTTTCCAAAGGCTTTTAGGTTTTTCAATTTCTTTTAAGTAATTTAAAACTCCACCGCTTAATTGATAAATATTTTTAAAACCCTTATCCTTTAAAAAGTTTGATGCTTTTTCACAACGTACTCCTCCAGTGCAAAACATGGCAATACTTTTATTTTTCTTAAGTTTATTAAAATATTTTGGAAACTTTCTAAAACTATCTACTTGAGGATTAATTGCCCCTTTAAAGGTTCCAACTTTATACTCAAATGGCTTCCTAACATCTATAAGCATAACATCTTTTTTTGATATTAATTTGTTCCACGATTTTGGATTAACGTATTTACTTTTTAATTTTTGTTTGACATTAAGTTTGAATCCAATTGGAACAACCTCTTTCTTTAATTTAACTTTAGCACGGTAAAATGGTTGAAAATTACATTTTGATAAATTATGATTATTGAAAGAATTTATTCTAAATTTATTTTTTATATAACTTACACATTTAAAAAGATTATTTTTTTTACCAGCTATTGTGCCATTAATTCCTTCTGGTGATATAATTAACGTTCCTCTTACAGAATTAGATATAAAAAAACGTTTTATATGTTCTTTATAATCTTTTATTTTTTTTATTTTCTTAATTTTATAAAAACCTTGAATATAATACATTATAATTTCCTACATACCATCAGACCATCTCCCAATGGAATGATAAATTTTTCAACTCTTTTATCATTTTTAACATATGAATTAAACTCTCTTATAGTATTAGTTTGTTTGTCATTTTTATTTTTATTATAAGCGTCCCCGTGCCATAATACATTATCTATAATAACAACAGATCCACTTTTAATTAAATCTAATGAACTGTTAAAATAATTAATATAATTTCCTTTATCAGCATCAATAAATATAAGATCAAATATTTTATTATCCTTAACCATTTTTTTTAGCGTATCTAAGGCTGGAGCAACTATAGGTAAAATTTTTTTATCTAGATTTCCTTTCTTAAAAAAATTTATAGCTGTATTAATAATCTTTTGATCTTTATCGAGCGTAGTAACAAGACCATCATCTGGCAAAGCTAACGCCATTGTTAAAGCGCTAAACCCTGTGAAGGTTCCAATTTCTAAGCAATTTTTTGCATTAGTAATTTTTATTATTAATTGAAGAAAATTTGCTTGAGTTTCAGATATTTGCATTCTTTGTAAATCGCCAAGAGTTTTGTTGTATTTTAATATTTCTTTTTGGATTGGATGAAGTTCATTAGTGTTATTTGTTATATAGTCTAACATTTCTTGTGTTAGTTCCAAATTTTTAAGCATTTTATTTTAATTTTGTTTTTAAAATATCGTTAACAAGTTTCGGGTTGGCTTTCCCTTTTGAAATCTTCATTGCTTCTCCAACAAAATATCCAAAAAGTTTCACTTTGCCAGATTTGTATTGGGTTACTTTATCCTGATTTTTTGACAATACATCTAATATTATTTGTTCTAATTCTTTTGGATCACTTTGTTGAATCAAACCTTCTTTCTCAACAATTTGGTTTGGATCTCTGTCGCCGTTTTGCATTTTTTCAAAAACAACTTTTGCTATTTTTCCAGAAATTTTCCCTGAAGATATCATTTTAATTAATGATGATAAATTTTTTGCACTAATAGGAGATTCTGAGATGGGAAGATTTTTTTTATTTAGAACAGCAAATAATTCAACAATTATCCAGTTAGTAGCTAATTTTTTATCAGATTCTTTAATAACTTTTTCATAATATTCTGAAATTTCTTTTTCAGAAACTAATATATTGGCTTCATACGGAGATAGATTATGCTCTTTGATAAATCTTTCTTTTTTTTGATCTGGCAACTCTGGAAGCTCTTTTTTTAATTTATCAATTAAACTTTTATCTAGGTTAAGAGGAAGTAAATCAGGATCTGGAAAATATCTATAGTCATGAGCATCCTCCTTGGATCTCATAGATCTTGTTGTGTTTTTTTTTGTATCATATAATCTCGTCTCCTGATCAATTTTTTTTCCAGACTCTAATAATTCAACTTGTCTCTTAGCCTCAAATGCAATTGCCATCTCCATAAATCTAATAGAATTTACATTTTTAATTTCACATCTGGTTCCAAATTTTTTATCCCCAACTTTTCTTACAGAAACATTAACGTCAGCTCTTAAAGATCCCTCTTGCATATTTCCATCGCAGGTTCCAATATATCTCATTATCGATCTTAATTTTTTAACATAGGAATTTACTTCTTCAGGAGACCTGAGATCTGGTTTGCTTACTATCTCCATTAAAGCAACGCCAGATCTGTTAAGATCAACAAAAGAATTTTCAGGATCCATATCGTGAATACTTTTTCCCGCATCTTGCTCAAGATGAAGTCTTTCTATTCCAACTCTTTTAGTTCCGTATGGCATATCAAGTACTACCTCGCCTTCGCCTACAATTGGATTTTGGTACTGAGAAATTTGATAACCTTGAGGTAGATCCGCATAAAAATAATTTTTTCTATCAAAAACTGAATTTAAATTTATTTTTGCTTTTAATCCCAATCCAGTTTTTATACTTTGCTCTATACAAAACTGATTTATTACAGGAAGCATTCCAGGAAAAGCAGAATCAACTAAACTTACTTGGGTGTTAGGTTTGGCGCCAAATTGTGTAGAAGATGAGGAAAAAAGCTTAGATTTAGATGATACTTGAGCATGAACTTCTAAACCTATAATGACCTCCCACTTATCTTTTTCTCCATTTATAAAGTAATCGAATTTTCTTTCGTTCATCAACTCCACCAATTTTTAAAATTTCTATTAAAGTTAGCTCTTTTTTCTATTGCTAGTGACAAATTTAAAATTGTCTGCTCGTCGAAAGGTCTTCCAATAAGCTGCAAACCTAGTGGTAAATTGTTTTTATCATGACCAGCAGGGACTGAAATTGCAGGTAAACCAGATAAATTAATTGGCACTGTAAAAATATCATTTAAATACATTGAAACTGGATCATCAGACTTATCACCTATTTTGAAAGCAGAACTTGGTGTTGAGGGAGTTAATATAGCGTCTACATCATTAAAAGATTTATCAAAATCACTTTTTATCAACTGTCTAACTTTCTGTGCTTTTAAATAATAAGCATCATAATATCCTGAAGATAAAACATAGGTGCCAATTAAAATTCTTCTTTTGACTTCATCACCGAATCCTTCCGACCTTGTATTTTCATACATTTCATTTAAGTTTTTTCCTTTGGCTCTATGACCATATTTTACTCCATCATATCTTGCTAAATTTGAAGATGCTTCTGCTGGTGCAACTATATAGTAAGCTGGTAAAGCATAGATTGTATGAGGTAAAGAAATATTTTTTATTATTGCCCCAGCATCTTTTAAATAATCTATTCCTGATTTCCAAAGATCATCGATTTCTTTAGGCATATTTTCAACTCTATATTCTTTTGGAATACCAATTTTTAAACCTTTAACTTTTTCTGTAAGGTTTGAAGAATAATTATCAACTTTAGTATCTATCGATGTAGAGTCTTTATAATCATAACCAGACATTGCTTGTAATAACAAAGCACAATCCTCAACATTTTTTGTCATAGGACCTGCTTGATCAAGTGAAGAAGCAAAAGCTACTATACCCCACCTAGAACATCTTCCGTAAGTGGGTTTTAACCCTACTGTTCCAGTAAAAGATGCTGGTTGTCTAATAGATCCACCAGTATCAGTGCCAATAGTAGCTGGTGTAAGTTCAGCTGCTAATGCTGAGGCTGATCCTCCCGATGAACCACCAGGTACTAATTCTTTTCCGTATGGGTTAGAAACGTTGCCAAAAAAACTCGTTTCATTAGAAGATCCCATCGCAAACTCATCACAATTTAATTTTCCTAGTAAAAAAGCGCCTTGGGACCATAAATTATTAGTTACGGTTGATTCATATGTAGGAATAAAGTTGTGCAATATTTTGCTTCCAGCGGTAGTTTTAACATTTTTTGTACAAAACAAATCCTTTACTGCTATAGGGATGCCAGACAATAAACCTTTGAAATCTTTTTTTTGATCAAAATTTTTTGCAGATTTTGTAGCCTCATCAAAACATTCAGTAATATATGAGTTAAGTTTTCTAGATTTTTTTGAATTTTCAATAAATTCATTTGTGACTTCTAAAGATGTAAATTCTTTTTTTTTAATTCCATTAACTATTTTCGTTAAAGATAACTCTGAAATTTTTGACATATTATTCAATAACCTTAGGTACAACGAAAAATTCTTCGTTTTTTTCTGGAGAGTTTTTCAATATTTGATCTCTTATTTTGCCATCCTTTATCTCATCTTTTCTTGTCTTGAGAGATGCATCAATTATAGATGTAAGAGGTTTAGTTTTTTCAGTATTTAATTTGTTTAATTTCTCAATAAATTTCATTATTGATGTAAGATCCTTTGATAAACTAGCTGTTTTCTTTTCATCCAAAGAAATTCTGGCTAATTTTGATATATGTTTTACTGTATTTTTATCTATTGACATTTGTGATTATAGGCAAATAAGTGATGAAAATAACATTTAAGATGAAAACATACAATATGCTCAGTATTGATGAATTTAAAACGAAAATAGGAAACAATTCAAGATTGTTGGGGATAGACCCTGGGGGCAGAAATATAGGATTCGCTATATGCGATGAAAATATGAAGGTAGCCACTCCGCTCAAAGTTGTTAGAAAAACTAAATTCGATATATTATTAAATGAAGTTACCTCACTTATTAAAGAGAATAACATAAAGGGTATTGTTATTGGAAATCCTATTAATATGGACGGTACTAGGGGAAAATCCTCACAATCAGCTAATGATTTTGCAAAGAATTTATCAAAAAATATTACTGCACCTATCGTAATGTGGGATGAAAGACTATCAAGCGAAGCTGCCTTTAAAATAACCAAAGAATTAGAGACTAATACAACAAATAGAGTCAGTAAATTAGATAAAAATGCAGCAGCTTATATTCTTCAAGGAGCTATTGATTACTTATCAAATTAATTAAAATACTTGCATAGTTAGCTGTAAAGGACTATAGAGTTGATTTTAATGGCTATAATTAAAAAACTAAAAGCTGTTAAAAAGGAACAAAACCACCTATTAGGTATACAAGATCTTTCCTATCCACAAATTTCCGAAATATTAAAACTAGCCAAAACTTTCATAACATTAAATAAAAGTGATTCTAAAAAATTGGATATCTTGAGGGGAAAAACTCAAATTAATTTATTTTTTGAACCCTCCACCAGAACACAAAGCTCTTTTGAATTGGCGGGAAAAAGACTTGGGGCTGATGTTATGTCAATGAATATTGTTAATTCAGCCATAAAAAAAGGAGAAACATTAATTGATACCGCTATGACCTTAAATGCCATGCATCCAGATATTATTGTAATTCGACATCAAGATTCAGGTGCACCAAATTTATTGTCTCAAAAAGTTAATTGTTCAGTAATTAATGCTGGTGATGGAAGACGAGAACATCCCACTCAAGCATTGCTGGATGCATTAACTATAATAAATAGAAAAGGTAAAGTTGAAGGTTTAAAGATATCCATATGTGGTGATATTTTACATTCAAGAGTTGCCAGATCTAATATTTATTTAATGAATATGCTGGGTGCAGAAGTTAATGTGGTAGCTCCAAAAACATTATTACCTCACTCAATAGAGAAACTTGGAGTAAAAGCATTTACTGATATGAAAAAAGGTTTAGACAAGTGCGACATTGTGATGATGTTAAGATTGCAAAATGAAAGAATGCAAGGTTCATTCCTACCATCTGCAAGAGAATATTATGAATTTTTTGGATTAACGCCGGACAAGCTAAAAATGGCAAAAAAAGATGCTTTGATAATGCATCCCGGCCCTATGAATAGAGGCGTTGAGATAGATACAAATTTGGCTGATGATATTAATAGAAGTGTTATAAGAGAACAGGTTGAGCTAGGAGTTGCCATTAGAATGGCTTGCTTGAAAATTTTTTGTAAGAGCAATCGATGAAAGAAATATATTTAATTAACGCAAGAATAATTGATCCAAAAAATAATATAGATGAAATTGGTGGATTAATAATTGATTCAAACGGCACTATCAAAGCCGCTGGAAAAAAAGTAGCAAATGGAAATTTGCCCTCCTCGATTAATAAAATTGACCTTAAAAAACAAGTGTTAATACCTGGTATAGTTGATATGAGAGTTTTTGTTGGTGAGCCAGGTTATGAATACAAAGAAAATTTTAGAACCCTTAGTAATGCAGCTTTGTCCGGTGGTGTAACTTCCGTTGTTTCCATGCCCAACACTAATCCAGTGATAGATAATGTTTCAATGGTTGATTTTTTAAAACGTAGAGGCAGGGATAAATCAAAAATAAATATTTTTCCTGCTGCTTCATTGACCAAAAATACTGAGGGTAAGCAAATGACTGAATTTGGTCTTCTTAAGAGAAAAGGGATTGTTGCTTTTACTGACGGAATCAAAACTGTTCAAAACCCCGAGGTCATGTCCAGAATAATGAATTTTGCAAGTCAATCTGAATCTTTAATTATGCAACACGCTGAAGACAATGTTTTATCTAATGGTGGATTAATAAACGATGGAGAGATATCAACTAGACTTGGATTGAAAGGAATTCCATTCCTAGCGGAAAAAATAATTGTTGAGAGAGATTTATCATTTTTAGAGGAATATTTTTGTAGATATCATATATCGCAGATATCTTCTAAAAAAACTGTCTCTGTTATAAAAAAAGCTAAAAAAGAAGGAAAAATATTTAGTACAGGAGTCTCTATAAATAATTTATCTTTAAATGAAAATGATATTGGTGATTTTAAAACTTTTCTTAAACTTTCGCCTCCTTTAAGAACAGAAAGTGACAGACAGGCACTTGTTGAATCAGTTAACGATGGTACAATTGATGTAATAGTCTCTGATCACAAACCTGAGGATGAAGAATCAAAAAGATTAACATTTGCTCAGGCCGCTACTGGCGCTTCTGGTGTTGAAACATTATTACCTTTAGCTCTTGAGCTTTTTCATAATAAATCTATTAAATTAAATAAACTAATTGCTGCATTAACATGTAATCCAGCAAAGATATTAGATATAAATAAGGGTACTCTTAATAAAGGAGCTGATGCTGATCTATGTATCTTTGATATTAATAAACCATGGGTAGTAAATAAAGAAAATATTAAATCTAAATCAAAAAATACTCCCATAGAAGACAGAAAGTTACAAGGACAAGTATTAAAAACTTTTGTAAAGGGAGAACTTGTGCATGAAAGAAATTAGTTAATGATAGATATTATTATTGTTATCTCATTTTCTTATATCTTTGGATCAATACCGTTCGGTTTAATTTTAACAAAAATTTTTGGTAACTTGGATATTAGAAAAATTGGTTCTGGCAATATCGGAGCAACGAACGTTCTAAGAAGTGGAAATAAATTGTTAGCTGCGATTACTCTTTTATTAGATGTATTGAAAGGATACGTTCCTGTAATTATTTCCTTAAAATATTTTCCAGAATTAACTCAATTATCTTGCATCATGACTTTTTTAGGACACGTATTTCCAATCTGGTTAAAATTTAAGGGTGGCAAAGGAGTTGCAACATATCTTGGGATACTTTTCGCCATATCACTGGAATTAAGTTTCCTTTTTATTTTTACATGGTTGGTTGTTGCCCTTATATTTAAATATTCTTCTTTATCATCAATGTTCTCATCTTTAACAGTTTTTATTGTTTTTTTTGTAAAGAGCACAGCTTTAAAGAATATTAATCCAAACCTTATTATCTCAGAAGATATAAAATTACTGTTGTTTATATTTTTTACTTTAATAATTTATACTCATCGAAAAAATATTTTTAACCTCAAAAATAAAACTGAACAAAAAATAAAAATCTAGATAACAAGCCGTTTTTTTCATATTTTAAAACCTTAAATTGACAAAACAAATTATATTTGACACTAAAGTTTAATAGAAAAACAAAATGAATTTAGTTGTTGTAGAAAGTCCTGCTAAAGCAAAAACAATAAATAAATATCTTGGTAAGGACTATATTGTTTTAGCGAGTTATGGTCATATCCGTGATCTGCCGTCAAAAAATGGTTCGGTAGACCCTGAAAACAATTTTCAAATGTTGTGGGAAATAGATTCTTTCTCAAAAAAGTATTTGAAAGAAATTACTGATACTGCGGCAGATGCAAGCAAAATTATTTTAGCTACAGACCCCGATCGCGAAGGTGAAGCCATTGCTTGGCATGTTAAAGAAGTATTGGACCAAAAAAAATTATTAAAAGATAAGAAGGTAGAAAGAGTTGTCTTTAATGAAATTACAAAAAAAGCTGTCACGAAAGGTATAGAAAATCCTAGAGATATAGAACCGCTTCTAGTCGATGCTTACATGGCTAGAAGAGCCTTGGACTATCTAGTTGGATTCAATATTTCTCCTATTTTGTGGACTAAACTACCTGGATCCAAGTCTGCAGGACGTGTTCAGTCCGTTGCTTTAAAATTGATTACTGAAAGAGAGCATGAGATAGAATTATTTACCCCTAAGGAGTTTTGGTCTTTAAAAGTAAACTTTAAAGATAATAGCAATAACTTAGTAACATCTAATATTTCCCAATTAGAGGGAAACAAAGTTGAAAAATTCTCTTTTAAAAACAAAGAGGATATTAATGCTGCCGCTGATCGAATTAAGAAAATGAAATTTAGTATTTCTGATATATCAACAAAAATTGTAAGTAGAAATCCTTCAGGTCCTTTTACTACATCTACTCTTCAGCAAGTTTCCTCTGGAAGACTAGGTTTAGGTGCTTCAAGAACAATGCAAATTGCTCAAAAACTTTATCAAGGCATTGAAGTTGATGGTGAAACTATAGGTCTAATCACATATATGAGAACTGACGGAACAAACATATCAGAAGAAGCTGTGTCTAATTTTAGAAATTTTATTAAAAATACATATGGAAATGAATATCTTCCTAAAGACCCATTAAATTATTCTGGTAAAAAAGCAAAGAACGCTCAGGAAGCTCACGAAGCAATACGACCTACTGATATTAATAAATCGCCTGATAAAGTAAAAAAATATTTAAGCCCTGAACAACATAAAGTGTACGATCTGATTTGGAGTAGAGCTTTATCTTCTCAAATGCAATCTGCACAATTTGATAGAAACACAATTACAATTACATCTGATAACAAAGAAACTATTTTAAAAACTACAGGATCGGTAATTAAATTTGATGGTTATTTAAAAGTTTATAAAGATCCTAAAAAAGAAGACGGTGAAAGCATTTTACCTAAAATGTCAAATGGTCCTGTTAATATCGAAGGTCTTATAGACGAGCAGCATTTTACACAACCTCCTCCTAGATATTCGGAAGCAAGTTTAGTAAAAAAACTTGAAGAATTAGGTATTGGAAGACCTTCTACATATGCAAGCATTATATCTGTAATTTCTACTAGAGGTTATGTTGAGAATTTAAATAAAAGATTTCATCCTACAGATCGGGGAAAATTAATAACAGCTTTTTTGGAAAAACTATTTTCCAAGTATGTAGACTACAATTTTACTGCTGGGTTAGAAAATCAACTAGACGAAATTACTTCGGGAAAAGAAGGCTGGATTAAAGTTCTAGAGATGTTTTGGAAGGACTTTAATCAAAATGTTACTGAGGTTAAGGAAAAAAGAACAAGAGAAGTTTTAGATTTATTGAATGATAGTTTGGGTACCTTAATATTTGAAAGGAATAATGATGGTAATATTGATAGAAAATGCAAGCTGTGCGCGAATGGACAATTAAGTTTAAAAAATAGTTTTCGTGGTGGTGCTTTTATTGGCTGTTCTAATTATCCAGAATGTAAATTTACCAGACCTTTATCAAAAGTAAAGGCTGCACAACAATCACAATTAGCAGAACCAAAATTAATTGGAAAACATAAAAATGGTAATGATATGTACTTAAAAGTTGGAAGGTTTGGTCCATACATTCAATATGAAAAAATATCTGAAATTGTTGATGAAGAAATTGTAAAAACAAAAAAAAATAAGAAAAAAAAAGAAAAAGATAATAATAATTTTAAAAATGTCTCAATTCCAAAAGGAATTTCAATTGACTCAATTGATTTAGAAAGAGCAAATTTTTTATGTGCATTGCCAAAACTAATTGGACAACATCCTGATATAGGAAAGGATATAACTTTAAATTCAGGAAGATTTGGACCATATCTAAAGTGTGAAAATAAATCTGCCAGAATAGAATCTGCTGAAGATATTTTTACAATCGGATTAAATAGAGCTGTAACAATGATCTCCGAAGCTAAACCTGGAAGAATGTCTTCATCTGAAATTAAAAATTTAGGCGAACATCCTGAGGATAAAAAACCTGTTAGGGTAATGAAAGGAAAATTTGGACCTTATATAAAATATAAGTCTATAAATGCTACTATACCTGAAGAAAAAGATCCTTTAGAATTAAATATGGATGATGCCTTGATATTAATAGAAAAAAGAAGAGAATATGACAAAAATAAAAAAAAAAGGAGAAAATAAATGTTTGATGAAAAAAAATTAATAGAATTAAATATTCACCTTCCAAAAGCTCCCGACCCAGTTGGAGCTTATGTTGCTTTTAAGGTAATTGATAAGTTGCTCTTTATATCAGGACAACTACCAATAGATATCAATGGAAAAATGATTAAAGGAAAAATTGGAAAAGATTTAAAATTAGAAGATGGTCAAGCTGCCTCAAAACTTTGTGTCGCAAATATCATAGCACAAGCTAAAAAAGCGATGAATGGTGATTTAAATAAAATTAAAAATTGTGTAAAAATTACTGGTTTTGTTAATTCTACTGATAATTTTATTGATCAACCAAAAGTTATCAATCCTGCTTCCGAAGCCTTGTCGGCTGTCTTTGGCGAGTCTGGTAAACATACAAGAGCTGCTGTTAGCACAAATTCTTTACCTCTAGGAGTTGCTGTTGAAATTGATGCTATTTTTGAAACTTTATAATTATCTACCTATTGAATAATATAAAAATCCCTTTTTTTTCATAGACGATGGTGAATAAAGATTTCTCATATCAAAGATCTTAATTTTTCTGTTCTTAAATAGTTTGTTGAATTCAATAACTTTAAACTCTTCCCATTCTGTATGTATAATAACAAGATCTATTCCTGAGCAAGCTTTTTTGATATCTTTACAAAAAAATACATTTTTTAAACTTTTAAATTCAGACTTTATGCCAGAAGGGTCATAATAATTAATTTTAGCTCCTTTTTTATGTAAATGCTTTATCATTAATGAACTTGTAGATTGTCTCATGTCATCGGTATTTGGTTTAAAAGTAACGCCCAGAAAGGCTATCTTTTTATTTTTAACTTTATTTAATAAAATTTTTTCTACTCTTCGAATTAGTAAAAACTTACGAGCTTCATTAGATTTAATAACAGATTTAATAATTGATAAATTAGTTTTAAAACTATCAGCAGTTACAGCTATAGCTTTGGTATCCTTTGGAAAGCATGAACCTCCATACGCCGGTCCTGCTCTTAAAAATCGACTTCCTATTCTTTGGTCTAAACCAATGCCAATAGCTACATCCTCTACATTAACACCTGTTTTTTCACATAAATTAGATATCTCATTTATATAAGATATCTTAGTAGCAAGAAAAGCATTTGAGGCATATTTAATAAGCTCGGCCCCTCTTCTGTTAGTAGAAAAGAATTTAGCACCTTTTTTTATTAATGGTTCATAAAGTGTTTGTAAACGTTTTGTAACTCTTTTATTATTTGATCCAACTATAATTCTGTCAGGAAATCTAAAATCTCTTATTGCCTCTCCTTCTCTTAGAAACTCTGGGTTCGAAACCACCTCAAAAAGTTTTCTTTTCTTCTTTTTAGCAATTATTTTCTCTATTTTATCTCCAGTAGTGATAGGAACAGTAGATTTAGTAACGATAATTTTAAACTTGTTGATGAATTTACTTATTTCCTTAGCTGCCTGGTAAACGTATTTTAGATTAGCAGAGTGACTTTTTTTATTTGTGGGTGTTCCCACACAAATAAAAATGATGTCAGAATTTATTACTGCCTTTTCTAAATTGTCCGTAAATTTTATTCTTCCAGAGGAAAAATTTTTTGACACTACTTCTTGTAAACCTGGTTCATATATTGGTATTTGATTCTGATTCAGAAGATTTATTTTATTCTTATTTTTATCGACACACAAAACTGAATTTCCAAGATCTGCAAAGCAAGCGCCGCTTACTAAACCAACATATCCTGTGCCAATCATGCAAATTTTCATAAAACTATCTAGAAACTTCTTTAGTAGAGTTAATATATCCTTTTAAAGTACCGCAATCTAAATATTTACCAGAAAAAACATGTCCGATAAATTTATTATTATTTTTTATTAATTCTCTTATAGCATCAGTGATATGGATTTCAGCATTTTTACCGGGTCTTTGCTTTTTAAGAATATTAAATATTTTTGATGGTAGTATATATCTTCCAATGACAGCATAATTTGAAGGTGCTTTTTTTTTTGGCTTTTCAATCACATCTTTTATTAAAAAATTTCTACTATCTATTTTATCAATTTTAAAAATACCCCATCTCGATATATCTTTTTTTGGTACTTTTTTAGAAGCTATAATAGAAGATTTATACTTCTTATGTAATTTTATCATATCTGATGAGCAATTATTTTTTATAATTAGATCATCAGGTAATAGTATTAAAAAATATTTTGATTTGATAATTTTTCTACACTTTAGAATTGCATCGCCGGTTCCACGTGCTGAGTTTTGATATACGAATTTAATCATCTTTCTAAATTTTCTAATTTTTGAATATTCAAATTTAATTCTTTTATCATTTTTTTTTTTCTTGATAATTTTTTTAAAAAAGGAATCATTATAAAAATATTTTTTAATAATTTTTTTTTTGTTAGAAATTACGAAAATTATTTCTTTTATTCCCGCATCTAGACATTCATCAAGAATATATTCAAGTCCTGGCTTTCCATTTATTGGCAGAAGTTCTTTAGGTATAACGCTTGTAAGAGGTAATAATCGGGTCCCAAGACCAGCTAAAGGAATAATAGCCTGTTTAATCATTGCTTTCTTTTACATATAATATTTAAAATTTACAAATGAAAATAATCGAAAGTAAAAATAAACTTATCAAATTTATAGATAAGGAAAAAAAACTCGGGTTTATTCCAACAATGGGTGCTATTCACCAGGGTCATATATCTTTAATAAAAAGAGCTGCCCAAGAATGTACCAAGACCATTGTGTCTATCTTTGTAAATAAGCCACAATTCAACAAAAAAAGTGATTTTATAAGCTACCCAAGAACATTAAGCAAAGACATATCAGTTCTTAAAAAAAATAAAGTTAGTTATCTTTACATACCAAAGTTTAATGAAATTTACCCCAGAGGTTATAATAAGAATATCAAAATAAGTTCTTTTAAGGAGAGATTGTGCGGTAAGTTTAGACCTGGTCATTTTGAATCTGTCGTGGATGTAATTGATAGATTTATAAGAATAATAAAACCAAAAAGAATTTACCTTGGTAATAAAGATATGCAGCAATTAAAAATAGTTGAAGAATTTATAAAAAGAAAACAT